>Ga0208410_1000879_pt1 | contig 16520 bp, 16 predicted proteins | sample ETN02SmetaG_3_FD_185787 | JGI IMG/M metagenome (GOLD analysis project Ga0208410, IMG submission 185787) | Marine microbial and viral communities from oxygen minimum zone, Eastern Pacific Ocean - ETNP2014F10-02SV257 (SPAdes) (version 2) | ecosystem: Environmental > Aquatic > Marine > Oceanic ... | reverse complement strand
GCATTATGGGTATTGAAGCTCCAGAAAGAATGTAGTGGTGGTGAGGGAGAGATTCGAACTCCCGTGGTCACGATCTGCAGTCGTGTGCATAGCCGGGCTCTGCCACCTCACCTACTATAGTAGCAGCAAAGGAAGGATATTAATTATTAGTTCCCAGATCTTGCTATAGTTCTTGATATGTCAGTACTATTCATTTTTCTTTTCATATCACTTAATAAATTTTTGTAATGACTTACCTGTTCATTGATTCTTTCAATTTCAGTTTTGTCAGCATCTCCTCTAGCATATCTTTCTTTTACTTTTTCTTTACGGCTTTCCCATTTCTCCAATTCATCTAATACTTCAATTATCTTTTTTTCGACGCTTTTCATATTACATGAACCTTATTGTTTCTAGATTGCTAGGTACCCTAGCATCCAATCTGACCTTTCTTCTAATATCATTAGCAAATTGTTCACATTTTTGAGGGTCACCGTGATTCAATAGAACAATTTTCGGTCTTGGCCTTATTGTTCTTAGGTATCTCATTAGTTGTCTTTTGTCGCTGTGCCCAGAGAAGCCTTCACAAGTTTCTATATTCATGTTAACTTTTACAGGTATTGTTCCTCCCTTTTCGCGATCATGTAAGTGTATCTCTTTTGCACCTTGTTGGACTCTTTGCCCCATAGTTCCCGCAGCTTGATATCCTACAAATACCATAGTACTGTTTGAATCAGGAGCCCAGTGTCTAAGATATTCCATTACTGGCCCACCGTTTACCATTCCAGAAGTGGCTAGAACAATAGCTGGCTCTTCTCTACCACAAATTTCCTGTCGCATTTCATTGCCGTCTACTTTGTTAAAAATTTCAGATCTAAAAGGATTATCTTGATTTTGGTAAACTTTATTTCGTAAATTGTTGTTAAGGTATTCCGGATAAGCTGAATGTAAAGCCGTGGCTTCCCATATCATTCCATCAAGATAAACGGGCATATCCTTGAGTTTACCTTCAGAGTGTAACTTCTCTAAAACTAGCATTACTTCTTGGGATCTGCCAACAGCAAATACTGGTATCAAAATTTTACCTTTTTTCTCTACAGTTCTATTAATTATTTCATAAAGAGTTCGTGAGCCTTCTTCTCTAGCTGGCTGAAAATCATTGTAACCTCCGTATGTAGATTCCATAATCAAGGCTTCAAGTCTTGGAAAATGGTTTACTGCCCTATCAAAGAGCCAAGTGTTTTCAAATTTAATGTCTCCAGAAAATACTAGATTATATTGGCCATCTCCAACATGAAAATGTGCAGCTGCAGAACCTAGAATATGGCCAGAATTGTGGAAAGTTAGCTTTAAATCTGGTGAAACGTCAGTAGTATCTCCATAATTTAATGGGATGGTGTTTCTTATTGCTTGACGTATTTGTTCTGTATTATATGGGACTTTTTTCCCTTCCGCATTCTGTATTTTTATGAAATCATTTTGTAATAATGAGGATAATTCTCGGGTTGGTGGTGTGCAATAAATAGGTCCATCAAAGCCATAAACAAAGAGCATTGGTAACAAGGCTGAATGGTCTAAGTGAGCATGAGTTAGTACAACAGCATCGATACCTTCTAGAGGAGTGACTTCCGGAGCACTCAAAAATGGGCTGGGTTCCTTTTCGTTGCCTGGATTGAATCCACAGTCTATCAAAACTTTACTGTCTTTAGTCATTAAAAGGTGGCAAGATCTACCCACTTCTCGATATCCCCCAAGGGCAGTTACCCTTACATGTTGTTCTCCAGGAATAGTGTCTCTGAATATCTTTTTCCCTACTCTTGTTAAGAATTTTTTCCGACCATCAGCAATCTTTTCTTCAAGCATATAATTTCGTATGTCTTTTAAGGTTCTTGACTCCATTGGTGAAGATCTTATCACCACAGGATTCCATCCAATCTCTCTTCTAATTTGGTTTAGAACAACTCCATGCTTTCCAATGGCCCTTCCAGGATTTGTGGCTTCTAATATTACGTCACCATTTGTTTCATCAAAACGAGTATCCACTATGCCCGCTTCATCAGGCATTATTTTCTTAAGTTTCTGTTTTGCAGAGATTATAGGTTTTCTAACACTTGAATCAGCCTTGATTACTATCCTTTTTCTGACATTTTGAGCTAATTTCCGGATTAAATCATTATTGTCCGAGAAAATCTCTAAATTTGGAGTATATAGAACTACGTTTGAAGCTTCTACTTTTACATCTGTAAATGTTATAGTGTCTGGAATGACTTCTGTTGCGACTTTTTTTACTAATTTTATTACGTCCTCTACGGCCATTTGACCTTCCTTAATTGTTGACTTTCGTCTACAAATTAGCTTGAATTTTTTCTATTTCTTCGAAGGAAACTTTGTGATATCCCTTTGAATCAATGACACACATTGAGATTCCATCGCCTGAAGCTGAATCTCTTTTCATAGCTGCAGTTAATGCTCTGACTCCCAATTCTTTTCCTTCCTTTATAGACATGTTCTCTTTGAATCTGTCTTCCAGAACTCCGTAAACAAATGGAGAACCAGATCCAGTAGTTTGAAATTTATCAGGTATTGAACCCCCTGCGGCATCTAGTGAATATACGTGTCCGCCTTCTGAATCAATTCCTCCAAGTAATAATTGCACCCAAAAAGGCATGTATCTTCTACCATTCATGATATTCGCCATTAAGGTTGATGCAGCTTTTAGAGACATATTTGAGCCAGTTTTTAGTTCGTAAAGCTTAACTTCAGCAGATAACCATCTTGCAAGCATTTGTGCATCTCCTACGAGTCCTGCAACAGTTAATCCCATATTGTCTGATATTCTAAAAAGTTTTTTAGTTGTCTTGTGTCCAATGAGATTTCCCATTGTGGCTCTCATCTCTGTAGCCATTACAATTCCGTCTTTACAGACTAATCCGATAGTCGTTGTACCTTTTTTCAAATCTTTTTCTGACAAAAAACTCCTCCACGAGTAAAACTAATGATTCATCGGGGCCAAGTATATTAGATTAATGGCAATGATAAAATCATAAACAATGGTTAAATATCGGTCACCAATCGACACTAGAGGTAAGTAGTGTTTAAAGCCAGAATTAAAGCAGATAGCCTGAAAGAATTTATCGGAACCGTGGGTTCATTAGTGGATGAAGCAAAGATAAATGTTAGTGAAGATGGTCTTCAAGTTAAAGCAGTAGATCCGTCTCATGTAGCAATGATTGAGTCAAATCTTATGAAATCTGCATTTGATAGTTTTGAAGTTAAAGATATTGAGATGGGTTTAGATATAGATAAATTCAAGAGTGTTTTGGCTATGGCTAAAAATGATGAAATGGTCATTTTAGAAAAAGATGATGAACTTAACAGACTGGTTGTTAACATAGGAAATCTGACGAGAGCTATGCCTTTGTTAGACACTTCAGGTATGCCAGATCCAAAAGTACCTTCCTTGGATTTACCAGCTACAGTAAGTGTGGCCTCAGGAGAGATAGGTCAGGGTATCAAAGCTTCTAAGGCCGTATCTGATCATATTGCACTTTCAACATCTAAAGATAGTTTTAGATTGGTTTGTGAGGGTGATAACCAAAATAGAGTAGATTTATCATTAGGAAAAGATCAACTTGAAAAGCTGAGTTCCTCAGAAGATTGTACTTCATTATTCTCATTAGAATATTTTTCATTGATGGTTAATTCACTTCCAGCAGATCGTATATTGCATATTATGTTGGGATCTGATCTTCCAGTCAAAATTGACGCAGATTTAGCAGTAGATGATGTTACTGGGGCACAGGGGAATGTTAAGTTCCTTCTAGCTCCAAGAATAGATAGAGATTAGATGTCCGTTAAGCATTTTCTTCATATATCAGACTACAGTAGAGAAGAATTGTGGGATGTTTTAGAATTATCAAAGATAGTTAAGAATAAATTCCATAAAAGAGAAGATCACAAAATATTTCATAATAAATCACTAGCTATGATTTTTGCTAAACCATCAGCTAGAACTAGAGTTTCTTTTGAGACTGGTTTTGAGTGGATGGGTGGTCACGCATTATTTCTTGGACCCAATGATATAGGAATTGGGAAAAGAGAAGCAATTAAGGATATTTCTAGGGTTTTTAGTAGATATAATGATATAATCATGGCACGTCTTTTTGATCATGAACATATTATAGAGTTAGCAAAACACTCTTCAGTTCCTATTGTCAATGGTTTGACCGATTATAATCATCCTTGCCAAATAATGGCAGATATATTTACAGTTTGGGAACACCTAGGTAATATTGAAAATGCTAAAATAGTTTACATGGGAGATGGAAATAATATTGTTCATTCTTGGCTTCATTTGTCAATGAGATTTCCTTTAGATTTTGTATGCTGTTGTCCTGAAGGTTATGAACCTGATGCAGAACTTGTAAAACGCGCAAAAGAATCTGGAATTTCTAAAATAACAATTAGCAATGATCCAGTGTCCGCAGTAAATGGAGCTGACGTGATTTACACTGATGTTTGGGCTTCTATGGGTCAAAAAGAGGAAGCTGAAGAGCGTGAAAGAGTTTTCAAAAATTTTCAAGTTAACGAAAACTTAATGAGTTTAACGGGTAAAGAAACATTGTTTATGCATTGTTTACCTGCTGAAAGAGATCGTGAAGTTACTGATGGAGTTATGGAATCAGATAATTCAATAGTATTTGATCAAGCTGAAAATAGGATGCATGTACAAAATGCAATTATGATTATGTTGAGTGAAAAATGGAAATAAGTCGAGTCGGAGTTATTGGTGCAGGGCAAATGGGTGCAGGTATTGCTCAGGTCTGTGCATCTATTGGTAAAGTAGTTACTTTGTGTGATATAAAGCAAGATTTCGTAGACAATGGAATAGCCTCAATCAGTAAGAATCTCCAGAGGAGTGTTTCCAAAGATCGCATAAGTCAAAAGCAGATGGACGATACTCTTGCCAATGTAAGCACGAGTTTAGAAAATAAAGATTTGAGCAATTGTGATATTATAATTGAAGCAATCATTGAGGATGTGGATATCAAGAAAAATCTTTTTTCTAGTTTAGGAGATATTTGTGAGGAAAGGACAATACTGGCTTCAAACACTTCTAGCATTCCTATAGGTATTTTAGCTGCTGCAAGTGGAAGAGAAGATAAAGTAGTGGGAATGCATTTCATGAATCCAGTTCCAATTATGAAGTTGGTAGAAGTGATTAGAGCAAAATCAACGAGCGATGATACATTTGATACAACGTTTAAATTGGCTGAAGATTTACACAAAGTGCCAGTTTTAGTTAATGATTTTCCAGGTTTTGTTAGTAATAGAATACTGTTGCCAATGCTTAACGAGGCAATATTTTGTGTGATGGAAGGTGTAGCAGAACCTGAGGCAATAGATACTGTAATGAAATTGGGAATGAGTCACCCTATGGGCCCCTTGACTCTAGCTGATTTTATTGGACTAGATACTTGTTTAGCAATAATGAGAGTTTTACATAAGGATATGAACGATGATAAATATAGGCCATGTCCTCTTCTTGAAGAAATGGTAAGTAAAGGGAAGTTTGGTAGAAAATCTGGTGAGGGTTTTTACAAATACTAATACTTTAAGTATAAGCGCTACTTTACTTTTACATGTCTGATAAGAAAAAAGATCCAATTGAATCACTAGGTTTAGATGAAGCTTTAGCAGATTTGAAATTTTTGGCTCAGAAAGTTTCCGATATGTCAAAGGATTTGGCTAAGAAAGCAGTTGATAATGCTGAAGGAGTTACAGATAAAGTAGGAGATATGGTAGAATCAACTGGAGATGCTCTTATTACTGCAGGAGAAACAATAAAACAGACAAAAAGAATGTTTGATAAAGATTAATTATTTCCACTTAATATTGCAACCCATAGATGGTATTTGCTCAAAGTCTATTTCTTTACCATTTAGAATTGCCTCAATAGCCATTTTTAATTCTTCACGTTCTACTTGATTAGGATTTTGCCAATTATCATCTAATCTTCCTCTATATTCTAATTTTCTTTCATTATTATATAGAAAAATATCGGGCGTGCAAACTGCACTATATGCCTTAGCTATTTCTTGAGTTTCATCAAATAAATATGGAAATGGGTATCCTTTATTTCTTGCTTGTTCAGCCATTTTCTCAGGAGAATCTGCAGGATAGTTTTCTGCATCATTGGAACTAATTAGAACAAAATCTACAGTTTTTCTATAATTATTTCCTAATTCGATTAATCGATCCTCTACAGCTTTTGCATATGGGCAGTGATTACAGGTAAAAATAACGACAAGAACTTCAGCTTTAAAATGTTCAATAGATATATTTTCTCCATCAGTATTTGGTAAGTTGAAATATGGAGCTTCAGAGCCCAATTTTACCATAGTTGATTCAGTGAGTGCCATGCATTCCCATTGAAAGAGGCCTTAAGAGTATTTCTTTTAAACCATGCTAAATAGCGTATAGTATGAATGCCTCAGAAGATATATTCAGAGCCTACGATATTCGTGGGGTTTATGGTGAAGAATTAGATGCTAATATTGGAGAGAAAGTAGGATTAGCTTTTGGTAATTATTTGAAGAAAGAGCATAGTTCAGGTAAGATATCTATTGGCTGTGATGCAAGAGTTAGCTCACCAGAGCTTCAAATGGCAGTCTCAAAAGGAGTCTCTAGGGCCGGTTTCGATGTAGATATGATTGGAATGGTGCCTATACCTGTTGCTAATTATTTCACTTGGAAATCAAACCTAGATTCAGATGAATATATTGCCGGCGTTTACATAACTGCAAGTCACAATCCTGCAGAATACAATGGAATAAGATTCAGACATCCAGACGGGACTGGTTTCACGGAAGGTAATATAGAAATTAAGAGGATATTTTTCGAAGAAGAGTTGATAGAATCTGAATCTGGAACAATTACTGAAATCTCATCTGAAGAAGTTTTAAAGGATTACATGGAGTTTGTTTCTACAAAGGTAGGTAATTTGAATGGTATCAAGGTTGCATTAGATCCTGGTAATGGTGTTGGCTGTGTCGTTGTTGATCGCATATTTCAAAAATTAGGTGCTGAAACATTTAGCATAAATAATGTACCTGATGGAACATTTCCAAATAGGCCTTCTGAGCCAGCTCCAAAGAATCTTGGAGATTTAATAGAAGTAATGCAGACCAAGGATTTTGATTTTGCTGTAGCTTTTGATGGTGATGCAGACAGATGTGTTTTCATAGATGAGGAGTCAAATCCAGTTTCAGCTGAGAAAATAGGTATAATTGTGTCTAAAGGTTTGATTACGCCCGATTCGAATAAGGTGTTAGCTGGTGTTCCTTGTTCCATGATTCTTGAAAAAGAAATTCCAAAGATTGGTGGTGAACTAATTTGGATAAGAGTTGGAGATGTTTTTGTTTGTGAGGAATTAAAGAAACATAATGCAGCAATTGCCATGGAGATATCAGCCCATTTCTTTGCACCAGGTTTGACTGAATTTATATTTGATGATCCTATAATATTCAGTTTGAAGTTAGCAGAATTTATATCGAATTCATCTAAAACATTAGGAGATTATTCTAAAGAAATACCTTCATATCCATATGAGGAGTTAAAATTCAAATGTCTTGATTCAATAAAATTTAAAGTAAATAAAGATCTTGAAGAAACATTTACGGAAATGGGATACAAGGTTGAAACTATTGATGGCGTTAAAATCTGGTTAGATGGAGGATGGGTACTTCTGAGACCTTCGAATACACAGCCAGTGATACGCATGTTCGTAGAGGCTACAGATAATAATCGTCTAGGTGAAATCAAAGATGAGTTCAAAGGTTATTTTGATAAATCTGTAGAAAAGTTCATTGATTGATGAATTAGTTCTTCCAAAAGCCATTACAATATTATTCATAATAGGCGTTAGTTTTTCGTTGGCGTTTTATGCTTATTATTCAAAAGTTTTAGATAAAGGAGGTTCAGTTCTTGCTTTTTTAATTTGTTTTGTTTCAGGAGTTTTTGGACATTGGAGCTGGTTATTGATTCTTCTTCTTTTTGTAGGTAGTTCTTTTTTGGCTACAAGATTCGCAATAGTTTACAAAAAAGCATTAGGTGTAGAGGAGAGTGATGAAGGTACGCGTGGTGGATCAAATGTGATTTCTAATGGAATACTTCCTCCTCTTATCGCATTGGCATATAGTTTTGGTTTCATGACGCCAGAACAGGCTTTGGTGGCTTTTACAACATCTATGGCTGCAGCAAGTGCAGATACAATGGCTAGTGAAATTGGTGTTCTTTCCCCCTCTCCAGTTTTGATAACTAATCCTAGGAAAGTCGTTGAACCTGGTATTGACGGCGGGATATCTTTTGAGGGTTTAACTGCCTCTTTTCTTTCTTCAGTCTCTATATCTATGCTGGCATATGCTGGTTTTCTTGTATTGATTGAAGAAAGTCATGCATTTTATTCTTCAATTGAGTTAAATTACTTATTTATCTCAGTGTTCTTTGGCTTTTTTGGCAGCGTAATTGACTCTTTTCTTGGAGCTACGCTTCAAAATAGGGGATTTTTGTCAAATAATGGTGTTAATTTAGCCTCAATTTCTATTTCTGTGTTACTTTCATTAATTATTTTAGATATTCTTTAGTTTTCCGGCCAATTTTTATATAATACTTTCTTCGATTGTGTTTGGATATATATGTTACCAGGAAATTCACCAGTAGTAATTTTGAAGGAAGGAACACAAAGAGATAGTGGTAAGAGAGCCACACAGAACAATATAGCTGCAGCAAAAGCAATTGCTGAGGCAGTTCGTTCTACACTAGGTCCTAAAGGTATGGACAAAATGCTAGTTGATTCCATGGGCGATGTAATCATAACTAATGATGGCGTTACCATTTTGAAAGAAGTGGAGGTTCAGCATCCAGCAGCTAAAATGATAGTTGAAATTGCTAAGACTCAGGATTCAGAATGTGGAGATGGAACTACCACAGCAGTTATTCTTGCAGGGGAGCTTCTTAAGAATGCAGAAGAATTGATGGATAAAGGAGTACATCCTACAGCTATTTCTAATGGCTACAGACGAGCTTCAAATGAGTCATTAGAATTGCTTGACAAAATATCAAGGAAAGTTAGCCGTTCAGATTTGAAAACACTAAAATCAATAGCAATTACTTCGATGACAGGCAAATCATCCGAGGCGAATGCAGAATTTTTGGCTGATTTAACAGTAAATTCAATAAAAGCAGTGGCTGAAAAAATGGATAAGCGTGTTGAAGTGGATCGAACCAATATTAAAATTCAGAAGAAGCAAGGAGGTTCTATTGCAGATACAGAACAAGTTTCGGGAATAATAATGGATAAAGAACCAGTTCACACAGATATGCCTAGAAGTGTTCAGAAAGCTAAGGTTGCTTTGATAGATGCCGCACTTGAGATTAAGAAAACCGAAATTGAATCAAAGATACAGATTAATGATCCTTCACAAATTCAAGCATTTTTAGATCAAGAAGAAGCAACAATTAAGAAAATGGTTGATACAATAGCTAAGTCAGGTGCTAATGTATTAATTTGTCAAAAGGGAATTGATGATTTGGCTCAGCATTTTTTAGCTAAGAATAATATTATGGCAATAAGGAGAGCAAAGAAATCAGATATTGATGCATTATCAAAAGCTACAGGCGGTAGGGTAATCTCAAATATTGATTCGATGAGTAAAAAGGATTTAGGTTTTGCAGGTCTTGTTGAAGTTAGGAAGATTGGGGAGGATGATATGACATTTGTTACCGATTGTAAAAATCCAAAAGCCGTAAGTATTTTAGTTCGTGCAGGTAGTGAACATGTCGCAGATGAAATAGAGAGAAATCTGGATGATGCTATAGGTGTAGTCTCTTTAGTTTTCAAGGATGGGAAAATTGTTACTGGAGGTGGAGCTGCGGAGATAGAATTAGCTTTAAAATTGCGAAAATTTGCCCCAAGAGTCGGCGGTAGAGAGCAAATGGCCATTGAGGCTTTTGCTAATGCAATTGAAGTTGTGCCAAGTACCTTGGCAGAGAATGCAGGTCTTGATGTAATAGATACTTTAATGGGATTGAGAAAGTCTCATACTAAGAAGGGGAGAAACCAACATGCTGGACTTGATGCATTTACAGGTAAAGTTGTGAATATGCAATCAAGAAATGTGGTGGAGCCTTTAAGAGTTAAAACTCAGGCAGTCAGTAGCGCTACAGATGTAGCTACAATGATTTTGCGTATTGATGATGTTATTGCCTCAAAACAACCAGAAGGTCCAGAACCTGATGGTAGTGATGGCATGGGTGGAATGCCTCCTGGAATGATGTAAAATTAATTCCTTGAGGGTTCGGGTGCGTCAGGATTTATGTCTAAACTGTTTAAGGCTTTTTCAGCCTTAGATTTAGATATTTTTCCCTCTTTAAGAAGAGAACTTATTGCTGCAGCAGCAATATATTGATTGTTTATTTCAAAGAATTTTCTCAGATTTTCCCGAGTATCACTTCTTCCAAATCCATCTGTGCCCAGTGTGACATATTCACCAGGAATCCATCTTTTAATCATATCAGGTACAGCTTTTATGTGATCAGTAGCTGCTACAGTAGTGATATCCTTATTTCCCATAACTTTGGCAATGTAAGGAATTTTAGCTTTTTTCAAAGGATTCAAATTATTCCACCTCTCACATTCAGTAGCTTCTCTACGTAGTCCGCCAAAACTAGTAGCACTCCATACTTCACATTTGATTCCAAGATCATTTAATATCTTTTCAGCTTCTAAGACTTGTTGCATTATTGGGCCACTACCTATCAGCCGAACTTGAGCTTTTTGAGAACTTTTAAATTTATATATTCCTTTAATTATACCTTCTTCACAATTTTTTGGTATTGCAGGCATTGAATAGTTTTCATTATACAGAGTTAGATAATAGAATATATCCTCATTATTCTCATACATTCTTCTTAATCCTTCTTTAACAATAACTCCAATTTCGTAAGCAAAGGCTGCATCATAAGATAAACAATTTGGAACTGTTGTAGATGTCAAAAGACTGTGTCCATCTTGATGTTGAAGTCCTTCACCATTTAATGTAGTTCTTCCAGCAGTTGCACCTAACAGAAATCCTTTTGTTCTTGAATCTGCAGCACACCATATTTGGTCTCCTACTCGCTGGAATCCAAACATAGAATAATAAATATAAAATGGAATAGTTGGTTTTCCCACAGTAGAATAAGCCATACCTGCGGCTGTGAAACTACTCATAGCTCCAGCCTCTGAAATTCCTTCTTCCAAGATTTGTCCACTTTCAGATTCTTTATAACTTAATAATAATTGTGAATCTACGGGAGTGTATACTTGCCCCTGAGCATTATATATTTTAAATTCAGTAAAAAGGGCTTCCATACCAAAGGTTCTTGCTTCATCGGGAACTATAGGGACTATTAAATTTCCTATTTTATCATCTTTCATTAAATTTCTAAGTAGTCTTACAAAAGCCATTGTTGTTGAAACTTCTTGATCTTTAGGCGTTCCTTTATCAAATTCTGTAAATGCGCTATTTTTAGGCATATGGAATCCACTGTAGGTATTTTTCCTTGTAGGCAAATATCCGCCTAACTTTTCTCTTCTATCTCTAAGATATTTTATTTCTTCGCTATCAGAAGGAGGTTTGTAGTACGGCATCTCTTCTAGTTCAGAGTCTGTGAAAGGTATTTCCAATAAATCTCTAAAGTAGGCCCAATCAGATTTTTCTAATGACTTCTTCTGATGCGTCATATTACGAGCTTCAAATCCCTTTCCTAAGGCCCAACCCTTGACAGTTTTAGCGAGTACTACAGAGGGTTGCTCTTTATGTCCTGTAGCTTCCTTGTAAGCTGAAAATAATTTTGCAGAATCATGCCCTCCTCTACGTAACTTTGTCAATGCTTTGTCATCTAAATGTTCAACGAGTTGTTTTAGTTCTTTTTCAGGGCCAAAAAAGTTTTCTCGGATGTAATCTCCAGTTGATGCAGCTAAATTTTGATAATCTCCATCCACTGTATTTTCCATTTTCCTTAATAAATGTCCCATATCATCTTTTTGTAATAATTCATCCCAATCTCTTCCCCATAAAACCTTGAGAACATTCCATCCAGAGCCTCTGAATATTGCTTCTAATTCCTGAACAATTTTCCCATTTCCTCTGACAGGGCCATCCAATCGTTGTAGATTACAATTAATTACAAAAGTAAGATTGTCTAATTTCTCTCGATGAGCTAAGTGTAAGGCATGTAAAGTTTCAGGTTCATCACATTCCCCATCGCCTAGGAAAGCCCATACTCTGCTGTTAGAAGTATCAGCTATTCCTCTTTCATGTAAATAACGTAAGAATCTTGCATGATATATTGCATTTGTAGGTCCAAGCCCCATTGATACTGTAGGAAATTCCCAGAAATCTGGCATTAATCTTGGATGCGGATAACTTGACAAACCATCAGTAAATGCTTCTCTTCTGAAGTGATCAAGTTGTTTGTCTGTTAATCTTCCTTCAAGAAAAGCTCTTGAGTATATTCCTGGTGAGGAGTGACCCTGATAATAAATAAAATCTCCGATTCCATTATCTTTACCTTTAAAAAAGTGATTAAATCCAACTTCGTATAGGCTAGCTGCAGATGCATATGTTGAGATATGTCCGCCTAAACCAGCAAAATTCTTATTTGCTTTGGAAACCATCATTGCAGCATTCCATCTGATAATTCTTCTGATTTTCTTTTCAATTACTTCGTCACCAGGATAATTAGGTTCAGATTCAGGAGGTATTGTGTTTACATATGGGCTGTTTGTCAGCAAGGGTATTGAGATATTCCGAGTCCTAGCTTCTCTAATTAGAGTTTGTAAAAGATATCTTGCTCTTTCTTCACCTTTAAGGTCTATGATGGCTGCAATTGATTCAATCCATTCCTCAGTTTCCTGAGGGTCTCTGTCTGGCAATTGTTGACGATATCCCTTTTCCATTATTTCCTCTTCTTCAATACGTTTGTATTGATGTGTTTATTTAACTCTTTTTTATCCTTTCTTTTAACCCTATTAACATAAGACAATAGCAGAGGAAAATAAACTGAAGCTTCCCCCCAGATCATAATTTCTTCCATTTCATGGTCATTTTTTCCCCATGATATGGCTTCTTTGAGTGTAGATCCAGATAGCCCTCCATCTCTGGGGTCTGCAGTGCTTATTTGAATTCCAAACTTATGTTTTTCTACTTCATAGCCAAGCATTTCAGCCATTACTACAGAATCTTGTGAATAATTTTTAGGAACTCCTCCGCCAACTATGATTATTCCTGAATCTCCGCATATATTTTTCATCATCGCAATTTCTCTTAAATCTTTGATGGAATCAATGCAAATTCCATCATCAGATTCAGCTTGATTCATTGCCAATCCAATTCCAATCGAGCAATCATTTATTGCAGGAACAAAAATTGGAACGTTCATCTCATAGGCTGCAAGCATGACACTATCTTTTGCATCCTTTGTTTTAGAAAGCCATTTACCACATTCATACATAAATTCTCTGCTTGAGTAGTTTCCAGGAGTGAGCTGTTCAGCAATCTTTTTGTATGTTAAATCTACGTGTTGTAGTTCTAATTCATCAAGAAGGTGGTCATAAATTCTGTCGATTAATAAGTTTTGTAATTTTCCGTCATCATTTTTGCTTGTTTGAGCATAATGCTTGTGCCCTAAAGCCTCAAGCATATCTTGTTCAAATAATGCTCCAGTACAGACCAAACAATCAACAAGATTCATTCTTATTGATTCTATAACTAGTTCTCGAAGTCCAGCACTGAAGATACTCCCGGCCAATGACCAAATAATAGTAGTTTCATTTTCAAGTTCTTTTTTGTAAAGTTTAGCTCCTTCTCCCAGGTTACGAGCCTGAAAGCTACTATTACTGAATGCATCTATTAGTGACGCAGTGTCTTTCAAATCATTATAATTGATATGTTCAATTGGCTTTTTCAGTATTACTTTTCTCTGAGCTAATTGCTCTTTTGTAAATTCATATTGGGGTTTGTCAGGAAATCTAAATACTTTCATTTATTCTTTCTCCGTCATCATTAGTTTATTTTTTTCTCTTATTCGGAGTGCATTAATTCCTTCATTCTTCAAATGCTTTAATATTTCTTTATCATTAGTCGCAACAAGATGTCCTTTTTTAGCAAATTTTATTAGTAAATCATCAGCATATCCATTTCCAATGTCAATAGTTTTCATATTTCTACAGAATGCAATCGCCGCAGTACTTTGTTTAGTCCCTAATTTCTCTAATTCATTAAGAACGCAGGTAGGAATTCTTATTTGGTGTTCTGGGGCAGCTACACTAATGGCTTCCCTGAAATCAACACCTCCACTAAAAGTCCAAAGAATGATATTTGTGTCAGGTAATACTATTTTCATTCTTCAATAATGCCATAGCCTATTAGGTGCCATTTACCATCAACTCTTCTGCTTAGTGCTATTCTTTGGCCTACAGGAGCACATACTGGTATTGTTAATTTAATATCAACGATGTTATCTCTTACAGTAATTGGAACTCCAACAGTAGTTCTTGTACCAACAGTAATCATTAAAGGTTCTTTTGTTTTTATTTCATCCATGTCTTTAACATTTTTAGTACCGACCACTCTTTCAAGTAATGTAGCATTAACACTAAAACGTTCCCAAACAGGAGGTAATGTACCTGGCTTTCCAATTACATTTCCTAATAATGAATCTGATTTTGTTATGGAAGGATCAAGACTGGTTCCAATAGCTACAAGTCCTCCAGGTTTAATTTCTTTTCTAGAAGTACCACTATGAAGAGTGGTAACATTAGTGTTGATTGGTTCTAAACCTTTTTTTGTGTTCCTTCCAGGTCTAATTTCAAGTTTATCTCCAATATTAATTTTCCCTTTCTTAATTGTTCCTCCAAGAATTCCTCCTTTAATATTTTTAGGAATAGTTCCTGGTTTATTTATATCGAATGAACGAGCTATATCCATTTGGAAATCGTCTTTTGTATTCTTATCTGGCGTTGGGAATAAATTTTCAATAACTTCAATTAACAAATCTATATTTTTATTATGATGTGCTGAAACAGGCACGATTGGAGCATTTTCAAGTAATGATCCTTTTAAGAATTCTTTTATTTCATGATATGATTCTAATGATCTTTCCTTAGAACAAATATCTATTTTACTTTGAACTACAATAAACTTATCAAATCCCATAATTTCCAAAGCAGAAAGATGTTCGCGTGTCTGTGGTTGAGGGCATTTTTCGTTTGCAGCTATTATTAAGATTGCTGCATCCATTATTGCAGCACCACTCAACATTACAGCCATCAATGTTTCATGCCCTGGTGCATCTACGAAACTTACCGTTCTTAGATGTTCGTTCTTAGCACCTTTATAATTTTTAAGATTAGGTTCTGAGGTATATATTGTATTTTTCTTATCAGTTACTTTGTAGAATTCTGCATCTGCATATCCAAGTTTGATAGAAATACCTCTTTTAAGTTCTTCACTATGTTGATCGGTCCATTTACCAGTTAAAGCTTGTGTAAGTGTAGTTTTACCGTGATCTACATGCCCTACCATACCGATATTTATTTCGGCTTGGGGGGCAGCACTCAATTTAAGCCTCCTCTGGCTGTAATAACTCCTCTATTGATTTAGGGCCATATTCAATAACCTTTAGATTAATTTGTGAAACTTCACTATTTAGACTTCTTCCTCTAATCAATTTTCTACGCCTTTGACCATGTTTTGTTGGATGAAATCCAACAGACTCTCTCATCAAAATCTTTCTTCTTTGATTACCATCAATATCTCCTCTTAATGGAACGCCAGAATTGTCGGACCCTCCGGTGATTTTTAGACGATATCCAGGCAAGTCTAAGAAAATCCCATCAATCTCTTCTCCTACAGATTTTCCAACAAGTGCATTTGACTTGTCTTCTGCAAGAACTTTTTGATAAGCTTTCTTTTCTTTTGGGTCTGCTATAACGGTTTTGAATTCAGCCATTTAACTCCTCAGTTAGATTAGCGCACAAATGCTAATATTTAAAGAATCGTCTCAAAGTAACATTAATATACTAAGTAATTACATTACATCTATGAGTCTACTCGTTATTGCCATAGATAGGGACAATGATTTGGGTAGAAAAACAGGTATTCGTAGTCCCGTTCTTGGTCGTGAAGCTAATATCAGAGCTAGTCTAGAATTGGGTCTTTCTGATCCTGAAGAAAGTGACACTAATACTATGCTTGCAGCGATAAAGACATATGATCAACTTTTAGAGAAAGGTAAAAAAGTTGAAGTGGTTACAATTTGTGGTGATGTAAGAGTAGGTACTAAATCAGATATGAAGATAGCAAATACTTTAGATCAAGTTATTTCAAAAACAGGAGCTACTAGGGCGATACTTGTTAGTGATGGAGCTGAGGATAGAGAACTAGAACCAATTATTCGCTCCAGATTGAGAATTGATTCAACAAGAATGGTTGTTG
>Ga0208410_1000874_pt1 | contig 16590 bp, 34 predicted proteins | sample ETN02SmetaG_3_FD_185787 | JGI IMG/M metagenome (GOLD analysis project Ga0208410, IMG submission 185787) | Marine microbial and viral communities from oxygen minimum zone, Eastern Pacific Ocean - ETNP2014F10-02SV257 (SPAdes) (version 2) | ecosystem: Environmental > Aquatic > Marine > Oceanic ... | reverse complement strand
GAAGATATAGATAACGAGCTAAAAGCAAGAGAATTTTTAAAATAAATAAAATGAGTAAATTAATATGGAAATTATATAATGAAAATATGATAAGTGAGGAAGTTGCTCACATATTATTAGATGAATTATATGGAAAACAACCAAAAAGAAGATATTAAAATGAGTAATGGATATAACATAGGAAAAATAATGGGTTTAGTAACAACTCTAAAAGGAGACTTATACCTATTAGAAAAATTATGTATTCATGAGGAATCAGATGAATACAGAGAAAAAGTTGGTAAAAGAGTAATAAAAGAAGCCGAAGAAAGATTACGTGAAATATATAATATAGCAGATAATTTAGAATTATGAATATAACAAAAGAAATGATGGATGCAAAATTGCTACAAATAGCAGAATTTGAAGCAAAATGGGGCGAAAATACTCGAACCAGAGCAATGAAAAAGTATTGCACAGATGAAAAATATAGAAATAATGTACATGCTTTCAATAAAGCAAGTGCAAATACAATAGTAGGATATGAAAAATATAAATAAAATAATAGAAAACGAACATAAAATAGTAAATAAGAAAGATTTATATGGCTTAGCTAAGAAAAGAAGAGCTAATAAAAAGAAGCTATGGAAATTTTCAAGTGCTGAATTAGAAGCATTCGAAAGAAATTACTGGATAAGATATAATAGGGCGTGAAATTGGATAAGTAGACATTGTTGTCAAGCGAAAGCATTGTTGTCAAGTCTAAACGGAGGTTCGATTCCTCCCACGTCCACTAATTAGGGAAAAGTCTGGAAGCCGAAGGGCTGTTGCAATAGCGCTATTGACAACACTCTCGGTAGAAAGGTGATATAAACAGTTATGTATGTGTGTCTTGTTGACATGAGAGGCATTACGGAAGTGTATTACATATCATTCCAGTTTCACCCGTTCCCTAACTTTTAGCGAGGTAGAGCAGTGGCCAGCTCGTTGGGCTCATAACCCAAAGGTCGGAGGTTCGAATCCTCCCCTCGCAACTAACTTAAATATTAAATAAAATGGTAGAAACTGGAGCAATTATGACTCTGCTGTTCATGGTACTAATCATGGCTGTAATATATAAATTATTCAACTAATGGCAGGAAATAAATTTAACCCAATAGAATACGAAAGACTACAACCTAAAGAATATAAAGTAGAATACACAGGTTTGTATGGTGACAAAACGACACTAACAGGAAATGCACGACAAGTTGTCATGCATATTTTAAATCAACATTTATAAAATACGTTACAAATGGATGAAGAAAGTGATAATATAACAAAAGAAATAGAAGAATTATTTAGAGAATTAGAAAATGGATTACCAAAAGAAAGTGCTTGAGCACTATAATATAGAATTAACAGAAGATACTTATAATAGTATGGCAGATTTATCTGTGTATAAAAATCTTACAGCAGATGGATATGAAATTTGGATGATAAACCACGAAGGTGGGTTAGATCATGAACATGAAATTGATTGGGAACATGATGTTTATATGTATAAAGATGAAATACCTCAAATATTATTTGACCAAATGAGAGAAAGACCATTTGAACAATGGTATATTGAAGATTTAGACGAATTATTTGATGATTATCATTGGGCTGACGAATATGAAAAACTTAGTGAAGACGCTTATGAAAGAAAAATATTAAAATGAAAACAGATTTAGAAAGTTTAAAACAATTAATGGATATTAAAGAATTTGATTCTTTAAGAGGTAAAGCTCTTGCCCATATTTCAGCTAAACAACACGGTGTTTATCAAGATTGGGTAAGATGGAAAGATAAATCACCAACATTTGGTTTAGAACAAGAACAAATAGATAGTGTAACAGCAGGACAACAAAGAGAAGCTGAAATGCTAGACTATATATATAACTTAATATTAAATGATAAATATGACACCTGCTAAAATGAATTTGTTATCTGAAATGGTAGCAGACAAAGTATTTTTAAGAATGAAAGAATACTTAGAAGAAAATTACAGAGACTATATTGCTGCGGCTCAACCACTTGGCCCAGAAGAATTTTTCCATAAAAATGTTGACGCATTTGGGAATGTAAGATTTGAACCTCCAAAACCACCTTCTAAAAAAGAAATATTAGGCGGTCAATTAAAAGAATTAGAGTTCAAATGGAAACAATTATTAAAAGAAGAAAAATACGAATTATTACAAGAATTAAAAGAAATATATGAAAAAATCAAAAAAGACTACGACAACCTTTAATGTAATGCTCGCCCATCCGTATGGCAATAAAGAATTTGATAAAGATTCTTTTATACAACCAAAACTTGATGGTATAAGATGCTATATCACAAAAGATGGCGCATTTAGTCGTAATCATAAAGAATTTAAAACTTTAGATCATATTAAAAAAGAATTAAAGCCTTTATTTAAAACTTATCCTGATATAGTAGTAGATGGAGAATTATATAATCATCAATTAAAAGATAACTTTAATAAAATAATTTCTTTAGTTAGAAAACAGAAACCAACAGAAGAAGATCTTAAAGAAGCTGTAAAATATATACAGTTTCATTGGTATGATTATTATTCTAATGCACATAATTATCCTTTTAGAATAAGAAATGAAAATATTAAAAGCAAAATTGAAGATTTAAGAGCAAGACATATTGTTGAAGTGACTACATATGAAGTTGCTCATTTAGAAACAGCAAAATTAGCTCATAAAGATTTCCTTAAACTAGGATATGAAGGGAGCATAATAAGATTAAACAAACCATATGAACAAAAACGAAGTTATAATTTACAAAAGTTCAAAGACTTTCAAGACGCAGAGGCGACGATCACGGGCTGGGTGGAAGGCCAAGGCAAAAGAATTGGCACAGTCGGGAAATTTATTGCACGAGACGATGACGGTATAGAATTCGGTATGCCAGTAATGGATGATTATGATACAATGAAATATATGTATGATATTGTAGACTGGTATATCGGTAAAACGGCCACTTTCACTTACTTTCAAAAAACGCCATCCGGCTCATATCGTCACCCATTATTTAAATGCGTTAGAAATTATGAGTAGTATAATAATAATGATGAGTGCAATTGCATTTGTTTTATATCTTACTAAAGATGTATTACAATCAATTGCTTTATTAATAACTTTAATGTTATTTTTAGATTTATGTATTATATCTATTCATTATTTCATTCAAATTCCTCATAAAATGATTATGGTAGGAATAATGAGTGGTACAATTAGTAAAGTAATAATATTTTTATTATGTCAAAAATATCTAAAAAAGAAATAGATAAGTACTTGATAACCAAGTATATGGGTGGAGGTGCAAATAATCCTCCAGCTAAAAATATTAAATATGAATTAGAAGACGGGTATGAATTTGCATATACTACAGTCTTTGGTAAAAAAGGATTAACTATAAAAAAGAAAAATGGAAAAAACTCTTAGAGAAATAGGTGATAAACCTGTTAGAAGAATTAAATTTAAATCTTATACTATTAGTGATATACCTAAAAGCTTTGACAAAGATAAGCATTTATGGTTTAATAAAGATGGATTAACTTGGATAGAAAAAATTGATAACCCTTGGTGGGAAAACTTATAATATGAAAGGAATTAAAATATATAAACATATGATTGCTAATAATGTATTTGGCATCAGAGATAAAATAAAAGAATTTAGAAAAAACCCTAAGCATGGTAATAAAAATAGGAAAGTTAAAAATTGATTTTGAATCACGAGCTTCAAAACATAGAGCTTATTTGTTTAATGAGATTATGGCTTTAAGAGAAGAAATAGTTGATCTTGTTTTAATAGGAGAAACTAGAAACAGAATTAATGTTCATGATTTAAAACACAAAGCAAAATTAATTAAAAAATATAGCAGAAGACTTAAACTATTAAATACTTTTTAATATGAAAAATTTCAATAGAAAAATTTATGCACTTAACCACAATTGGTTAAATTCTAATAAAATAGATACAGTACATAATATACCAGTAGAATATTACAAAATGGCTAATAAAATTGCTAACTCTTTTTCTAAAGAATATGCAGCAATTGGCATAATGAATATAAATGATTTAAATCAAGAAGGATATTGGGCATTATTAAAATCTTGGAGAAGAATTGATTGGCAATATATTTCTACATTAGAATCTCAATTAGATAGAGATAAAGCGATTAATAAATTTTTATCAATAAGTATTAAAGGCCTAATTAGTGATAGTATTAAATCAAATGTTGATGGTTCTGGAAGACCAATCAAAGGTATATGGAATAATGAAGATAAAAAACGATACACTACAGGGTTTGGATTCATTTCTGTTTTATTTCCTCATTGGTTTGATTCCGATGTTCTATCTATATTAGAAGACGAAGTTTATGATTATGATTACGATAAGCTCGGTGAATATTTAGAAGGGTGGTTAAAAAAATATACACCTAAAAATCATTTAATGATTCAAATGTTTTATGGATTAGATGATATTTATTCTAAACCTAAAAAAATGCGCGATATAGCAAACTTTTTTGGTTTAAAAGTAGAAACGGTTAGGAAACAGAAACAAAGGCTCCTAAATAAGCTTAAAATGAATGAGGACGCACTTAATGAGTTAGCTTTCTTTGTTGCTACCAACGGTATTAAATCACAGTCTAAAGTATATGACTGGGCAGCAACTAATTTGAAAATTTATCAAGATTAAGGTCCCTTTTTTAAAAAATTGCACTATAATATTATATATGAATTTCAAAACTAAATATCAAAGTTGCTTATCAGCAACAGACGAACTTCAATACATTAGGTCTACAGATCCTGCACCTAATGCTTATAAAGAAAATGCACCACGTGAAAAGAAATCTAACTACACATTAAGTAGTAGAGTTGCTGTATCAAGTGGTAAATACTTATCTATTAATGGTGAAAGATTAACAGGTAAAGGCATAGACAAATCTAAAAAGATATATAATCCTATAAAAATAAATACAACTGATGCGTTTACTGCACTTAATAAATTAGATAACTATTCTAAAAGACGTGTATTTAAAAAGGATAATATTATTTATGATCTATTAAATTAAATATAATTATATGAATATTCGAGAAAAACTAAGTAAAATTCAATCAGCATTTAAAGCTCAAAAATCTAGGTATAATGCATTCGGAAAATATAATTTCAGATCAGCTGAAGATATATTAGAAGCATTAAAACCTATGAATGATAAATATAAAGTTCATTTTACCGTAAAAGAAAACTTAACTTTAGGTAATGAATTCCCTATGATACATTCAACAGCATCGATAATAGATAATGAATCTGGTGATGAAATAATAGCGACGGCTATTGTTGGAGTAGATTTAAATGCTAAAGGACAACAAATGCCTCAACGATTTGGCTCAGCATCTTCTTATGGTAAGAAATATGCTTTAGGTAATCTATTGCTAATAGATGATACAGCTGATTCAGATGCAACCAATACTCATGGTAAAACAAATGTAGTAAGCTCTAATGATTTTAAGAAAACTGAAAAACCAGTAATAAATAAAGAAAATTTAGAGCAAGCTAAAAAGTTTTTATCCAATGGTGGATTAATGAAAACGTTAGAAGATAAATATACAATAACTTCAGAAGCAAGGAAAGAACTGATTGATGGATAAAAATCCCACACTAGAAAAGTTAAGGGATGATGAACACTATTATGGAGAATTTGGTAAACAATTTCTTTCTAACAGTGATATTAAATCATTACTTGAAAATCCTTTAAACTTTAAAAAACCCTCTCCACCAAACCCAGCATTTGTTGTGGGGAGTTATTTTCACACTTGTATTTTAGAGCCAGATAAACTAGAGAAATTTAAAATAGTTAAATCTAAAACTCGAAATAATAAAGAATATAAAGAAATAGCTGGAGAGGATATATGTTTACTTCAACATGAAGTAGACCAAATTGAACTAATGCGAGAAAAAGTATTAGAAGTTGATTTATTTAAAGATCTTATTTTAGATGGAGCTGTAGAATATGAGCAACCCGGTTTAGTTGAATTAGAAGGAATGCAATGGAAAGGTAAAGCTGATATAGTTAATCATAGCAGCCAATTAATTATTGATCTTAAAACAACTAATAATATAAATACTTTCGCAAGTTCAGCACATAAGTTTAATTATGATAGTCAAGCCTATATTTATTCTAAAATGTTTAATATGGACTTTGTATTCATAGTTGTAGATAAAAAAACTCACCAATTAGGATTATTTGATTGTAGCGATAAATTTTTGCAGTCTGGACAAAATAAGGTTGCATTGGCAGTACAAGCCTATAATGACTTTTTTGTGAATGGCGATGGAGATTTTAGCCAATATTATATCTCTAAAACACTTTAACTTTAATTTAATTATATTATGGCAAGAATTAGAAAAAGAACGTGTGATGTTACAGGTGTAACTACAAGCACAGGAAACTTTTATGCGAATCAATCGCATGTAAAAGCTGTAGATAATCTGCGTAGAACAACTGGTGCAACTAAAAATCAGATGCGTAGAATGTTTAATACTTTAAATACATATTAATGGCAAGTATAGTTTCTGGTAGTATTGATTTAACTAAAATAGATAAATCTAAAATCTACGAAGGTAAAAAGGGTAAATATTATCCTATTACTGTTGTATTAAATAACGAACCAAGCACTTACGGAGATTCAGGATATATTCAAACTGAGCAGACTAAGGAGGAGAGAGACGCTAAACAACCTAAAACGTTTCTTGGAAATGTAAAAGTTGTTTGGACTGATGGCCAAAATGTTTCTATTGCAAATAGAGAAGGTCAACAAATGGAAATTAATGATAATGTAAAAGAAGAAGAACCAGATTTACCATTCTAATATGAATACAGCAGAGATTAATGGTTTTTTGATTGATAAATTTAATCAATATGATTTAGAAGTAGGGAAAAAAGAGGGTGTATGCCCTCTTTGCTCTGCTACACGAAAGCCAGCCAATCGTAAAGCTAAATGCGCTATGTATGATTGGGAAAGAGGTCTCGGTACTTGTATGAACTGTAATGAGGTATTTCAATTACATACTTTTAAAAGAAAAGGCGGAACAAATAAAGAATATTCCAAACCAAAATGGAAAAATAATATTTTATTAAGTGATGGTGTAGTCAAATGGTTTGAAAAGCGAGGTATATCCCAAAAAACTTTAGTTAAAGCACGAATAACTGAAGGTAAAGAATGGATGCCTCAAACTAGTAAAATAGAAAACACAATTCAATTTAATTATTTCATTAATAACGAATTAATTAACATAAAATATAGAGATGGTAGGAAAAATTTTAAACTTGTCAAAGATGCTGAAAAAGTATTCTATAATCTTGATAGTACCGTGGGGCACGATAATGTTGTTATTGTCGAAGGGGAAATGGATGCCTTATCATTCATTGAAGCAGGAGTTACCTCTGTTGTTAGTGTACCAAACGGAGCTACTCTTAATAGGCTTAATCTTGAGTACCTCGATAATTGCATTGAATATTTCGAGGATAAACCCAAGATTATACTCGCGGTCGATGGAGACGAAGCCGGTCAAAATTTACAACAAGAACTCATCAGACGCTTTGGAGCTGAGGTATGCTACACGATTAGCTTCGGTAGTTGCAAAGATGCTAATGAATATTTGTTGGATTACGGCAGCAGTATGCTTAGTCGCCTTGTTAGTCAGGCTGAGCCCGTCCCTCTGGAAAATGTTGTAACATTAAATGATATAAATGATGAATTACAAGAATTTATTCAAGAAGGCTTTAAACCTGGGTATCAAATCGGCCTTGATAACTTTGATAGCATATTCTCAACTTATACTGGCCAATTTATCACCGTTACTGGGGTGCCTAGTAGTGGCAAGTCTGATTTTGTTGATCGAATGGTTGTGGGTTACCAAATAAAATATGGTTGGAAAACTGCATTTGCATCACCAGAAAACAAACCAACATTTTTACACGCACATAAATTAATGCGTAAAGTTGGTAATTGGATGCCTTCTAAAATGGATATAAATTCCAAAAAATGGAATGAAGTAACAGAGCTTGTTAATGATAACTTTTATTTTATTGAGAATGAAAGATATGATTTAGATTCTGTTTTAGAAAAAGGAGCAGAGCTTGTTAAAAGGAAAGGTATTAAATGCTTAGTTATTGATCCTTATAATAAAGTTAAAATGCATGGTTCAAATTCCATGAGCATCCCTGATGCTACAATGGAATATTTAACCAGAGTTGAAGCTTTTGCTAAGAAGCATGATGTACTTGTAATTGTTGTAGCTCATCCTACAAAAATGTATAAAAAAGAAGATGGCACATTAGATGAGCCTAATATGTATAACATAAAAGGTGGAGGAGAATGGTATGATGCATCTTATCATGGGCTGTTAGTACATAGAGATTATACTAAAGGAACTGTAAAAGTAAAAGTACTTAAAGTAAAATTTCAAAATTTAGGAGAAAATCAAGCAGAAGCACATTTTAAATGGGATAAAGTTAGTGGTAATTATTTACCGCTACAAGACGTAACACAAGAGGTAATGCCTTGGGAAGGATAATATTAAAAATCAATTAAATGAAATTGACAAGATTAAATTTGAATAAACTAAACTTATATAAACCTTTTGGGCCTAGTATATTACAAACTAAATTACCTGATGAAATCATACATGATTTAAACCAAGATTGTTTAGATATAACTGAAAATAAAAAAGAAAAGCGAGATTGGTCATATCAGTTAGCCGGAAAATTACAAGAAGAATTTCATATTAGTTTAGATGTATTAAAAACACATGCAAGATGGTTTGAGGCCGTTACTAAAAAATATTTATTTCCGCATGAGGAACTCTCAGAGGGCAAAGGTAAAGTAAGTATAGTAAGCGGTTGGTATGCAAGACAATTTTCTGGGGATTTTAACCCTTATCATTACCATACTGGATGTAATATATCTTGTGTTGGATATCTTAAATTACCAGAAGATATAAATGAATATTGGGAAACTGAAGATAAAGATAACAATCCAATTGGAGGATATATAGATTTTAGATATGGTAATATTGGGTTAAATTGTCCTAATAATTTTAAACTAAAACCAGAAATAGGGGATTTTTATATGTTCCCTAATTGGTTAGATCATCAAGTATATCCATTTAAAAGTAAATATAATTTTCCTGATAAAAAAGGAGAAAGAAGGTCGTTTAGTTTAAATATATTATTTCAATGAAGTCATTATACGGAAAAAAGAAAACTAATTATAAAGGTTTATCTAATACAAGTTGGTTTCCAACTGAGGTTTATCATAAATGGAATTCATATTGTGTAGATAATAATATAAGAATATTTCCTATTCCCACAACTAAAGGAATGTATCCTGAAGAATGGAGGATTGGTATATGCTTAGGTCCTTATAAAAGAGGAGAAAAGCCTTATGTGTCTCCTAATGTTTATACAGTAGATAATATATACCAAGAAATGGCTAATATGAAAAAATATTATTATAATAAAAAAAATGATTAATATTGAAGAAGAATATATTGGTTTATTAGCTGGTGTATTATATGGCGGGAAAGAAAAAGAAGATAGAACAGGTACAGGAACACAAAGCGTATTTGGTAGAACAATAAGGCATGATATGTCTTTAGGTTTTCCACTTTTAACAACTAAAAAAATATATTTCAATCATGCACTTACTGAAGTACTTTGGATTGCTAGCGGTAAAACTGACCTTGATTATTTGCATACTCACGGGGTTAGGTATTGGGATGCTGATTACAAAAGATCTGGTAGAACAGACAACAATTTGGGGCCTGTCTATGGCCATCAGTGGCGTAATTTTAACGGTATTGATCAATTGGCTTTACTTATTAGAGGGATTAATGAGACTCCGACCTCCCGTAGACTTATGGTTAATGCGTGGAATCCAAGTGATATGTCTGATATGGTACTTCCTCCTTGTCATTACGGCTTTCAAGTATATGTCAGAGGTGTACACATTGATTTAATGTGGCAACAAAGATCAGCAGATATATTTTTAGGTTTGCCTTATGATATTGCAATGTATGGATTGCTTTTAGAATTGTTAGCTAAAGGTGCTGGATTAAAACCTGGTCAATTAATTGGTAATTTAGGAGATTGTCATTTGTATAATAATCATATTGAACAAGGTAAACTTCAATTATCAAGAGATTTAAAATCATTACCTAAAATTAAATTAAAACAAGGTATTGAATTGAAAAATAAAAAAGTAATTTTGCCTAAACACAGTGATATTGAGATTACAAATTATAATCCTCATCCAAGTATAAAGGCTGAATTATCAGTAGGAATTTAAATTAAAAATATGAAAAAATTATTATTATTATTATTATTATTTACAAGTTATATTCAAGCTCAATATATTCCAATTTATTTTGAAGAAGAAATTGAAATTAAAGATGCTGTAGAAAATTCTACAACTGGTACAATAATTGCTAAAACAGTTTCAAATCCATTTGAATTTGTTAACTATGGAAGAGTAACTAATGCTTTTAAAGCTAACTCAGATTTTGATGCAATTATGGAAGCAGATTATATTTATGATCCTATGCCAGATATGACAATTGAAATTGGAACCAAAATGGGTAAAGCTGTTGTAAGAGGTAAAAATAATAGATATTATATAGTAACTTTATATAAATATTAAAATGGCTATTGAATTAAAAACTGGTAAATATAAAATATACCATATACCCGGAAAAAAAATCGGGTGCACCACTAATATAGAAAAACGGGTGCAACAAGAGCAGGGATATAAACCTGGTGAATATGAAATATTATTTGAAACAGATGATATTAAAGAAGCATCTAATGCTGAAAGAACATTACAGCAAGACTTAGGCTATAAGGTAGATTTAAAACCTTATAAAGAATTATTTAAATCAAATTATATGAAAACACATTCCTCATCAGAGGCAACTACTACATTTAAAATTCCTTTAAATGATATTGATGCTAGCTTTTTAGCTGATTTAGTTATTGAAACAACTAGGGGTACTTTTAAATTAGACGCTCAAGATAAAATTGATTGGGTAATAAGTAATTTACATGCGAGTCAATTTGGACCTAGCACATGTTATATCTATAATAAAGCAATGGCAGAAGCTGGCCCATTTGAAAAATTAGATAATAAAAAAACATTTAAAAAAGAAGTTTTTGATAACATTAGAACTTGGGGTTTCCAAAAGGGAATATTACAAGGAGGTGATACAAAAACACAATTAATTAAATTATATGAAGAAGCAGGAGAACTCTCAGAAGCAGTCCTTAAAAATAATAAAAATGATATTATTGATGCTGTTGGTGACATCATTATTGTTCTTACTAATTTCGCCGAGCTTCAAGGAGTTAGCATTGAAGACTGTATTCAGTCTGCTTACAATGAAGTATCTAATAGAACTGGCAGAATGATTAACGGAACATTTGTAAAAGATGAGTAGAGATAAAATAATAGAACAAGTAGTCAATAAGATTAAAAAACGATCTGACGTTGGATATAAAAAATATGGTGTTACTTTATATGATGACAACCAACCATTAGATGCTTGGCTGAACCATATTCAAGAGGAGCTAATGGATGCTGTTAATTATATAGAAAAAGCTAGAATGTCTTTACGTGAAGAAATTGAAGAATGCTATATAAAAGATAGTCAAAGCGTAAGTAAATATCCAGAGCCAGACCATGATTTTTTATGGACAACAGATAGAACATGAGACGTAAATATAAAAAGAAAGGGCCTGTACAATCTAAAAAAATAATTTATGATGGTATAGAATTTGCTTCAGGCCTTGAAAAATATACTTATTTAAGTCTCAAAGAAAATAAATTATTTGAAGGATATGAAAATGAAGTTTTCCAGTTGGTCGAAAGTTTTAATTTTAGAAATGAAACTTATGAAAAACAAGCCAACGGAAAAGGTGATTATGTTAACCGAGGGGAAAAGAAAATCTTGGGAATTAAATATACGCCTGACTTTGTTGGAAAAGATTTTATAATTGAATGTAAGGGAAGGGCTAATGAATCCTTCCCAATAAGATGGAAATTATTTAAATTATGGCTCACAAAGAACAAAATTGGAAAGACGCTTTACAAGCCGCAAAATCAGAAGGAAGTGGATTTAACAATGATTCTGATCAAAGAGAAAAGAAAAAGGAAGCGCGCGTAATGTACGCTAAGCGGTTATTATATAAAGATATAAAGCAATTGTTAAATAAAAAAGTAATTAAATACAAAGAAATAATTGGAATACATAGACGACACGGAATTCACGTTACCTGAACATTACAGAGAAAGAATCAAGCATCATATGATGATGTTAAGTTATTATTTAAATGCACAAAAAAATGAGAGGATGGGAGCTTAGTGTTTCTTTATATCCAGGTGTTCTTATTGGAATACGAAGTTATCCAGAAGATACATTTGTGGAGCATGTTTTATATCTACCTTTTGTAGAACTATGTTTAACAGTTTTTTACGATTAAAATGGATGATAAAGAATTTATAAAAGAATATGCTTTAAAGCATTATAAAAGACACTTTACTAAAAAATATACAGTAGTAGAACATACCACTAGAGGTAAAGTAATTAAAACTAAATCTAAGGATTTACCTATTTTAATATCTATTGAGGATAATCATATTCAAATAAAAAATAATAAAGATGCCTCACCAATTATATTAAGTAAAAATATATTAAATGAAAGAATCTAAATTAATAGAAATGTCCAATAAGATTGAATCAATGGGCGCAGCTCTAAATAGATTGATTCAAGAATTAACTAATTTAAAAGACTTATCTATTGGCACTATGGAGCTAATAAAATGTATGCCAGATTATGAAAAAGCGTTAGATAAACTGAAAAAAGATTTAACGACTAAGAAAGAAGAGTCTAATGAAAAAAAATCTAAATAAAATTATATGGGACTATTTACTGAAAGGATACCATACAAGCCGTTCGAATATCCCGAGTATTATACCGAAGGTTGGCTTAAACAAGCCCAAGCTTTTTGGCTTCATACAGAGATTCCGATGTCAGGTGACGTCAAAGATTGGAATGAAAAACTTACCGAAGCGGAGAAGAACCTGGTTGGAAATATACTTTTGGGATTTGCACAAACAGAGTGTGCGGTATCTGATTATTGGACGCAGAAAGTTGTATCATGGTTTCCTAAACATGAAATCCAGCAAATGGCAATGATGTTTGGATCTCAGGAAACTATACACGCAGTTGCTTATTCTTATTTAAATGAAACTCTTGGCTTAGAAGATTTTGAAGCGTTTCTTCAAGACAAGGCGACTATGGAGCGCTTCGATAATCTAGTTAGTTATGACGGAAATAACCCCACAGGAATTGGCAGAAGCCTTGCAATCTTTTCAGCATTCGCTGAAGGTGTTAGTCTTTATTCTGCTTTCGCTATTCTTTATAGTTTTCAGATGAGAAACCTTTTAAAAGGTATTGGTCAACAAATGAAATGGAGTGTAAGAGATGAATCTCTTCATTCTAAAATGGGCTGTCAACTTTTTAGGCATATGTGCCAAGAAGATAAATCTTTAAAACAAAAATGTGAAAAAGATATAATTAAAGCTGCTGAAATAATGCTTAAAGCAGAACATAATTATATTGACAAAATGTTTGAATTAGGAGATATAGAAAATTTAAAAGCTTATGATCTTAAACAATTTATTTCAAAACGACTTAATGAGAAGCTCGTGGAGCTCGGTTACGGGAACAAACGGGCCTACTTTAAATTTGATGGATCAGCCGCTTCCAATCTCGATTGGTTTTATCATCTTACTGGCGGTCATACTCACACTGATTTCTTTGCTGTTCGACCAACCGACTATTCTAAAGCGAATGAAGGCGAAGATTTTGAAGATATTTGGTAATTTCTTTCATCACTAACTATTAAAACAATAGTTATGACCACAGTTGATAGAAGATGCAATATTTGCAAAAAAAAGAAAAAAGATTCTAAATTTAAACATCCAGGTAAAAAAACCTGTAAAAGTTGTGAATTTAGATGGAAAAGAAGTTTTTTAAGATTGTTAGTTTTTGATAGAAGATTAAGCGCAAAAGAACGACTAGCTAATAGGTTAGGATATATGGGCACGGCATTTATAATGATAAGCCCATATTTATTATCTTATGGTAATATTGGGGCCATCACATATGTTATTGGTGGTATTATATGTATACCGCAAGTTTGGGTGGCTAAGCAATGGAACTTAGTTGCTGTTAATATTAATGTAAGTATAGGATATTTAATTTATTTATTATGAGTTGGAATACTAAATGGGTAAAAGGTATTGATTACCCTTCGTGGGGAGATAATGACGTTTATAAAAAAACAATAGCCGGTGGTTATTTAATAAATGGGGAATCTCCACGAGAAGCTTATACCAGAGTAGCAAAAACAGTTGCTAAACGCTTATATAAGCCTGAATTAGAAAAAAGGTTCTTTGACCATATTTGGAAAGGATGGCTATGTTTAGCATCTCCAGTTTTATCTAATACGGGATCTGATAGAGGCTTACCTATCAGTTGTTTTGGAATTGATGTTGCTGATAGTATTATGGATATAGGTAATAAAAACCTAGAAATGATGTTACTTGCTAAACACGGCGGGGGAGTAGGTATCGGGGTTAATATGATTCGTCCTGCCGGAGCTAAAATAACAGGTAATGGAACATCAGATGGAGTTGTACCATTTTGCAAAATCTATGACTCAACTATACTCGCAACCAATCAAGGATCAGTACGTAGAGGGGCTGCATCCGTTAATATCAATGTCGAACATCCTGATTTTGATGAATGGTTGGAAATCAGAGAACCTAAAGGGGACGTCAATAGACAATCTCTTAACTTACACCAGTGTGCTGTCGTTGGTGACAAGTTTATGCGAAAACTTGAAGCGGGTGATCCAGAAGCAAGACAAAGATGGGGAAAACTCCTCCAAAAGCGTAAAGCTACTGGAGAGCCGTATATTCTCTTTAAAGGAAATACAAACAAGGCTAATCCAGATGCTTATAAGTCGAACAGCCTAAAAGTACATATGACAAACATCTGTAGTGAAATTGTTTTACATACAGATGAAACACATAGTTTTGTGTGCTGTTTATCTTCAGTTAATCTTGATAAATATGACGAATGGAAAAATACTAATCTTGTTTATGATTCTATTTGGTTTTTAGATGGAGTATTAGAAGAATTTATACAAAAAGCAAAAGGAAGAGTTGGTTTTGAAAATTCAGTAAGATCAGCAGAAAAGGGTAGAGCATTAGGCCTGGGTGTAGTAGGGTGGCATACTCTATTACAGAAGAATGGAATTGCATTTGAAGGGCTATTAGCTCAGTTTAAGACTAGAGAAATATTTTCTAAGATTAAAATAGAGACAGAACGAGCTTCTAGAGCTCTTGCGGAGACGTATGGTGAACCTTTATGGTGTGTAGGTACTGGAATGCGAAATACACATTTAAGAGCGATAGCGCCCACCGTATCAAATAGCAAATTAAGCGGAAATATATCTCCAGGAATTGAACCTTGGGCTGCAAATGTATTTACTGAGCAAACAGCTAAGGGAACTTTCATAAGGAAGAACAAAGAACTTCAAAAAATTCTAAGAAGACTTAAAATAGATACACCAAAAATTTGGGATAAAATTCTTAAAGATGGAGGATCTGTTCAAGATATAAAGGAATTAGATGGATGGTTTTTTGATAAAGGGAAGTTAACACAGGGCCATGAAAATGGAGAACCTGTAAAAAATGTATTTAAAACATTTAAAGAAATTAACCAGTTAGAATTGGTTAATCAAGCTGGAATAAGACAAGATTATATAGATCAAGCTGTAAGTCTTAACTTAGCGTTTCCAGCAGAAGCACCGCCTAGATGGATAAATCAAGTACACATTGAAGCATGGAAGAGAGGTATTAAAACCTTGTATTATATGAGAACTGAATCTGTACTTAGAGGAGATATTGCTGCTAATGCAATGAATCCTGACTGTTTATCTTGTGACGGATAATTAACAATAAATAAATATATATGGCAAAAAGATTCACATTTGCAGATGCAAAAAAGAAAATTAAAGAGTTAGAAGGTAAATTAGATGAAGCTAAAACAAAAGCAGGTAATTTAATTTTAGATACTTCTGATAATGTTTTTAGTAAACAAGAATTAAAGAAAATTAGATTCTTAGAAGTATGGGCAATACTTGGCCCAATTGTAGGTATTATAATTGGTCTATTGTTTTAATAAAAAATAAGGGATATCCGTAATTGGGTATCCCTTTTCTTTATTTAATATTCTTAGCAGTTAAAAGACACAAAGCACACATGCCAATTAATACTAGTACATACAGTAAAAAATCCATATTATTATTTTAATCCAGTAACTTTATCTATTGTTCCTAAAACGTCATGGACACCTACTTTTAATCTAAAAGATAGATCTGCAGTCCATTGATATTTAGTTTGACCACCTACTCTTAATACTACTATAGGTAATGCTTTGC
>Ga0208410_1000872_pt1 | contig 16605 bp, 20 predicted proteins | sample ETN02SmetaG_3_FD_185787 | JGI IMG/M metagenome (GOLD analysis project Ga0208410, IMG submission 185787) | Marine microbial and viral communities from oxygen minimum zone, Eastern Pacific Ocean - ETNP2014F10-02SV257 (SPAdes) (version 2) | ecosystem: Environmental > Aquatic > Marine > Oceanic ... | reverse complement strand
GTAGAGAAAATTGTCATGGAACACAACGGAATTGACGCAACACCTGAAGCACTTGCACTAGCAGGAATCGCTGACAGACTTTACTTAGTTCAAGTTGAATATGTTGATGCAATTGACGGCTCTGGCAATATCATTAATGACATGGAATATGCAGAGACTGTAGCATTTGCAGGCGGAGCACTAGAAATCTCTGAAGACAACGCAGATGTACTAAATGCAATCTCATCAAGTGAACTTGCAGAATTACAATCAATCTTAACACAAATTGTTAGCGACGTAGATGACAAAGAATCAATATCCAAAGTACTCAATGCAGCAGATGATGCAGCAGCAATTGTAAAGTCAATGCAAGCACACACTGGTGAAGCAGGTTCTAACCTTACTGGTTACTTTGATCAAATTAACAGATTATTACTAAGCGCACAAGCAGCATACTCTATTGGTCAGTCTGACTTGGCATTTGAACTAGTAAGCGAAGCATACTTGGATAACTATGAATTCCTAGAAGCACCATTAGCAGAAGTCAATCCTGCTTTAATGAAAACTATTGAAGACAACATGAGAGAAGAACTTAGAAACATGATACAATCTGGTGCATCCTCTAATGAAATTAATACTCAAATCCTATTCTTAATTGCAGACCTTGAAACTGCACAAGATGCAGTAACATCAGTACCAACTGCAGCAGCAGCCCCTGCACCAACACCTGTTGCAGCACCTCAAGAATCATCTGAAGAAGGTGGCGGTTGTCTTATTGCAACAGCAACATACGGTAGTGAATTAGCTCCGCAAGTCCAAATGCTTAGAGAAATTAGAGATAACCAATTGATGAACACAGAATCTGGCTCAGCATTCATGACAACATTTAACGAAGCATACTATTCATTCTCACCAATTATTGCAGACATGGAACGTGAAAGCCCAATCTTCAAAGAGATTGTAAAAGCTGGATTGACTCCAATGCTCTCAACTTTGACAATCATGGAAAGTGCAGAAACTGAAAGCGAAGTTCTCGGACTTGGATTATCAGTAATTGCATTGAACTTGGGAATGTACATCGGACTTCCAGCATTTGGAATCATTGCAATTAGAAAAAGAAAATAAAAGTTAACTTTTAATCCGAATGTTTTCTTATTAATGATATGGGAAAATTAGCAAGAAATTTACGAATTTGTGGAGATTGTGGAATTGCATATACATCTGTAAGTTTTACAAAATACATTGATCAATGCCCAATTTGTAAATCAAGAAGGTTTGAAGAAGTTCCAATTAAAACAGTTGACGATTAATTTTTTGAAATAGATTTTTTAATAGAAACAGATTTTGAACATTATTGTCAGAAGATCCAGAAATAGCAAAAATTATGCAAAAAAAATTAGATGCTATGATTAATCAAAAACCAGAACCAAAAATTGAGCCTGGAATCATAGATTTGAATAGTTCTAATTTTGAACAAACTATTTCAGCAGAAAATCCAACATTAGTAGACTTTTGGGCAGAATGGTGTGGACCATGCAAATCAATGCATCCAATATTTGAAAGTCTTGAAAAACAATATCCAAAAATCAAATTTGCAAGAGTCAATGTTGATCAAAATCAAAACATATCAATGAAATTTTCAGTTCAATCAATTCCAACATTTATCATGTTCAAATCAGGACAAATTATCGATAAAATGATGGGAGCAGTAGGTGCACCTGGAATTCATATGATTTGTAAAAAACATTCAAACTAGTAACCGTATACAGGTTCAATTTCACGTTGGATTCTAACTATTTCTTGGAAAATTTCCTGTTCTTCACTGCTTAACTTGTGCAAAAATTTCTTCAGTATCTTTTTTGCTTCAGGAGAAGGGGGAAATGTATAGTATACGTCTTCTTCAAATATTTGTCGACCTATTGTAACATCTTTAACAGAACATGCAACTTCATCTCCAGCTTTAGCAGAGGATACAGTTTTTTTATCAAGTTGAAGCTGATGTATGTAACCTACTTTTCTTCCAGACATATTCATAAATGGAATTTTATGTTTCAAGTTACCAACGTCAATCCGAACACCAAAAACTGCAGGGTTGTTATTACGAAATACCATTCCTTTCATAAATGTAAATTTAGAAATTGGTGTTAGTTCAGCAAACATTGCATCCTCCTCATTTGCTGAATCCTCTTCAACCCAAGCATTGTAATTATCAATAAGACTGTAAATTACTTTGTCCTCAAATAATTTGATATGACTTATTTCAGATTCTTCTTGTGCATCAGGCAATACTTTGACATTAAATGCTAAAACAATTCCTAAATGTCTATCATTTTCTTTGATAGCTTTGGCTTCAATAATATCGCGTCTATTTACAGGTCCAATATCGGCTTTTGCAACAGGAACCTGAGAGCGTTTAAGCATTTCAACAATTGCTTCCAGAGAACCTATAGTATCACATTTCAAAATAACTCCATTAGTTTCAGTATCAATAAACATAGATTGCATCTCAGATTCTATGAGTTTAGTAAATTTTTCAATCTCCTCGTCATTTTGTGCCACATAAAGTGTACTCCCAGGAAGGACACCTTCAAGTTCAGGTGACGCAATTTTTAGACCAGCTGCTGCATCAACTTGAGGAACTGGTTTGAATTTATCTCTAGGATCTCTCATCTCATCAAGAGGTTTTGGTAAAAGTAATGCTTTAGGTTTGGTAACAATTACAGAATCACGTTTTGCTACAACAATACTATTTTCTTTTTTGATAGTTCCATCAATTAAAATAATATTTGCAGTTTGTCCTAATCCAACCTCATCTTTTACTTCCAAAACAATTCCACGTGGTTCTTTTTCTTCTTGGTCTAATCGTTTTTGCAGATATTGTTGAGTTAATCCAACTAAAACACTAAGTAATTCTGGAACTCCTACACCAGAACGTGCAGAAATTGGAACTATAGCAATTTCAGATTTAAAATCTTCAACGCGGTAAAATGCTTCTGACTTGTATCCCAAAATAGACAATGTTCCAACTACATCATAGATTTTTTGATCTAAGTCAGTTTGAATTGATGCGTCTTGTTCTTTAATTGCTTGGGAAATAAATTGAGTTTCAGATTTTCGCCATCCAGAAATTTGATCACATTTGTTTAATGCAACTACAAATGGAACTTTTCTACTTTGTAAGATTTTTAGACTTTCATTTGTTTGTGGTTGAAATCCACGATTTACATCAACTACTAAAATTGCAATATCAGCAGCTGATCCTCCACGTGAACGTAGATTTGTAAAAACTTCGTGTCCAGGTGTGTCAATAACTAACAATCCAGGAACTTTATTTTCAGATTGTTCTAATTTTTTGTATAAAGGTCCACATGTCTCTTTGATTGTTTCAGTTGGAAGAAAACTTGCGCCTATATGTTGAGTGATTCCACCTGCTTCTCTTCCCTGTACACCAGTACCGCGAATTCTATCTAATAGAGATGTTTTTCCAGAGTCTACGTGACCAAGAACTGCCACTATGGGCTGACGAATTTGCAAATCAGATCACTCAAATGCTACCCTCGATTCGTGATCAAAACTTTCTTGGGAATCTGATGCATGAATAATATTTTCACTAAAGCCTAAACCAAAGTCACCTCTAATAGAACCAGGATCAGCTTCAAAAGATTTTGTTGCACCAATCATAATTCTAGTTGTAGCAATTGCATTATTTCCTTCAATTATTGCAGCAACAACAGGTCCAGATGTAATAAAAGATGTTAATTCACCAAAAAATGGTTTATCCTTGTGAACACCATAGAAATTTTCAGCTTGTGCTTGAGTAAATGTAAACATCTTTAATTTTAAAAGTTTGAATCCTTTTCTTTCAAATCTAGATATTACTTCTCCAACTAAATTTCTAGCTACAGCATCAGGTTTTACAATGAATAATGATTGTTCAGTCAATTCTAATTCTTTCTAATTCCGCCTTTGACATGTTTTTTAGTCCATTTTAATTTTCTTGGATCACGTTTTAGGACTAATGCATTTTTTTTACATTTTGCTGAACAAAACCATAAAACAGTTCCATCATTTTTAGCAAACATTGTTCCAGAACCTTTTGCAACAGGTCTATCACAAAAACTGCATGGTTTAACTAAAAGACTCAATCATATCACCTATTTGATTTTCTTTGCTTCCCTTTCTGTTTCTCTTAGCATTAAAATTTCATTCATTCTAACAGAACCTTTTACATTTCTTGTAAGAATTCTTCCTTTATCTTTACCTGTAAGAACTTTAACTCTAACTTGAATAACTTCGCCGGCAATTCCAGTTCTGCCAACAATTTGAATAATTTCAGATTCTACTACTTCTTCAGTTGCACTCATTGTTCAGATTTACCGCCTTTTAGTTCAGCAATTTTTGTTGTAACTTGGTCGACGATATGTTGTGCATCGCCAGCATCCAAAATTGCTGCAGCGGCTGAAGTAATATCAATACCTAATGATTTGCCTAATTCTTCTTTATTTGGAACGAATGCATATGCTGCACCTTGTTCTTCACATAGAATTGGAAGATGTGCTACTACCTCTGGTGGTTCAACATCTTCAGCAATTACAATTAATTTACTAGTACCACGTTCAATAGCCTTGGTTGCTTCATTTGTTCCTTTTTTGACTTTACCGCTGGTTGATGCAACTCTAACGGCTTCCAAGATTGGACTTACCAAGTCTTCTGGAGTTTCAAATTTAACGTAATAGGCTTTTCCCATAGTATTATCGAATCCTGTGTATGGTATTAAAAGTGTTATCTGGAAATGATTGACTTGACTTTTTCAAGAAATTTTGTCATTAAAGCGTCTAAATTCTCCAGATCAGTAGATTCGGCATAAATTCTAATGATCGGTTCAGTTCCACTTGGCCGAATCATAACCCAATTTTTTGAATCAAGGGTGATTTTAATTCCATCAGAAGTATCAGAGTTTGGAAATTCATCTTTTAACGAAGATATTATTTTATTTGCATTCTCTTCTGAACATTCAATTTTATCCTTGGTGGTAAATGAAGGAGGTAATTGAGAAATTTCCTGAGATAATGAATTATCAGTAGTAGATAAAAAATCTAACATCAATCCCAAACTCATACAACCATCTCTGACTTGATTATGTTTTCCAAACATGAATCCGCCATTTTCTTCAAATCCAATTAATGCATTTGTTGAAAGCATTTTTCTAGAAACCTCAACACTTCCTACTTTAGTACGTATGACTTTTGAATCATATTTTTCAGTCAACATTTCAGTGTTTGTACCAGAATTTAAACAAGTAACAACTAAAGAATTTGGATTTTTGTTTAGAATATGTTTAATGAGAATTAATGCAGATTTATCACCAGTTAAAACATTTCCAAGTTCATCACAAAAAATACTTCTATCACCATCGCCATCAAATGCAATTCCAAAATCAGCTTTATTTTCTAAAACTGTTTTTGAAAGAACAGAAAGGTTTTGTGGAGTAGGTTCTGAACCGCGTCCTGGAAATTTGCCATCTACTATTTCATTTACAAGAATTACTTCACAGTTTAATTTTTTACAAAAATCAGGTGCAGTAACAGCCTGTGCACCATTACCTAAATCTAAAACAACCTTGAAAGGTTTTGATTCTATAAGATTAGAATCAATATGTGTTATAATTCCATTAAGATATGTTTCAATTGTTTTAGTTTCTTCATTAGTAATTCCCCATTTTTCAGGTCTTGGTAACCAATTTTTTTTGGTGTAGATATCTTCAATTAATAATTCATCTTCACGGGAAATTTCAACGCCATCTTTTCCAGCAGGTTTAATCCCATTGTATTGAGGGGGATTGTGTGAAGCTGTTATCATAATTCCACCAGAATAACCAAGAGATTTTACTGCATATTCAAGACAAGGTGTTGGAACCAGACTGGCAACATTACAATCAATTCCAATAGAATTAAGACTAGAAGAAATAATTTTACAAATTAATGGACTTGATTCTCGTCCATCATATCCAATCAAAATTGGTCCTTTCTCAAAATATGTTCCTATAGATAATGTCATTTCATGAATGAATTCTAAAGTGAAATCTTCATCAAAAACACCTCTAATTCCATTGGTTCCAAAAAATTTTGCCATGAATGTATTCAATAATAGATAAATTTGTGTTTAATGGCAAAGTCGTTGCGGGAGTCGCCCAGCCTGGTCAAAGGCGTAGGGCTTAGGACCCTATCTCTTAGGAGTTCGTGGGTTCAAATCCCACCTCCCGCACCATCTCAATTACTGTGAATGATTAATAATGAGAAAAACTTCATCATACAAAGTTATGAAAAAAACAGTGGTAGGAATTACAGTTGTCGGTAAGGATAGAGAAGGTATTGTAGCTGCATTTACTAATTTTGCATTTTCTAAAGGAGGAAATATTGAAAAAGTGAATCAAAATGTAATCAAAAATCTTTTTGGTATGTATCTAGAAGTTTCATTTTCAAAAAAATTGGATGTAAAAAAATTTGATATTGAAATTCAAAAGTTAGCAAAAAAAGAAAAAATGGATGTAAATACACATCATGAAACAAATTCTGAGAAAAATATTGCCGTATTTGTTACTAAAGAACCACTTTGTCTTCAAACGTTTATTGCAAATAGAAAATCATTGAAAGGAAAAATTTCAGTAATTATAGGAACAGAAAAATCATTAGAACCAATTGCAAAAAAAGCAAAAATTCCATTCATTACAGTAGAAGAAAAAAATCAAACAAAAGCTGAAGAAAAAATTATCAATATTTGTAAGAAATACAATATTGATTTAATTTCTCTTGCAAGATATATGAGAATTCTCAGTCCAAATTTTGTATGGAGATATCCAAATAGAATTATTAACATTCATCCATCACTTTTACCTGCATTTCCAGGTGCATCAGCATATGCACAAGCTTATGAGAGAGGTACGAAGATTGTCGGTGTAACATCACATTACGTTACAGAAAATTTAGATCAAGGACCAATAATTTTTCAAGATTCTTTCAAAGTGGATCCAAATGATACATTAGAAAAAATCAAATCAAAAGGACAAAAACTTGAAGCAGATACATTGCTAAAGGCAACAAAAATGCATTTAGAAAATAAACTTGAAGTTCGTTGGAGAAAAGTTCACATCAAATCAAAGTGAATTAAATGACAAATCTTACATCTCAATTTGATCCAATTTTAAGAAATTTAACTAAAAATAAGAAGAAAATTGCAGTTATTCCAATTGGTTCAATTGAACAACATGGTCCACACCTACCAATTTCAACAGATTCAGATATTGTATCAGAAGTAGCAAGAAAAATTACTGAGAAAAATGGATATCTTCTTCTTCCAACAATTACTTATGGGGTTTCGTTTGAACATGCACCATTTTTTAATTTAAGTATTAGAGAATCAACATTACGAACAATACTGATAGATTTGTGTAAATCATTATCAGAGAATAACATCAAAACAATTTTCATTATTAATGGTCATCACGGAAATTTAGAATCAATCAAAAATTTTGATTTGAAAATTCAAAAAATTTTAAAAAATAAAGTCAGAGTATGTCCATTATCATATTGGCATTTTATGGAAAGAGACTTTGATCATGCTGGATTTGTAGAAACGTCATTAATGTTAGCAATTTCAAAAAATGTTAAAATGAATTTGGCCAAAAAAGGATTAATCACAGATAAAATGACAAAACAAGAAATTGCAAAAATAAGCAAATTAGCTAATCAATCATTTCCAAAAGCTACTAAAAATGGAATTTGGGGAGATCCAAGAAAGGCTACTAAAAAAGATGGAATAAAAATTTTGAATGAAATTGTACAAAATTTATCTAAAAAGTGTCAAACTTACCTTACTGAAGATAGGTTATAGGTACACAATGATATTTTAATATAATCCCTCAATATTGAAGTCAATGAGTGATATAGATGTCCGTTGATATGGCAGTAAAAGTATTGGATGAGAGTATTAATCAAATTGTATTAATAAAACTCAAAGGAAGCAAAACCATTAGAGGTAATCTCTTAGGTTTTGATCAACACATGAATCTGCTACTCGATTCTTCAGAAGAGATACCTACTGAAGGCGAGACAAAAAGCCTTGGTTCCATCGTAGTTAGAGGAGATAATGTTGTTATGATATCTCCTCCACCACCAAAAAATTAGGTGATTTGGAATGACAAAAGGTACTACTTCTATGGGTGGATTTACAAAAAAGAAAGTCCACATTAGATGCAGAAGATGTGGTAAAAATTCACTTCACAAGCGTCATGGAGTATGTGCAAGCTGTGGATTCCCAGCGGCTAAACGAAGAAAGTATTCCTGGATTAAATGGTATACATAGATGCAAGAAATTGCCTTAATTCTTAGTTCAATTGCAGGAGTTGCAACAGCAGCTGCCGTAAGAAAAATGCCAAGAGATAAAAATCAATTATTAAGTTTGGGTGCAAGCTCACATATCAAAAATCAAATTAATTCTTTAAAAATTGAGAAAGACATCCTAACAAAAACAATTTCAAGATTATATCAATCAGATGATGAATTTTCTAAAATTCAAAAGGATAAACTTCTTCTAAAGTATCAACATCAATTAGGAATAATTTTAGCTAAATTAGAAAAACTTGAACAAGCCAGTAAACATCCAGACTTGGGTCCAGTTGGAGATGGTTTGATAAGTTTGATGGATCAAAAATTATCCAAACTTGATGATAGATTATATGACTTGTCATCAAAAATGGCAAATTCAAAAATTCAAACACCGGAAGTAAAACAAGAAAAAGAAGAAATTAAAAAACATATTTCTAAATCAATTAAGGAATCATTTAATTTTGAAAAACCAAAGGAAACAAAAATAGATCCAATTGCAATACCACCATCAAAATCAAGACGTTCATTTGAATTAACAACATTAACAAATATTCCAAAAAGTGAACCAAAATTCCCACTATTTGAAAAGAATGAAACTACAAAGCCAATGCCAAAACCAAAGACAATTCAAACTGAATTAATTAAACCAAAAGAAGAAATTGTTAAAGAAATTGTTCAACCAAAACCCAAAGTTGAAGACAAAGTAGAAATTATTCAATCAATTACGCCTAAACCAGAAATATTAATTGAAAATAAACCAGACTTAGATAAAGAAGTAGCAAAAATTACTGAACATAAAGCACTTCCAGAACCAGAACAAAAACCAAAGACATCAACAATCGATGATGATTTTGATGAAGATGGTGATGATTTAGATAAAATCAAGGGCGATATTATGAGAGTTTTATCAAAACTTGATCAAGCAGAGGTAGAATAATTGTCATATGATGATGCCATGGAGGCATTATCAAGTGATGCACTAAAATTAATTAAAAATAATCAAGTGATTGGATTAGGTAGTGGCAGGGCTGCAACTTCATTGGTAAAATCACTTGCAAAATTAATTAAATTAAAAAATTATAACATCAAAGGCATTCCAACATCATTACAAATTAAATTAGTTGCAGAAAAAGCTGGAATACAATTAATCGAATCTGATCAAGTTAATCATATAGATATTGTATTTGATGGAGCAGATCAAATTGATTCACAAAAATTTGTTATCAAAGGTGGTGGCGGAGCATTACTTCGAGAAAATATTTTGTTTAGCCTTGCAAAAAAAGTTGTAGTGATGGCAGATAAAACAAAATTTGTTAAAGATTTTACAAGAACAGTACCAATAGAAATTCATCCATTAGCAAGAAACGGAGTCATAAATTCTATAAAAAAATTAGGAGGGGAATCTAAAATTCGCTCTTTAGATAGAGGTTATCCATTTTTTACAGAAAATGGGAACATTATTTTAGATTCTGATTTTGGAATAATAAAAAATCCCAAGATATTAACACAAAAAATTAAACAAATTCCAGGAGTTTTAGAATCAGGTATTTTTCTTAGAAAACCAGATGTTATTTACAAGGCTAAAACAAACGGTAAATTTGAAATTATTTAGTAATCAATGTTCTTGGAACATGTTTTCCATGACCAAGTTTTCCAACTACCTCAAAATCATCAGCAACTAATTCTCCTCTAACTATTGTCTTTACAGGCCAACCTTTCAGATTTCGTCCCTCATACACAATATAATCAGAAAAGCTTCCAAATAATTCAGAAGTTACTTTTTTCTCTTTTTTCAGATCAATCATAGTTACATCAGCATCTGAATTCTTTTCAAGGGTTCCTTTTTGTGGATACATTCCAAAAATTTGTGCAGCATTAAAACTAGTAAATTTAACAAATTGTTCAAGAGTAATTCTATTTTGATTTACTCCATCATTAAGCAATAATGGTAAAGAAGTTCCAATTCCAGGAAAACCAGCTAAAGCACCCCATACATCATCACCATCAAGTTTTAGTTTCAATTGATTTGCAACATGATCTGTTCCTATTGTGTCAATTTGATTATTTGATAATGCAGTCCAAACAGCTTTTTTATCATTTTCAGTTCGTATTGGAGGCATCACTTTTGCAAGATATCCATTTTGTTTTTCATGTGACAAAGTAAGATAATGAGGACAAGTTTCCACAAAAATTTTTGTTCCAAGTTTTTTTTCTTTTTGAATTTGTAGTAGTGCTTGTTCAGAACCAATATGAACAAAATAAATCACACAATCATATTTTCTACCAAATTGACATACTGTTTTAATTGCTTTAGCTTCAAATTCAGGTGAGCGACTAGATGACCATGCAGATAACCCATCTTGATTTTTTTCTTTTGCCTTTTTAATTCCACAACCACATGACTCATAATCTTCTGCATGAACAAGTACAGGACAACCAAGTTGTGCTGCATTTTTTACAATTTTTTCTACAAGTTCATCTGTTACATTCACTTTAGATGCAACAAGTTCAGAAGAATTTGGGGGCATATCCATGTAGACATGTCCAACCTCTCCACCAAGATTCATGTAAATTTTAAAAGATGTAACACCTTTTTCAACACAAAAATTCATTTCATCAATTTGTGGTTGAGTAAAAATTGAAGCATGTATCGCATAATCAATATAATGAGATTCCGATGATGATGTTAATTGGGATTGTAAAGAATTGGAAAAAGGGTTTTCTAATCGAAGCATACGCATCATAGTTGTAATACCACCAATTGCTGCAGCATGAGACTCAGTTTTTGCAGCTTCATTAATTGGAGAATAAACACCATAATGAACATGAGTGTCAATTCCACCAGGAATTGAAATTAATCCATTACCATTAATTTTATGATCACATGTTGGAACATCATTTGTAAGTCCTACAATTTTTCCATCATCAATGACAATATTTTTGTCAATCATTCCAGTAGGAAGAATTACGTGTGAATCAACTATTACAGTATCATATGTCATCAAAAAAAATTACATCATATGCTCTATTATACATTAAGGAATACGCTTAAGTTAATAAAATAAAATGAAAAGTCATGGATGATTCAGAAATTGCAAAACGTGATCATCAGAGAAATAAATCTGAAATTGTAAAATTAGTCAAAGAGATGTTTAATCAAGGAAAGTGGGGTGATGAGGAATATAAAGAAAAACTCCAAGAGTTAGTTACAAAAGATGAAGAATTAGTCAAGGATGTTATTAAAAAAATCAAATTAAAAAAAGGAATAAAGTAAGATTAAGAATGATTAAAAGCCCAAATTAGCCAAAAATAGTTGAGGGCCGATAGTTTAGGGGCATAATGCTTCGTTCGCAACGAAGATGACGAGGGTTCGATTCCCTCTCGGTCCATTTTACCAGAAACTATTATACATAAATAAAAAATACCGTCATCATGGAAGTTTTTGACGGCAAAAAGGCAGCACAAGATTATATGTCAAAACACACATTAGCATTTTCTACTCCAGAACTAACTCTAATGAGATTTGCATTTTGGATGGGAGATTCAGTACCAGATCCTAAGAATGAAGGAAAAGGAATTCCAAGAATGATGACATACTTAACTGAACAAGATTTTGAACCAGTTTTAATTGATGATGAAACATATGTTCCAACAGGTGCAGTAAAAAGTTCAGCAAGTGTAGGAAATGCATACAACGAAGTAAAGACAGATGGAAAATTCTGTTCTGAATGTGGAACTAGTTTATCAATGACCGCAAAGTTTTGTCCAGAATGCGGTACAACACAAGAATAAAAAAATTATATTTTTAATTTTATACTTTGGCTCCACACTTTGTGCAGAATTTTGAATTTGGTCTCAATTCAGCACCACAAGAAGCACATCCATTTCCAGATTGTTGTTGTGGTGGTGCAGTTTGTCTTGGCATCAAAGCTGGATCAGGAGATGGTAATGTTCCAACATCTCCAAATGCTTCTTGTGCAGAAACAATTCCTGGTGGACCTCCACCTACAGGATTTTGTGCAGTTCCAGCTCTTGGTGGTTGACCCATTCCCCCTGCCATCATTCCAGGTTGTCCCATTCCCGGCATTAATCCAGGAGACTGAGTATTCCCAGAACTAGAACCTTGAGATTTTCTTAATTCAAAAATTACTTTGATAGCTAAAAATTCTAATGCTGAATATGCAACTGTGTAGTCACCTAATTTTTGAAAGAATTCTTTGTCACTAATTTGACCTTTTTTGTACATATTGTTAGTATCTAAAAATGATTCATAGTATCCTTGAGATTCATCAAACAAACTTTGAAGTTTATCAAAAAGCATTCCAAGAGTATCTACTTCACCAAATGACATAATCTGAATCAAATATTGGAATATTAATTACTTTAGGAAGAAAAAATAAGAAAAACGAATTTGGATATTTTATGCTAGTGCTCTGTCAATCATACTTTGGTATGATTCTTTAGAAGCAGCGCCAACTTGTTGACTAACTATTTCGCCTTTGTTAAGGAGGATTAAAGTTGGAATACTAAACACATTGTATTTAGAAGCTAATTCATTAGCCTCATCAACATTAACCTTGACAAATTTTACTTTGCCATCATAGTCGTTTGCAAGTTCTTCAACTACTGGGCCTACCATTCTACATGGACCACACCATTCTGCCCAAAAGTCTACAAATACAGGAATGTCAGAATTAATGACATCTGTTTCCCAAGACTTTGTATCTGAAATTTGAGTAATTCCCATTATAATTGAGATTTAATAATCACACCTAAAAACGTTCACCAAATTTCAGTATGTTATTTTTTGAATTTAGATTAAATTTCATATATACTTAAATGACGTTTTGATAAATCTGTATCATGAGTTCAGAACTTAGATTAAAAAAATTAAGAGGTTCTGGAGGCTATGTTATGGCCACTGTTACAGATGAACAACAAATGAAAGGAAATTTAGGAGGTCCAGACTTATTTTTAGCACCAATTGGCAGATTAGACGCTGATAAAATTACTAAACATTTTTGCAATACATGTGAAAAAGAATTTGAAGGTCCACCAAAAATAGAATTTGAAAATCCAAATGAAGAAGTAGCAGAAAATTTAGTTTTAGCTGAAAGAGGTCAATACATTTGTAATTCATGTGATGCATCTATTGCAGAATACAGAGAGTTCAAAAAACCAAATGAAGAAGGAGAAGTTGGAAGTGCAAAACCATTAGATCCAAATGCTACAACACCAACAGTAGAAGCTACAACACCAACAGTAGAAGCTACAACACCAACAGTAGAAGCTACAACACCAACAGTAGAAGCTACAACACCAACAGTAGAAGCTACAACACCAAATTCAACCACATCTGTTAGTTCAATAGAAGGAAGAGCAGTAATAGATGAAAATGCAAATAAAATCGGCACTGCAAAACAGGTCGGCATTGATGCTAATACACAATCAATGGTATTAGTAATTACTAAAAATGATGGAACAGAAGGAAGTATTCCTTGGACTTCAATTAAAAAAGTAGGAGAAGTAGTTTTACTAGGAAAACCAGAAGAAACTGCTGCATCTCAGCCAGGAAAATGTTCTGAATGTGGATTTATCAATAAAGAAGGTTCCAAATTCTGTGAAGAATGTGGTTCAAAAATGCAATAATTAACAAAATTAATGAATATCACACTAAGGAAATAATGTAATTGGCTAAAAGATCTATCTCAAAAGGCGTTATCAAAGACATTGCAATTGTTGCAATAGCAGTTATAGTAATTTGGATTGGATTACAAGCCGCATTTGGAACACAAAATCCATTTTATGTTGTTGCTAGTGGAAGTATGATTCCAGCATTAGAAGTTTATGACATCATAGTTATTCAAGGTCATCAACCATTTGAAGAAGTTCAAGTAGGAGACATCATTGTATTTGACAGACCATCAGATCATAACAGGGTAATTGTTCATAGAGTAGAATCAATACTTAACGAAGAACCATTTACAGTTAGAACACAAGGTGATGCAAATCCATCATTCATTAGAGGTACAGATTATCCAATTACAGAAGAAGAATACATTGGCAAAGTTGCATATGTCATTCCTCAAGTAGGATACATTACACAAATTCTAAAACCTCCAATGAATTACATCATTATTGCAATTGTGATAGGTATTATGATCATTAAACAATTTGCAGGTAAGAAAAAAGATGTTGAAGATATAGTAAGTAAAGAAACATTAGAAGAATTATCAAACATCGGTGAAGTTGAAGCAGATTCTGAATATTCAGCAAACATAGACAAATTAGATATTTCTGAAGAGTCTAAACAAGCTGAAGAAAAATCAAATGATGATAAAGAAAAATCAAATGATGATAAAGAAAAATCAAATGATGATAAAGAAAGTAATCAGTAAATTAATTTTCTATTTATAATACAGAATCTTTTGTTTTGAAAACACGTTTAAAGTAATCAGATGGTTCTGAAGGTTCTTCTATATCGTTTGTAATTCCAGCAAGATTTTTAGCCAAATTCTTCTTGTATCCAACTTGCATTTGTCGTTGAATTTGGATTCTTTGAGCCTGTGGTGAACCGGCACCATGCATAGATTCTGTTAGATATCCAACTGCATTTCTACCAAGAGTCATGTTTTCAATTAATCTTAAAATTCTCATTCTATTTTCTACATCAACACCTTTTCTGGCTGCAAGATATTTTTTTAACATTGGACCTGCTTCTGGATGTCTAAAATCTTGTTCAGATGGCAATGTTACCATTAATCCACCTGCAATGTCTTGTGCAAGTCTACTAATTTCATATGGGAATCTAGTTACATTGTGTTTACATACTTGTGCAAGCATATCATCATTAAGAAATACACCAGACTTCATTTTTTGTCCTTGATGTGAAGATGCAATACCTGCAGCAAAAATAGTTTCATTAAGATGAGTCATCTCAATAATTTTATCTTTAATATGAGAAACTTTTGGAACACCGTTGTAATCGGCAATTGTTGCAGCAGCACCAATTAGCACATCACCTAATCCAGTTTTACAAACATAACTACGTCTATGATAACAAGTAAAACGTTCAACTAACATAGATGCAAATTCAAATTCTCCATTCATGAAAACTTTTTCCCAAGGAATAAACACTCTATCTAAAACTATCAAAGCTTCTTGTCCTCCAAATTTTGCATTACCAACATCAATGTCACCTTCTTCCATACTTCTAGTGTCACATGATTGTCTACCGTAAATGTAAGTAATCCCTTCTGCATCTGCTGGAACTGCACCTACAATTGCCCAATCTTTATCATTTTCAGTTAATCGAATTGTTGGCATCAAAATTATCCAATGAGAGTTTATACATCCTGTTTGATGTGCTTTAGCTCCTGAAACATAGACACCTTTTTCATCACTATCAACAATTCTAGTAAAAAGATCAGGATCCTCTTGTTCAGATGGTCCTTTACTTCTATCACCTTTAGGATCAGTCATTGCACCTCCAATAACGAGATTTCCTTTCTGAACCATTTTAACAAATTCTAAAAATCTTTTATGATAATCAGTTCCATGTTTTTCATCAATTTCAAATGTTGTGGAATGTAAAGAATTCATAGCATCCATACCAACACATCGTTGGAAACAAGTACCAGTATTTTGACCTAATTTTCTTTGCATTTTATTTTGTAAAACTAAATCTTCTGCACTTTCTGCAATATGTAAAAATCGATTAACTTTCAATCCAGTTATTGATGAATCTGCTGAAGCAAGAGATTCTTCACGTACTGCAAGATCATAAGTCTCAGCAACTGCATTAATTGATGGTCTAATAACTGGATGGTCTACAGGTTCTTTTACTAATTCTCCAAAAAGATATACTTTGAGATTTCTATTTCTAAGACTTTCAATATAGTCATCACCAGAAATTATTGCTTCTCCATTACCGACCATAGATCAAGTAGGCCTAAGTTCTATAAATAGTGTAAATTTGTTAGCAAGAAATTTTACGAATAAATATTATTACAAACCAATCCTAACATCTAAAATTTTACAACCCTTGCCTTTTTCCATTACAAGTACAGGGTTCATATCTAATTCTTTAATCTCTTTGAAATCAGAAACTAATTGAGAAAGTCTCTGAATACATTCAGATAGTTTTGCAATGTCAGATGGTTTTTCACCTCTAACACCTTGAAGAAGTTTTTGAGTTTTAATTGAGGCGATCATATCATCAGATTCTTTGTCTGTGACAGGT
>Ga0208410_1000871_pt1 | contig 16623 bp, 14 predicted proteins | sample ETN02SmetaG_3_FD_185787 | JGI IMG/M metagenome (GOLD analysis project Ga0208410, IMG submission 185787) | Marine microbial and viral communities from oxygen minimum zone, Eastern Pacific Ocean - ETNP2014F10-02SV257 (SPAdes) (version 2) | ecosystem: Environmental > Aquatic > Marine > Oceanic ... | reverse complement strand
GTACCTGAAAATCATAATCCTCGAGGATGGTCTGGTTATCGCTTAGGCGATAAATTGTTATTTGGAACAGCTGAGCTAAGAAACGCAGCTGGTCCAATATCACTAAATTTAATTTCAGATTTTGGCAATGCTTGGTTTTTAAAGTCAGAAAAAAAGAAAATGGTGGTTACGGCAGGTTATGAACTTCGCTTTGCTCTTGGACCTTTAATATTTGCAGGTGGTGAAGCTCAAGAAATTGAAGGGTGGAAAAACAAACAAAACCCTGAAAGGTATTACAGATTGGTATTAACAAACCCATTTTGATTTTATAAATAATGATAGCTAGAATATTTATATTTATTGTACGAATTTCTCCATCTTTTCAAAGAGCTATATGGCGCTGGTGGTACCAAAGACTGGGTAAGCGCGCACATGACAGTGGCTGGACATTCATGAATTATGGCTATAAAAATACAAATCAAAGTATTTTAAATCTTAAACCGACCGATGAGAGCAATCGTATATTTATTCAACTTTATGATTATGTTGCATCTCAACTACCTGTTAAAGATAAAACAGCTTTAGAAGTAGGATCAGGCAGAGGGGGTGGGGCGTCCTTCATATCAAGATATCATGATCCAAAATCTATGACTGGACTTGATTATTCAAAGTCAGCTATTAAGCTGTCAAATACGATTCATAATGATGTTGATAATTTAAATTTCATCTTAGGTGATGCGGAAAAGCTACCATTCAAAGATAATACTTTTGATATAGTTATTAATATTGAATCATCACATTGTTATGGCAATATGGAAAAATTCTTAAGTGAGGTTTCTAGAGTTATTAAACCAGGTGGTTATTTTGGGTGGGCAGATCTCAGAGCAAAAGATATGGTTGAGGAAACTGAACTTGCATTTGAAAAATCAGGCCTTACATGTATTCATAAAAATGATATTACTGCAGAAGTAATAGATGCGCTTGATGATATCCATGATGTTAAAATGACAATGATAGCTAATAATGTTCCTAGGTTTTTACAAACAGCATTTACAGATTTTGCGGGAGCTAAAGATTCAAAGATTTATAATAGCTTTAAGTGTAGAAATGCAGTCTATCTTTCAAAAATTTTAAAAAAATGAAATTCACTCTTTATAGTTACGTGAATTGAATGTAACATTTGGTACAACAAATATAATTTATTTGATGTTTTCTTTCCGCATATTAGAGGCCAGCCAGCAGTACCTTACATGAAATCCGCCCTATCTGAAATAACTACAATCGTTGGTGCCCAATGGGGTGATGAAGGTAAAGGTAAAATAACTGATTTTTTTGCTGGGCAATCTGACTATGTTGTACGTTTTCATGGTGGCAACAATGCAGGTCATACTGTTATAGTAGACGGGAAAACATTTAAGCTTCATCTTATTCCCTCTGGAGTAATTTATGGTGAACCTCTTAGTGTGATTGGCAATGGTGTTGTTGTTGATCCAAAAGCATTAATAGATGAAATAGAATACCTTAAAGAAAAGGGAATCGATCCCAAGCTAATGGTTAGCGATAGAGCACATGTAATCATGCCTTACCATATCACCCTAGATGGTGCACTTTCAAATCACCAAAAGTCATTAGCTGCAGGAAGTACAAATCGTGGAATTGCTCCTGTATACGCAGATAAAATGTATCGTAATGGGATTAGAATGGTTGATTTGATTGAACCCAACATTTTTAATGAAAAACTGGATAAAGGCTTTGATTTCAATAAAGGTTTGATTGAAAATGCTTTAGGTCAATCGCTTGATTATACTAAAGAAGAAATTTATAATACTTACATTGAATACGGCAAAATTTTAAAGCCATATATTTCTGATGTTTCCGTTGAGCTATATAACGCTTATAAAAAAGGTAAGAATATTTTATTTGAAGGCGCACAAGGAATGAGCCTTGACGTTGATCATGGTATATATCCATATACAACATCTTCAAATACAGCTGCAGGTCATGTTTCAATTGGTACCGGTGTAAGTTTTAAATCTGTCAATAGGATAATTGGAGTAGTTAAAGCGTACCTTAGTCGGGTTGGCGAGAGCCCGCTCCCTACTGAGTTAGAAAATGAAACAGCAGATTATATTCGTGAAAGTGGGGGCGAATATGGTACGACGACTGGAAGACCAAGGCGTATTGGTTGGCTGGACTTAGTACAGGTTCGACAGGCTGTACGTGTAAATGGACTTACTGAAATTGCACTAACCAAGCTTGACGTTCTTAACAACATTGATGAAGTTCTAGTATGCAATTCATATAAAATTGGTAATCGTCATGTTTATGAGATGCCTGCAAGCTTAACGAATTATCGAAATGCAAAACCTATTTACGAAAAACTAAAAGGATGGGGAGATATACCTGATAATATTTGGGATAAGGGTTTTAACAAGCTGCCTAAAGAAATTAAAGACTATATTTCCTTTATCGAAGAACGTATAGATTGTAAGGTTACAATCGTATCTGTAGGTCCTCAACGCCATGAAACTATCATTCGCTAATTCGTTATTTTATATGACAATTAAATAACAATCTATTTATGGGATTTACTAAAGAGGTTATTGATTTTAGCAATTTGGATACCAAAGGTATCACAGAAAAATTATCTGAACTCAATATCCCTCTCACGCCACAAGAGGCACTTAAAATTCAAAACGAGATGCTAGGTCGTGCACCATCACTTGCCGAATTAGTATTATTTTCAATTCAAGGTTCGGAGCATTGTAGCTATAAAAGTAGTCGCGCGCACCTTGGAAAATTTGTAACGGAAAGTCCGGATGTTGTTCTAGGAGCAAAGGAAGATGCTGGTGTTGTTGCAATCGCTACTGATAATCAAGGCAAAAGATGGTGTATTGTTATGAGCCATGAAAGCCATAATCACCCCTCTCAGATAGTACCATTTGAAGGTGCTGCAACAGGGGTCGGTGGAAACGTTCGAGATGTAATGTGTATGGGTGCTGAAGTTATTGCCTGTACTGATTCTTTTAGGTTTGGCGAAATAGACAGCAATAAAACGAAATGGATTCATGATGGCGTGGTTTCAGGTATTGCAGGATATGGCAATCCATTAGGAATACCAAATATTGGCGGAGATATATATTATCATAAAGGGTATAATGAAAATTGTCTGGTTACCCTTGTAACGCTGGGTATAGTAAAAGAAGATCATATTATTCATTCTTATGCTCCCAAAAATGCTGATGGTTATGATTTAATTCTGATTGGAAAACCCACAGACAATAGTGGTTTCGGAGGAGCAAGTTTTGCATCATTAGAGCTTGAAGAAGATAAAAAAGAACAAAACAAAGGTGCCGTTCAAGAACCAAATGCTTTTTTAGAAAGACATTTGCTAAAGTCATCTTATGCATTATTTAAAGAAATTGAAAAAATGGGATTAATTGATAAGGTCGGATTTAAGGACCTTGGCGCTGGTGGAGTTGCTTGTGCAAGCGTTGAGCTTGCTGAAACTTCAGGATATGGGTCAGAAGTATGGCTTGATAAAGTTCACACAGGAATGGATGGATTACACTCATCAGTATATCTATGCAGCGAAACACAAGAACGATTCATGTGGGTCTGTCCGCCAGAGATGACTAAAAAAATAATAGACCATTATAATATTAAATATAATTTGCCAGAAGTAAGCGATGGTGCAATGGCATCTGTGATTGGAAAAATAAGATCTGACGGGCAATACATTGTTCATTATAATGGAGAGATAATTGTTGATGCTAAAGCAGATCAAGTAACAAAAGGGTTTTTATATGAAAGACCATTTAGCTCCTCTTTTATAAAAGCAGAAATATCTAAACCTGAAGAATTAAATAACTACAATCAAGAATTGATAAGTCTTCTTTCACATGAAAACATAGCTAGTAGAAAACCGGTGTATGATCAGTACGATAAACAAGTTCAGGGTAGGGTTGTTTCAGAAGCAGGTCATGCAGATAGTGGGGTTATGGCTCCATTTAATTCGGAAGAATATCCCGCTGAAATCAGATCAACCGGAATAGCACTATCTACTGATCATAACCCTATCTATGGTTCAATAGATCCATATTGGGCAGGTGTAAATGCAGTAGTTGAATCAATGAGGAACGTTGCAGCTGTTGGAGCAACGCCTCACGCGCTAACTGACTGCTTGTGTTTTGGGAACCCAGAAAAAGAAAATCAAATGTGGGAATTCGTTGAAAGTGTCCGAGGAATATCGGATGCTTGTAGTGCTATAACTCTTAAAGATAGCCCAAATCATCCAACTCCGATAATAGCTGGAAATGTAAGTTTCTACAATGAATCTAAAAATGGTTCAATTCCACCAAGCCCTATCGTGAGTTGTTTGGGAAAATTGAATAACGTTAAAAAAGCTATCGGTATGTCGTTTCTATCATCTGACTCAAGTGTCGTTTTGGTAGGTAGGCGTAAAAGTGAAATGGGGGGATCTGCTTATTATCACATGAAAAATAATTACGATACAGATTTACCTAAACCAGACCTTAATGAGGTAAAAAATCAGATTTATGGACTTACAGATTGTATAGATGAAAAACTCATACAATCGTGCCATGATATATCTGATGGGGGATTAGGTGTTGCTCTATCTGAAATGTCTTTTGAAAATAATATTGGATGTAAAATAAGTATAGATGAAAGCTTAAGGCATGATGAGATTTTGTTTTCTGAAACAGGGGGATTTATCATGGAAATTAGCGATAACAACTTAAAAATGGTTTTTAATAATTTTTCCAAATACGGTGTTGAGTTATTTACTATTGGAAAAACTGGTGGCAATAATTTAATAATAAATGATTTTTTAAATGTAACAGTACAAGAAGCAAAAGATGCGTGGGACAATGGTCTCAATAATAAGTTATGAGGTTTTATTGTGAAAAAAATAACCTATAAGTCAGCTGGAGTCAATATTGAGGCGGGAAATCACGCTGTTGACAAAATAAAGGGTAAGGTTGGCTCTACTTTTTCGGAAAATGTTTTAACAGGTATAGGGTCATTTGGTTCTCTTTATAATTTAAAAAATTTACTTTCAGATTATATTGAGCCAATAATGGTTCAAAGCATTGATGGTGTTGGAACTAAAACTATTATAGCTAGAAAAATGAAAAAATATGACACTATTGGTATCGATTTGTTAAGCGCAGCTGCAAATGATATATTGGTAATGGGTGCAAAGCCATTGACTTTTTTAGATTATATAGCAAATGACAGGCTTGATCCTGATATAATTGATGAAATAGTTGATGGAATGGTATCTGCTTGTAAAGAGACAGGGGTTTCGCTTGTTGGAGGAGAAACAGCAGAAATGCCAGACACTTATCTTCCTGGAGAACATGATTTAGTTGGGGTTATTACGGGAGTTGTTGATAAAAAAAAGATTATTGATGGAAGCAAAATAAAAGATGGTGACGCTCTTATTGCACTTCCCTCAAATGGACTTCATACTAATGGCTATTCATTGGCTCGTAAATTATTTTTTGATATTGGCAAATACGATGTTAGAGATGAAGTGCAAAATCTTGAGAAACCTGTTGGTTTATCACTACTTGAGCCTCACATAAACTATACAAATCACATGAAGCTCTTGATTGATAATAATGTAGAAATAAACGGAATAGCTCATATAACAGGAGGTGGTCTAGTTGAAAACATTCCTCGAATTCTGCCAAGCGGATACGCTGCAAGAATCAACCGTGATTCATGGCCAATTCTACCAATTTTCAAAGTGATGCAATCAATAGGCTCAATCGATGATAGCGAAATGTTTAAAGCTTTTAACATGGGCGTTGGAATGGTTTTAATTATCAATCCTAAACTAGAAAAAGAAATTATTGAAAAGATATCACCATTATCCCCTGCCTATAAAATTGGAGATATTATACCAGGTAACAATGAGGTTGTGATTGCATAAAATCGGAATAGTCCAATTCCCAGGTTCTAATACTGAAAGAGAAACATTTTTGGCATGTAGTCGTGCCGGAATGGAGCCTATTGAACTACTCTGGAACTGTTCAAATGATCTTTTGAGATCAATGGATGGATATATAATTATTGGCGGGTTTTCTTATGAAGATCGATCACGTGCTGGAATTATTGCAGCATTGGACCCAATAATGATGCAGATAAAAATTGAATCAAATAAAGGGAAGCCGGTTCTTGGAATTTGTAATGGGGCTCAAATATTAATTGAGAGTGGTCTTGTTCCAGGACTTAAGGATAATGCTGTGGGAATAGCGCTAACAGATAATAAACGAATTGTAAACGAAAAAGTGGTTGGAGTTGGTTATTACAATACTTGGTCAAATTTAAAAGTGGTAACAAACCCCAATCGTTGTGCATTTACAAGGAGTTTTAAAAAAAATAGCATAATTAATATTCCATTTGCCCATGGTGAGGGAAGATTCATTATGCCTGATGAATTACTAACAGAACTACAAAATAATAAACAGATCACTTTTCAATATGCGGATCAAAGTGGGAATGTTGTTAATGAATTTCCAACCAACCCCAATGGTTCACAAAACAATATTGCCGCAATTTGTAATACAGATGGAAATGTAATGGCAATAATGCCACATCCCGAAAGAACTACAAATGGTGATCAAATATTTATATCCATGAAAAATTTCATTGATGAAAAGAGTACAATAATAACTTCATATTTAAAACATGTTCCCCAAAAAATAGAATCAAAAAATTTAAATATTAATGATAACTCTGTTGAGTGGGTTATTGGATTGATCATAACAGACAACGAGGAAAAGTCTGTAAATAAAGCGCTAACCAGACAAGGTTTTGACGTAAATATTAGTCGCTGTGTTCATTGGGAAATTAATGTACAAAAGGACACCAAGAGAGTTTTAGAAGAAATTAAAAATTCAGGAGAGCTGTATAATTCAAATAAAGAATTCATTATTAAAGATATGCAAAATCATGATTTTTCCATTCTAGTAAGGCAAAAAGATGATGTTTTAGGAAGGGCAAAACACGAGTCTCTTACTGCGCGATTCGATTTAAATGAAATTTCTTATATCAAGCGCGGAGTAATATGGAATGTAAATTATAAAAGCAGTAATTTAGATAATGAAATTGAATCAATTTTAACAACTAACATTTTTTATAATCCAAATAGCTATGAATACTATAGAATCAACTAACAAATATACTGAATCGATATCTAAATCGATTAATAACACCTTAACAACTACTGAGATCAATGCTGGAACAAAAAAAACTGGAAAGGTTAGAGATCAATATGATCTTGGTGATAAACTTGCTTTGATTACAACTGATCGCCAAAGCGCATTTGATCGAATACTTGCTTCGATACCGTTTAAAGGTCAAGTGTTAAACTTAACAAGTGCTTGGTGGTTTGAAAAAACACAGAGCATTATTCAAAATCAAGTAATTAGTATTCCTGATCCAAATGTTACCTTAGCAAAAAAGTGTGATGTCTTTCCTATTGAGTTTGTTGTACGTGGCTATATAACTGGTAGCACAAGCACCTCTCTTTGGACGGTTTACAATAATGGAGATAGAGAATATTGTGGTAACTATCTTCCAGAGGGCCTTAAAAAAAACCAGAAACTTGATAAGAATATGATAACACCCACAACTAAAGAAGATGACCATGATAGACCAATAGCTCCAACCGAAATAGTTAGTGAAGGATGGATGACTAAAGAAGATTGGGATTATTGCAGCAATAAAGCGATGGAATTATTTGATTTTGGTCAGAAAACAGCTCTTAATAACGGATTAATTTTAGTAGATACAAAATATGAAATGGGTAAAGACGGTGATGGCAATATTCTTTTAATTGATGAGATTCATACGCCTGACTCAAGTAGATATTGGTTGGCTGATACCTATCAGGATAGAATTGATAACGGAAAAGAACCTCAAAATATAGACAAAGAATTTTTGAGGCTTTGGTTTGTTAATAACTGTGATCCCTATAATGATAAGGAGCTACCAGATGCCCCTGAGGATCTAGTGGTAGAGCTTTCAAGACGCTATATTTATTTATATGAAACCATAACAGGCAATGATTTTCCATTCCCTGATGAAACACCAGTCAGTGAACGGATTAACAATAATTTAAGGGAGTTGATATGAAAGCCATCTTAATTATGGGGTCCACATATGATGAACCTCATGCGAAAAAGATAACAGACAAATTAGATGAATATGGAATCTCCTGGGAACAACATGCAGCTTCTGCTCATAAACAACCATTAAAGGTATTAGAAATATTAAACGATAACAAAGATGAAAAGGATATCGTTTATGTTACTATTGCAGGCAGATCAAATGCACTGTCTGGATTTGTTGCAGCTAACTCAAAACACCCAACATTGGGCTGCCCCCCATTTTCTGATAAAGCTGATATGTTGGTAAATATTCACTCTACACTACAAATGCCAAGCAATACACCGGTTCTTACAGTTATCGACCCTGGAAATTGCGCTTTAGCCGTTAAGCGAATTTTTGGTGTATGATTGAATAGTAAAAAATAGGCTATGGCGTGAAAGATTCAATTTCACCACTCGATGGTCGCTATTCATCTGACACTGAAGAGCTACTTCCATACTTTAGTGAAAAAGCACTAATGCGCTATCGGCTGATGGTCGAAATTGAATATTTAATAGCGCTTTCTAAAGAGAAGGCTCTTGATGGTTTACCAAGATTTACAAAAACGGAGCAATCAGAATATCGAAAGATTTATTTAAATTTTAATAATGGTTCAGCAAATAGAATTAAAAAGATAGAGCAACAAACGAACCATGATGTAAAAGCTGTGGAATACTATATTCGAGGAAAAGTCAATAAAGCAATCCACCCGTGGATTCATTTTGCTCTTACTTCAGAAGATGTAAACAATCTTTCCTATACATTGATGTGGAAAGACGCTCTCGCTAAAATATATGTACCTAAACTAAAATCGCTTTTAAAAGAGTTAAAATTATTATCAAGTAAATATGCCGGATCTGCCATGCTTTCTATGACTCATGGTCAGCCTGCTACCCCAACAACTTTTGGTAAAGAAATTAATGTTTTTTCTAAAAGGATTGAACGGCAGATTAAAGGTGTCATCAGTCATAAGTTTCTAGGAAAATTTGGTGGAGCAACTGGTACCTGGTCTACGCATATGGTAGCCTACCCGAAGGTTAACTGGTTACAATTTACTAAAGACTATGTCAAGTCTTTAGAGCTTGAACCTAATCTAGTAACTACGCAGATAGAACCTCATGACTCTATGGCAGAGAGCTATCATCAAATCATTCGAATCAACACAATTCTTACTGATCTTAGTAAGGATTTCTGGTTTTATATTTCTAGAAGAATTTTAGGGCAAAAAAAGATTAAAGGTGAGGTTGGTTCATCAGCTATGCCTCACAAAATTAATCCAATTCAATTTGAAAATGCTGAAGGTAATCTTGGTATATCAAATGCAATACTTCATCATCTAACAACAAAATTACCTATATCTAGAATGCAACGAGATCTTAGTGATTCAACAACTTTACGCAATCAAGGTGTTGCGTTAGGGCACTCACTTTTAGCAATTAAAAATATTTCTAAAGGTATAAAAAGAATTAAGATTAATGAAACATTAATGAATCTTGAACTAGAAGATCATTGGGAGGTTCTTGCTGAGGCTGTGCAAACTGTTTTGCGTAAAAATGGAAAAGAAAATGCCTATGAAAAACTAAAAGAGTTGACCAGGGGATACAGCATCAATCAGAAATCTCTGAGTATCTTTATTAAAGAACTTGATATACCTGAATCTGAAAAGCGAAAACTTTTATCGTTAACACCTAGTACATATATTGGGCTAGCAAAAAAAATATCGAGATTAAAATAGATGTGTGGAATTGTTGGTATTTTCAAGTCAAATGGTAAAGATGTTTCAGCTGATATATATGATGGATTAATCCAGGTGCAACATCGCGGTCAAGATGCATCTGGGATTTCTACATGGAATAATTCTAAAATGTTTATACATAAAGATTTGGGTCTTGTTAGCGAAGTATTCAAGAAAGAAAGCTTACTTAAATTAAATGGAAATATTGGAATTGGCCATGTTCGCTATCCAACCGCAGGATGCGATGATGTAATTGAATCTCAGCCGTTTTACTCAGCGAACCCAATAAGTATATCTTTAGCACATAATGGTACACTTATTAATAGCCACAAGGTTAAGTCTCAACTAATAAAAACACGATTTTGTCAATTTAATACCGATTCAGATTCCGAGGTTTTATTAAACCTTTTTGCTTATGAACTATCTAAAATTCAATTTAGAAAATTAAGCAAATCTCATGTTTTTAAAGCGCTCGATAGTGTTTATAAATCAATTTCTGGTGGATTTGCAGTTGTAATGATAGTGGCTGGAGTTGGTATCGTAGCTTTTCGCGATAGGAACGGAATACGACCATTGGTTCTTGGACAAAAAAACAGTGACTATATGTTTGCATCTGAAAGTAGTACCCTAACAGCCCTTGGTTACCAATTTTTGCAAGACGTTAAGCCTGGTCAAGCAATTATTGTTGGTGAAGATGGTGTGCTATCAAAAAAACAGATTGCTAAAAAAGTGGATCATTCACCATGTTTGTTTGAATATGTATATTTTTCAAGACCTGACTCAACAATTGATTCAATATCTGTTCATAAATCAAGATTGCGAATGGGGGACTATCTTGGAGAAAGAATAGTTAATGAATACCAATCTTTGAAAATTGATGTGGTAATACCCATACCAGATACAAGCAGAACATCAGCAATGCAAGTTGCTTATAAGGTTGGAGCAAAGTACCGTGAAGGGTTTATGAAAAACAGGTACATTGGCAGAACATTTATAATGCCTGGTCAATCTGCTAGAAAAAAATCTGTTGCGCAAAAACTAAATCCGATTGAAATAGAATTCAAAGGTAAGAATGTTTTACTGGTTGATGATTCAATAGTAAGGGGCCATACATCAAAAAAAATAATACAAATGGTCAGAAAATGCGGTGCTAAAAAAGTATATTTTGCTTCCGCTTCACCACCAGTTCGATTTCAAAACGTTTATGGTATTGATATGCCAGCAACCAAAGAACTAATAGCCAGCAGCAAATCAATAAATGAGATTCGAAAATACATTGGTGCAGACGAACTTATTTATCAAAGTCTTGAAGATTTAAAACGATCAGCATATGCAGGAAATCCTAATATAAAAAAATTCGAGGATTCAGTTTTTTCTGGAAAATATTGTACGGGAGATATCACACAAAAATATCTCACAACCTTGGAAAATAGTAGAAGTGACTCCACAAGAACCGGATGATGACTTTTAATGGTTTTTAAGATTATGATTTTAGGCTCGGGTGCACGAGAGCATGCCATTGCCAAATCTCTATTCCAGTCTAATTATAACAAAGAAATTTATTGTATTGGGAGTGGGCATAATCCGGGTTTAGTTAAGTTATGTAAAAATTTTACTGTAGGCAATTTCAATGATGCAAATTTTGTAGTAAACAATGCCATAAAACATAATATACAATTTGTAGTAATTGGGCCAGAGAATCCTCTTGAAGCAGGGATTGCTGATGCACTATTAGAATCAAAAATCGATGTTATCGGTCCCAGAAAAGAATTAGCAATGATCGAATCATCAAAAGCTTTTACGAGAAATCTCCAAAAAGAATATGATATTCCAGGGGGGCCTAAATATTGCTCTTTTACATCCATGGTTGGAGTAGAAGATTATCTACTAAAACTAGAAAATAAATTTGTAATTAAATACGACGGGCTTGCAGGTGGCAAGGGCGTTAAAGTGTTTGGAGAGCAACTAAAATCTATAGAAGACGGGTTAATATTCTGCAAGAGTATTGTTGAGAAAGGTGGTAGCTTTTTAGTAGAAGAAAAATTTATCGGTGAAGAATTTTCACTGATGAGTTTTTGTGATGGACCACATATAAAACATATGCCTGTGGTACAAGATCATAAAAGAGCTTTTGATGGAGATGCTGGTCCTAACACTGGTGGTATGGGAACATATACAGACTCCAATCATTCGCTACCTTTTTTGGAAAATTCTGATATAGAAGATGCAAAAAAAATCAATGAACTAACATTAAAGGCACTCAAATCAAAAACGAATTTAGATTATAAAGGAATATTATATGGGGGGTTCATGGCTGTTAAAAATGGTGTCAAGTTAATTGAATACAACGCAAGATTTGGAGACCCCGAAGCAATGAATGTTCTATCATTATTAAAAACAGACCTAATAGATATATTTCAAAGTATAATATTGGGCAATCTAAATACTTGTGAGATTGAGTTTGATAACAAAGCAACGGTATGCAAGTATGCGGTTCCTAATGGCTACCCTGATAATCCTGTTAAAAATGAAACGATAAACATTGAGGATGTATCAGATTTTGAAAGTATATATTTTGCTTCAGTTGATATGAAAAATAATTTTCTCATAGAAACCGGGAGTCGCACACTCGCAACAATATCCATCGATCATACTATCAATGATGCGGAAAAAAATGCGGAAAAAAATATCTCATTAGTAAAAGGACCTCTTTTTCATAGATCTGATATAGGAACAAAGGCCGTTATAGATAAGAAAATTGCTCGCATGAAAGAGCTGCGATGCTAAAATTAGGAGTACTAGGGTCAACAAAAGGTACAGATTTAGAGGCTATCATTACTGCTATTCAAAATAAATCCCTTAATGCAAAAGTAAATTTGGTCGTATCTAATAAAGAAAATGCATTTATTTTAGATCGTGCAAAAATGTATAATATTAAAAATGAGTTTTTATCAGATCATTTGGTCTCGAGAGAAAAATATGGAAAACTCCTTACTGATATTTTTTTGCTTAATGATGTTAATATAATTTTATTAATTGGTTTTATGAAAATTCTTTCCAGGTCTTTCTGCCTTGACTGGAAGAATAAAATTTTAAACGTTCATCCATCTCTTTTGCCTAAATATGCAGGTGGCATGAATAATAATGTTCATGATGAAGTTATTAAAAATGGTGATAAAGAAACTGGTTGTACAATTCACTTCGTAACTGCAGAAGTAGATGCTGGTCCAATACTAATTCAAAAAAAATGCAAAGTATCTTCTGGAGATACTATTCAATCTTTAAAACAAAAGGTTCAACTTTTAGAAGGTCAAGCATTCATAGAAGCTCTGCATAAAATAGAGAACGAAAACTATGCTTAAGAATATAATTATAAACGATAAACCAATTAATATTAGCCGAGCATTACTTTCAGTTTATGATAAAGCAAATATTGATATCCTTGCAAAAGGATTAATCAAAAACGGGACTCAGATAATCTCTACAGGGGGTACATCAGAGTTTTTAAAAAAACATAAAATACCAATTACTGAACTAAGTGATTTTACAAATTATCCAGAAATGATGGATGGTAGGGTTAAAACACTAAATCCTAAAATAGCTGGTGGAATATTAGGCCTAAGAGATACTCATAAAGAAGATTTCTTGGATTACGAAATTAAAATGATTGATTTAGTTGTGTGCAACCTATACCCCTTTGCAAAGACCGTTTCAAAGGATGATTGCACATTCGCCACCGCTCTTGAAAATATAGATATTGGTGGACCAACCATGATTAGATCTGCTGCTAAAAATGTTGGATGGACGTGTGTTGTGGTAGACCCGAATGATTACACATTATTATTGGAACAAATAATTGAGAATGGAAGCATATCATTTGATTTTAGAAGCAAAATGTCTAGGAAAGCTTTCTCCGTAACCGCGGAATATGAATCAACAATAGATAGATACTTTTCAAATGACGATCTCCCGGATAGGCTAAATTTATCATACACTAAATTCCAGGACTTGCGTTATGGCGAGAACCCTCAACAAAAATCATCAGTTTATATAAATAATTCATCAACACTTGGTATTTTAAATTCAAAGATACATCAAGGAAAGGAGCTATCTTATAATAATATAATGGATGCTGATGCTGCTGTATCATGTATTACGGAATTTAATAATCCAGCATGTGTTGTTATTAAGCACGCTAACCCGTGCGGTGCTGCGATTAATAATGATATTGATAATGCATTCACAAACGCTATTGAAGCTGATAAGCTTTCTGCCTTCGGTGGTATTGTTGCTCTGAATAGGGAATGTTCTGATTTTATTGCTAATTACTTAAAAGATTTTTTTATAGAAATAATAATTGCACCATCCTTTTCGCCTAAATCTCTAAATATTTTAAGTACTAAAAAGAATTTGCGTGTTATTGAACTTAACGATATAAATAATTTTAAGTCCTCATCATCATTAAGGAATATTCATGGCGGTTTATTGGTTCAGGGTGAGGATAATAATAATATTGACCCCGAATCATTAAAGGCAGTAACAAATCTGCAAATAAATAATTCCATAAATGATACTATATCTTTTGGTTGGTCCGTTTTAAAATATGTCAAATCTAATGCTATACTTATAGCTAAAGATTGTACAACGCTTACTATTGGAGCAGGGCAGGTAAGCCGTGTTGATTCTGTTAAGATTGCTTTGAGTAAATTACCTGTAGATACTAAAAATGCTGTGTTGCTTTCTGATGCATTTTTTCCATTTAGGGATAGTATTGATAAGATTGCAAAAGTTGGTATTAAAAATATTGTACAACCTGGGGGATCTGTAAAAGATCCTGAAGTAATACAAGCCTGTAACGAGAATGGAATAGCTATGTTATTTACAGGATCTCGTTGTTTTAAACATTAATATTGAGGTATTGAAGGATCAATTTCTCTTGACCAAGAACTTATCCCTCCTGTTAAATTAATAGCATCATATCCATTATCATTTAAATAACCACATACTCTTGCGGATCTTACACCGCTATGACACATAACGACTACAGGTACGTCTATATTTATCTCTTTAATACGCTCCACTATTTCACCCATCGGTATGTGTGTATTTTGTTCTATTTTAGCAATACTTAATTCTTCTGATTCCCTAACATCTAAAAGAGTAAAATTTGTCTTTTTGTCAAATAATTCTTTTAATTCTAATACACTAATTGATTTCAAAACTCCTCCAATCAATATCTTCGTTATTATAACTACTAATATTAAATTTACTATTCTTATATAGGATATTATAAATGGTTTTAATTATATCGATTGTTGCATTTTTAGTTGTTACTATTTTGTTTGTTTTAGATACAGCAAAAGAACAGTCAACTACTAGTGAGGTTTCTACCTACTTATCTCCGTTTGAATCAGAGACATTCGTTAGTCATAATTATTCTGCAAATATTGATACTGTATGGAAAGCTATTACTAACCTCTCTGATTATAATTATTGGTTTCCTGGTATTGCGCGCATACTTCCAGTTGTTAATACTGATAGATATGTGCACAGGTACTCCTATGATCAGTTTAGTTTTGCGCCAGGATCACATTTAACTATTAAAAATAGAGGTATTATACCATCAGGTAAGGGTATGATTGCTTCTTCTGTGCCTAATAAAAAATTTGAAATGATATTTCAATATAATCCACTACACAAAGAATTTATTACATTTAATTTATCATCTCAACCTGATGGAACTACATTATCGCTCAAAAGAAAAAGCTATGGACTATTTTCTTTTATGAGCGTGTGGGGTTTTGATAGTAGAAAATCCAAAGCGCTTGATAATTTAGGATATATAATACCAGAGGAAGATTTTACCGCAGATAATAGTAAAGATAAAGAATCAAAAACTGTTGATACATCTGGAGATTTATTTCAAGATAGAAATCAGATGGCTGCTTATTTGGTAAACAAAACACTGGACGGTGATAATAATATAATCAAATCTACAGCAGATGTTTATGCAAGAGGTAAAGCTAAAGCACTTTTAATGAAGATAAATAAAGGAACAGCTGAAAGACCTCCCATGCCGGAAGCAGGTTCATCCCCTGCATCACCTACCCCTACTGCACAAACAGCACCTAGTATGTCTAAGGATGATATAATTGCTACAGTTGTCAATAAAGCGCTTGATGGTGATGATGGGCCATTAAACGAACTATCGGATAAGGTCTTAAGAGCAAAATCTAAATCATTAATAATGAAGATAAATAAAGGAACAGCTGAAAGACCTCCCATGCCGGGACAAAATGATACACATAATAAATCTGCTAATACGCAGGAAAAAGATGATCCAAGCAATGAACAAATAGTAACCACGAAAACAGAGTCTGATAATGAAATTATTGACAGACTAGTTGATGATGGATTAAATGGTAAAATGGATGAAATAAATAATCTAGAAAACAAGGTAATGAGAGGTAAAATAAAAGCTGCTATAGTCAAAGCAAAGAGATCAAAACAGTAACCGTAATTATCTAATAGTTTCTACTGATAATTATACATAATATACCAAAAATCACACAATTTTACTTATTCTAATATAAATTAATCCTAAAAATAAGTTTATTAATAAAAAGATGGTCAAAATATTAATAAAATAGGATCAGTATCAATATTGAGTAATAAATATTGATTATTTTATATATAATATCAAAAAAAGCTGATATGAGATAAAT
>Ga0208410_1000870_pt1 | contig 16645 bp, 19 predicted proteins | sample ETN02SmetaG_3_FD_185787 | JGI IMG/M metagenome (GOLD analysis project Ga0208410, IMG submission 185787) | Marine microbial and viral communities from oxygen minimum zone, Eastern Pacific Ocean - ETNP2014F10-02SV257 (SPAdes) (version 2) | ecosystem: Environmental > Aquatic > Marine > Oceanic ... | reverse complement strand
AGATATAGCAACCAAACTGAAGCCCGAGTGAGCCAAGTTGGATCATTTAATTGCCATTTGTACCAGAAAGCAACACCCTCTGGCTTTGGCAACAACTCTGGTTCAGAGAACCAGTAAGTATTTGAAAGAAATATCAATCCTGTAAATATTAAGCTGAATAAGATCCCTAATTTGAGTGCTGTATTTGAATCGATTTTATTTATTTTCTCTAGGTAATTATTCATGAGGTCTTCGAGTTCACAATTGTGATTAATTTATATATCATCGAAATATAGATCATTTTGGGAAAAAAGTGTCAGACTTCTTTAAATTTTTCAAATCAGATTCACACGAAATAAAAGTTGATGATGATTTCAATCCAGTTGAAATGGCTGCCTCTGTTCTATTAATTGAAATGGCAAGAGCTGATTTTGAACAAGATGATCTCGAAAATGAAATGATCATAGAGCTCTTAAAAGAGTACTTCTTACTCGATCATGAAGATGCACACGATTTGTTTCATGAGGCAGAGAAGATTGCTGATAACTCAGTATCTCTGCATGAATTCACTCGGACACTCCATGAGACGCTCAACGAAGAAGCCAAGAATGAAATCATTGAGATGCTTTGGCGTCTTGCTCTCGTTGATGATTCATTAGATCGTTATGAAGATTATCTGGTTAGAAAAATTGCTGATCTTCTTTATGTTTCTAATTCCAGCGTTCTAAGAATCAAACACAATTTAACCAGTAATTAGAGTCGATTCAATCTTTTCAACCAAAGGTCCAATGTCTTCAAATATTGGGTTCAATACAGGTATAGCAAATTCTTGTTTCAATCCTGATGTGTCAAATGACTCACTTGCATTGATGGCAATCCCGATCACCTCTTTCCCATAATGCCCGATCAATTCTATTTCATCTTGTAAGTCAGGAATAATGGCCTCGGCCGCTTCGCAGTTATCAAAATATTTTCTCTCCGCTGGATGCGCAAGAACAACCGCATCCACATCCCCAGAAAGCAATATTTCTGACCCGCAAGGGCCCGAGGGATTTCTAAGCGAAGATTGTCCTTCAATCAACATCAAATCTGGCTGTTCTTCTTGTGCACATTCAATGATTGCTTTTTCAAGCTCACCCGAAACAAAATCATTCAGAGTTGAATCAAGGATTAGACCGTGTTTGAAGCCCTGAAGAAATCCTGTTTGTCCTGTGAAGATCACCTCTGTTTTTATGCCAGATTCTTTTAAAGCCTGAACCAAGAATTGACACGTTGTTCTTTTTCCCGTTGCACAGTCTGTTCCAAGTACAGCCACTTTTGGGATTTCAATTTTTTTGATATCACCGTTCCAAAATCTCAATTCTTCTGCTTTTTTTGGCTTTCTGATGTCATGGATATTTACATCATTTTTCACAGCAAGTTCTGCGAGCTCTGGATCTTCTGATAAGAGTTGATGCAGTCCACAAACGACATCCATTCCATGTCTCAGTGCATCCTTTACAACTGATCGATGTTCATCAGGCAGCATTCCGCCCCCAAACGCAACGCCCATCACAAGGTACTTAGGTTTTTGTGTCAATTCTTCCAGTGCGGTTGATAGATCTTTATATATCTCAAGATTATCTTTGCAGTGTTCTACATGATCTGCGCTCATAGAACCATAAAACTTTGGGTCTATAAGACCCAGTATTTGAAATCGATCAGAGTATCTTAATAATCCATGTGCTGTTTTGGCATGGATATCATCCAACAGTCCCCCGCTGTATAAAAGAGCTGTACCAGAAATATCTTGCATCAATAGACTCCTAAGCCTGATTTATCTAGAACGCTCATGATTCCATTCTCACATTTATAACCGCCATCTATTAAATCCCAACCCAAATCGAAAAAGCCATCCAAATCAATGTATTGAGTATTCTCACATGAGAGCGCAGTATGCAAAGCAGCTGAAATGCTGACTTTGCTTTCATCAAAGCATCCCCACATAAGTTTTATGCCGTTTTCATGAGCCAAAGCTGCTATTTTTTTTGCAGCTGAAACACCACCACATTTCATGAGTTTGATGTTAAAGACTCCAAAAGGTCTTGGCTCTTGAACAAGGCGTATCGCATCATCGAAGATTTGTAGACTCTCATCTGCAACGCAAATCTTTCTGATCTCCTCAGGGAAATAGAGCATCTCATTGTTTTGATCAACCTCCATTGGTTGTTCGATTAACTCAAGCCCAAGATCAAATGTTTGATCATAAAATTTGATCAACTCTTCTTTTGAGTAGCCCCTATTGGCATCAACCCGAATTTTTATTTTCTCAGGCTTCAATGCAAACAACGCCTTCATGCGTTCGATGTCTTCATCAACACAATCACCAATTTTAATTTTTAAGATTGAGAATCCATCTTCTATATGTTTCTCAGCTAATTCTACCGTCCTTTCCAGAGATGAAACACCAACTGTGATGGACGTATCAAAACTCTGATGCTTCATGCCCAATGCATCAGTGAGCGATTCTTTCCTTCTTTTAGCCCATAAATCATGAATCGCAATGTCAATCGCAGCATTTGCTTCTGTACTTGAAGTTAATTCTGATGCAATCCAATTGAAAGTTTCTTCATTTGGGGTGAGGTCTTTTTCAATTAAAGATAATGAGAAGGAATTTAAAATCTCAAAGCATTCCTTCACAGATTCTTCTGAATCGTTCTTCGTGGCACATGACCCAAACCCAACATTTCCATCCGAGTCCTCTAAGGTGATGAAAGTATTCTTAATTGAATCATGAACATGTCCTGCAATCGCATAGGGTTCTTTTAACTGCATGTCATGTGTTTCAACATTTACATTTTTAATGATCATCGATTGATTTTAAACCAGATGTTGAAAATTGGTACAAACAATTCCATTGAGCAGAATTTTTGCGGTTATATTTTCATTTATGAGCAGAGAAAATGACTGTATCAAGATAATTGCAATAAGAGGTGAGAAATCAAGCCCAGCAGGAACTGGAAGGTGTCTTCGAATAGGGTTTAAAACAGGAATAACCAATTGTCTAATAAAGTCCGAAGCGCTGCTATGTTGATTGGGCATAAGCCAAGAGAGTATTGCGTGCAAAATTATTGAGAAAAAGAAAATAGTGAATACAAGATCAAGTATTTTTAAGCCAGAGAATAGGAATAAATCGAGAACACCAGGGCCCTTGATACAGTTCATGCCAAATAAAATAAGTCCAGAAAGAAACTCAATTATTATCGCCAGCATTATGGAGACGATTGCCAGCCTTCGAGGATCAGATGAATGACCAAGCGGAGAGATTAATCGATCAGTCATTATGCCTATTGCTTTATTGATTTGATTATATTCACTGACCCATCGTGATGAGAAAATCCTGATGACAAGCAGTAATAAGACTACATCAACAAGTGTTGTAAAAAGGAATAGGGCTAGATCAGTCATTTGAGAAAGATGAGAAATTATTTATTTTGACCAAGCTCAAACGACCTAACTTTTGCTGCTTCAATTGCCTCATCCCAAACCTGATCTAAATCATTTTTATCAAGAGACTTAAATGCGGCTTCAGTTGTGCCTCCAGGAGACATCACTTTCTTCTTTAATGTGACAAGATCATCTGCGCTGTTGAGTGCAAGTTGACTGGAGCCGATTGCTGTTTGTACAGAAAGTGTTTCTGCAATATCTTCTGGGATCCCAGATTTCATCGCAGCTTTTTTTAGGAGATCCATCATATGAAAAAAATAGGCTGGGCCACTTCCTGAGACGGCTGTAATGGCATGCATCCATTCTTCATTCTGAACCCATATTGTTTTGCCAACAGAATTAAAAATATATGTTGCCAGTACAATTTCACTTTCTGTCAGATTAGACTGAATCAGCGCCGAGATTCCTCTTCCAACCAGGCAAGGCGTATTGGGCATAACCCTGCAAACTTTTGAGCCTTCCCCAAACAATGACGCCATTGAGTCAATCTCAATGCCAGCTGCTACAGAAATGATCATTTTTTCGTTGCTTTCAGTGGTAAATGATTGTGCAGCTTCTTTAAAAACTTGGGGTTTTACACAGATGATGAGGACATCTGATTGATCAGAAACCTCTTGATTATTCTCATGGACATTGAGTTTTTTATTGAGAATGGAGAGGATATTTCTTCTGTCTTCACTTGGGTCCGAAACAAATATTTTTGACGCATCATGACCATGCAGTATGAGACCTCTGATGATTGCCTCAGCAACCATTCCTCCTCCAATGAATCCAATATTCTTATTCTCATGCATGTCAATAATCTCTCTTCCCAAACAATGATGTGCCTATTCTAATCATATTTGAACCATTTTGAATGGCTATCTTGTAATCATCCGACATTCCCATGGACAGTGTATCGATTTCATGACCTTCAATTATCAGCTCCTTATATAGTTGATTTAGTCTACGAAAGTCATCATTTTTCTCTTCAAGAGAAGATTCAGGACTAGAGATACCCATTAATCCTCTGAGTTTAATCTTTTCTAAATTCTGCATTTCATCCATCAGTTTTCTCACTTCAATGGGTTTAACCGATTCTCTCGCATCATTCTCATCTAGTTTAACTTGAATGCACACATTCATTACCCCCTCACGCTTCCTTTGATTATTTAGTCTTTCTGCAATCTTGTATCGTGTGATTGAGTGCACCCAATCAAAATGATTGGCAATGAGTTTTGTTTTGTTCGACTGAATGTTGCCGATAAAATGCCAAACGGCTTTTAAATCAAGCTGATTGATTCTTTCAACTGCCTCTTGTGCGAAGTTTTCAGCAAAATTTTGAATACCAAGTGCATGCAATGCTCTTATTTTTTCCAGTGATTGTTTTTTTGAAACAGCAATGATTTTTGGTTCTCCATTTGGGCAATCCATTGCTTTAATTTCTGAAAGGATCGATGAAAGATTGTTCTCCAAATTCCCCATTAAGTATATATTTGCTCAGCTTTGAATACTGGCCCGTCTACGCAGACTCGTTTCATTTTTTGATCACCATTTTCAATGATTTTGACCGTGCAACCCGCACATCCTCCTATTGCACATGCCATATGTTCCTCAAGTGAAAGCATACAGTCCAATTGTTTTCTCTTTGCCAAAACAGCGACTGCCTCCAACATACTTTCTGGTCCACATGCATAAATGATTGTTTCATTCTTTTCTTCATCAGAAAGTGTATCTATATAACTGTTAGCCAGTTCGGTTACAAAGCCAGAGTGACAACCTTCATAACCCGCTTGACTGGATAACCGACATGCTATGCCCACATTTTCCATGTCATCAAGCGTAGTAATGATGTCTTCATCTACACCTGGCATGACCAAGTCAGACGCACTGGTTTGAAATGGAAAGGGTATTTCAGAGCCAAAAAAGGCAACCAAATTAATTCCTTTATTTATTTTTTTTAACTCTTCACCCATGAATAAGACAGGTGGAATACCGACGCCTCCGCCGATGAGGATTGCAGATTTTTTTTCTAAAGGATGATCAAATCCATTGCCAATCGGACCCATGACTTTGATCGCATCACCCTTTTTCATTTGACTCAATGATTCGAGTCCATGACCCACAGTTTTGTACATGAATTCTATTGTTCCAGCCTCTTTGGAAGAGCGCAGATATGAGAGAGGCCTTCTGAGGAGTGTGTTTCCTCCGCATTCAACAAATGCAAATTGCCCTGGTTTAGCAGTTTGTGAAGATTTTTCTGCCTTCACGATCGTGATAAATTGATCTGCTTCAAATCTTATTTGCTCAACGATCTCTGCCTTTTCTTCAAAAATGATGTTTTTTCTTGTCATTTTATTGCTTCAATATCTCTGATAGAACTGCCATCCGAACGGCCACCCCATTTTCTACTTGCTTCAAGATAACCGATTGTTTTCCGTCAGCAACTTCATTTGAAATTTCAATTCCTCGATTCATCGGCCCTGGATGCATTACGATTGCATCAGGCTTAGATAATGCAAGTTTTTCTTGAGATAATTGATATTCATTTGAATATTCCTCGAGTGATAGGCTGCTCTCATCCGATTCAATTCGCTCCTTTTGAACACGAAGTGTAACAATCACATCAGCATCACAGAGGCCTTGTTTTGGGTCTTCTTCGAATTGTGTATTTGAAAAATTGGCCATATCAGGCTTGAATTCGTCTGGGGAGATCAATGTTACATTTCCAGTATTCATGATTTTGAGCCCTTCAGTCAGTGACCTTGCTACTCTCGAATGAGATATATCTCCCATGATTACCACCTTTAATCCTTCAAAAGATCCTTTTTCTTGTCTGATGGTCAGAAGGTCTAGCAAACCCTGTGTAGGGTGTGATACCGAAGACTCGCCTGCACTAATCAGATGTGTATCAGGCCCTACATCATCTATCAGCGGGCCGAATAAATTTATATCTCCTGTTCGTATGATGAATGCCCTAACGCCCATAGCTTCAAGGTTTCTGATCGTATCAAGTACCGTCTCACCTTTGGTTGCAGAAGATTTATTCTCATCGATCAGAATCGTTTCTGCCCCTAATTTTTTTGCTGCAACTTGAAAAGATGCACTTGTTCTCGTGCTGGGTTCGAAAAAGAGACTGGCGATCGACTGATTTTTCAGAAGGTTTTCAAATTCATGCTGTTCATTTGAATTAAGGTAGTGATCAGATAGATCAAGAATTTGATTGATTTCATCTTTGCTCAGTTGATTGAGATACAGTAAGTTCTTCAAGCGAGCCACCCTTTTATTTGGTATAAGCTCATCATCTACCTCTGGTTCATCCAATCTTGCAAAAAGATTGTGGCAGCCATGCTATCAATTTGACCTTTCATGATTTTTCGCGAAAGGATACCTTCTTGTCTTTGCAGTTTCAATTTCTCTTTTGCGTCCTCTGATGTTAAATGTTCAGAAGCCCACTCAACTTCTTGATTGAGGTCCCTTTCTAGGCTTGTTTTAAACATTTTAATTTTTTTCATTAATGCCTCTGAACTTTTACTGGTGACTTCTGGTTTGCCTAGGACAATTGTAGTCGGATTATATTCTTTTAAGATCTGTTCCAAGTGACCCCAGTCTGGGTTACCGTTTCTCATAATTATCGGATCAAGCGGTGAAGCGGTATTTGTTATATTTTGTCCAATCGCAACCCCCATTTTTGTCATACCAAAATCGAAAGCAATGAAAGTAGATGACATATTTAAATCATCATTAATTTTATGCATGACCAATTTGATCACTGATATTTATGCTTTTTATTCCCAACGAATCAATGCTCTTTTCCCATCGCGATTCAGTATCCACATCAAAGACTATGGTCGGATCATATGGTGCACTTATCCATGAATTGGTCATTAACTCGGATTCCAATTGTCCTGGCCCCCATCCTGAATACCCAACAATAAATAGTGAATGACTTGGACCTTGTCCATCGATGATGTCATCGATGATGTCTCTCGAACTGGTAATGAAAGTGTTTTCATTGATTTCAGTAGTATTTTTCCACATCCCAGAGTTATGTATTACAAATCCTCTGTCTAACCCTACTGGACCGCCTTGCAAGAAACTGACGTCACTCGTATTTACTTCATTTAAGTTCATTTGATTGATTACGTCATCCAGATCATGATGCAATGGTTTATTGATGATCAATCCCAGTGATCCGGACTCATTTTGTTCACAAACCAGCGTCACTGTTTTTTCAAAGTTAGGATCTTTCAGGCTAGGGCTTGCAATCAGAAAATGACCCACCAGTGATTCGTTTATTTTCATATCAATTCGATTTTTGGAGTGCTTCAAAAAAACGATCAGAAACATTCACATCAGAATTTTTTGATATCTCTCTCATTCCGGTAGGACTGGTGATATTTATTTCGCTTAGATAATCGCCGATTACATCAATGCCTGCGAAATAGACTCCACCTTTAAGCAATGTTCCACCTATGGTTTTGCATATTTCGATATCACGCTGTGTGAGTTTTCTTACTTCTCCAACTGCACCCATCACAAGATTTCCTCGATGATCCTTTTCAGAAGGGACTCTTGCCAATGCCATGTCTACGTGATTCCCAAATACAAGATGTATCCGTTTATCGCCATCTTTAATTTCTGGTATATATTTTTGAGCCATGATGGTTTTGCTATTGTCTCTCGTCATTTCCTCAAATATTGTGTTGGTATTTGGCTCGCCTTTTTCAACGATAAAAATTGAACGTCCTCCCATTCCATCGAGTGGTTTCACCACAATCTTTTCTTGCTGATTCAAAAAAGATTCCAGATCACTTTGATTGGATGTCACCAAGGTGGGAGGTGTGACACTCGGAAACATAGTAATTGAAACTTTTTCATTTAAATTTCTGATCGCAGAGGGATCATTAATAACTTTAGCACCACCCATTTTTGCCAGATCTAGAATATATGTAGCATATATATACTCCATATCAAATGGAGGGTCCTTTCTCATGAGTATTACATCAAAGTCACTCAGGCAGAGTTCATTTTCTGTTCCATAGGCAAACCAATTTTTTACATCATCATTTACGGTGATTGGCCGCCCGGTACCCAAGGGCCTTCCATCTATGATTTTGAGTTCTTCTGAGTGAAATCGTGTGAGTTCATAACCAAATGATTGAGCTGAAAGCAGCAAGTCGAGCGTTCCATCTTTCTCTGGTTTGATTCGCTCAATGGGATCCATCACAACAGCTAGTTTCATAAAATATCCTCTTTAAATTCCCATTCTAGATCAATTCGATAGATCGCCATAGAGATATTGCAAGATACTCAAAGCCATGATGGGAGCGGTTTCAGTTCTCATTAATCTTGGACCCGATTGAATGACTGAGTAACCATTATCAATTGCCATTGTTTTCTCAACTTCGGTAAACCCTCCTTCTGGCCCAATGACCACAGTGATCTCCTTGGGCTTGTTGACAGCATATGAGTCTTGACCCGTGGTGTCATAAAAAATCGAAAGATCACCTTTGTATTTCTGTAGACAATCAGAATCCAGTTTAATGGGATCCATCAAATCAGGGAGCTTGGTTCTTCCGGATTGTTCAGATGCACTGATCAATATATTTCTCCAGTGATTGATTTTTTTTTCAATTTTATCTTCTTTTATTCTGACAACTGTATTGCTAGAAAACACCGGAACAATTTTTGAGACACCCAGTTCAGTTGATTTTTGCATAACCAAATCCATTCTTTGGCTTCTTGATATGCTTTGTATCAGTGTGATATCTATGGGGGATTCCCTGTCAGGAGTACTTTTTTCCTCCAATTCAAGCAGTAATCGGTTTCTCTTCGTATCAATAATTTTTGCCATCCATTCTGAACCTGAACCATCGAATAGGATCATTTGATCACCAGCTTGGAGTCTTAATACCCTGAGAACGTAATGGCATTGCTCACCAGAAATTTCCAAATGAGATGCAGAGCTTTTAATTCTCTCTACAAGAAACCTTTGAATTCTTTTCTTTCTCATTGCACAAATCTTGTTTATTTCATCTATTGAAAATTTTTTCTTTATTGTAAATGATATTAATCTTATTTACTCAAACCCTAGGAGCTTTGAATGAGCAAAATGAAACATAAGAATATTAGAGGAAAGTTGGCATACACTTCAAAGAAGCCAGAAATGTTGGATCAATCAAGGGGCCATGAATTATTTCATATTACTAAACATACTGATGGTCAGATGACGCTCAGAGCACATTGCGAGATAGAAGAGCCAGATCCAACAGTCATGAGAGATGTCGTACTAACTTTAAATGATAAGAATCATCCAATGGATTGTTTTATACGCTTAACTGTGGGGGATGAATTTATGGGCTCAGGTTTATTTATTTTTAATTTGGATGAAGACCGAAATGGAACAATTGAATGTGAATCATATGGCCCTTCAATAGATCGTGTTTCTCAAAAAAAGGAAACATCAGGTTCATTCGATGCATTTGGAACTCATCCAATTGTTGGAGATGGGTGGAATTGCAGATCCATTGATATCTCAAATGGACCGGGGATTTATCAAATGAGGGCTTTCATGCCTTCTTTGGATCATCGTGGCGCCACACCACCCATGATTTCAGAATTAACCATAGGTGTTGAATATCATGGACTGGAAGAAATTAATGTTCAGGCTGGAACGTTTACCTGTCATCGCTTTAGTTATATAGATGATGTTGGTTTTAATGAAGGTGTGAAACATCCTCCTTATGACATATGGGTCACCGAAGAGGATTATGTTTGCGTCAAGGCTGAGGTCACAGGATATATGATGACTTACTATGAGCTTGTATCAATTGAATACGATTAGTCAGGCAATTAAAAGATCTCTTTGAGTGCATCTTTAACAACATCAATCGGGTCTTCATTCGCTTGAAAGCGAATGGCCTTCCCTCCATTATTTTGCCAATCTTCAATATTGTGAGGCCTATCATCAATCAATACATTAGGCTTTCCTTGATACTGAGCAAGCTCCCCCTTATCTCTTTTGATGAAAATTTCATCTGGCTTCAGTAAGAGTTTTTCTTCAATCCAAACTTTTTTCCAATGAGCACAATTGTCTTCATCGCCTTCTAAAGGAGAAGATAAGATTGAGTAGCCACCAGAGATATTTGATACGAATTCAATTAACTCATCGCAACACCAAGTTTTAGGTATTTTTGCAAAAAAATCGGTCCCCTTGATTGAGTCAATTTTTTGCATGAGATCCTCGTGCTCCAACTCTTTCCAGTGATTTACTCCACAATAGCTTGAAAAGGCTCCAAAGAAGTCAGCCAGAACACCATCCATATCCAAAAAGATTATCGGAGTTTGATTCACAGAGTTTAGATTTTTGATAATTTCTGGCCAAGCAATCTAGATAAAGCAATGATCGGTCGCCACTGCCATGGAAGAATGTAAGTTTTCTTTCCAGCCTCAATAGCTTTAATCATTTTTCTTGCAGCAACATCTGTATCCATTAGGAAAGGCATTTTGAATTCATTGACATCTGTCATTTCACTTTTTATGTAGCCAGGGCAGATTGTTGTGACATCAATTTTGTATTTCTTTAAAGATCTTCTCCATGTATCTCCCAATCGTCTCACTGCAACTTTTGATGCCGCATAACCACCAAAATAGGGCGGCGCAGTAAAACTTGCAATCGATGAAATGATGACCAGTGAACCCGATTTTTGATTTTTCATATTTGGAATAAAAGGGATAATTGTATTGGTTACGCCAAGAATATTTATCGCAAGTGTTTGATTGATTTGCTTTGGATTACCCGAGGAAAGGCTATCTGAGAATGCGACACCTGCATTTGCGATCACCACATCGATGCCTTCTCTTTTCAGATTCATAAAATCTTTCGCGACAGTCATCGATTCTTCTTCATTGGTCACATCTAGGTTATATGTCTTAACATCTTCTGCTCCCAATGATTCGCAACTGGATTTTATTTGCTCTAATTTATCCTGCCTTCTTGCAGCTAGGCCAATGATTGCGCCTTGTTTCGCATATTCTTCTGCAAGGGCTGATCCTATTCCACTACTGGCACCCGTGATAAATACTTTTAATTTCGATTCCATTTGCTGTCCTTAATAAAAAAATTTAATTTAGCTTAATTAACACAGGTCTGCATCATTTTAATTCGTTCTTCAATAAGCCAAATACGATCTTGACCCCAAACAACCAGTTCTTCTCTTCCTTCTTTGTTTTTAAGAATTATTGTTGGAGGACCCCATTTACCCAATTTGAACAATGTTTCTTTATTTTTCTCGACCACATTCTTCCAGTTTTCTGAATCCAGTTCTTTTTTTGCGTCATTCCAGCTCAACCCAATGGATTCGATAATATTTTTTAGATTCTTTTCCAGATACCCGTGTTTACCATTTGCCCATACTGATTCGGCAAAAGCCCAAAGATACTTCTCTTCCTTCCCATGACTTTTAGCAAAAGGATAAAGTGAGTAACAACGTTCAACTGCATATCCCAATGGATCAACTATGTTTCCGAATGGAATACCGTTCTGATCAGCAATTCTTTTGCAATCCTTTGTAATGTATGTTCTTTTCTCAAGGCTTACTTTCATGCCCCTCATCACCATTGGCAGAATAATTTTGTAATTTAGATTTAGATGATATTTTTTCGCAAGATCTGATAATGGTTTCATTGCCAAGTAACTGTAAGGACTTCTTGCTGACCAAAGTACATCTATTTCCAAGTCTAATTTTTTGACCTCTTTCATCTCTTCTGATTTTCTTTCTACTACATCTGGCCCATCATTCTTTCTCAAGCCAAGTTTCTTCAATCTTTTCTCAAGAAGCGGCAACCGGTCGATACCCCAATAACACTCACCTTCATAAACAAAGATGCCACCCAGATAGTGTCCAAATTTTTTCCTCAATTGAGAATTTGAAGAAAGTACATCATCGATAACATCATCATTCGGCATTGAAGTAATTATCTCTTCAATGCCTGATAGGTTATTTTTCCATAAGAGATTGCCTATCTTAATGAGATCCTCTGATGTGTAATCTTTTAGAGAAATGAGGGCTGATTGAGCAATTCTAGTGATTTCATTATTTGGTAAATCATTGACCAAGGGGAACTCCAAACCATAATAAGGCGCAATCGATTTTGCATCATCTAGACTATGTCTCATCAATAAATCTGGTTGTGGGGCCGCCTCTTTGGTTGGCGGAGGCACAAGGTAAGATTCCACCTCAATTTCATAATGTTCTTTCATTAAAGGAATCACTTGAGCGCACAGATGAGAGTAGGGATCATCGACTTGGTGAAAATAATAAATCACATGATTCCTTCCTTCCCGTGATCTCTTTTGTTCTCTTTTTTTCTTAACTCTCTTGTCTCTCTCGGTATCTAGAAGCACACGCATAAGAATCCTTTTGAGTTCAAGCTCAAACCATTTAATTGGATTTGGAATCATTGTTTTAGAGCAGGCAAGACCTGTTCGCCGATCATCTTAAGGCCATTCCAGGGATCGTCAAATAATCTGATTGATAAATCGGTTATTCCTCCCTCTTTAAATTGATAAAAACGCTCTAATTCCTTATCAATGTCACTCATGTCTCCCGCTGAACTGAGGTCATCTATTAATTTATTTACAAGGCCTTCCGGGACGTTTTCAATGACGCCTGAACGACTGATATATGCTTTAGCGAATTCATTATTTGGACCTGCATTGTAATTATCAATGACAATTTGTGCTTCTTCGTCAGTTAAAAAATGATGCAGGGAAAACGGAGGCAAAAGTGATCCTCTGAAAATCAATTCTCTTCTAGCCTCTTTCATCGATTCTTCCCTATCTTTTTTAATGTGCCAAGCCCAAAAGTTTCCAATTCTAAAATCATCAATTTCTGACTCTCTTTTAGCAATGCCGTCTTTAATATTTTGCATGGCTTCGCCAAGCATAGGTATAGCAACATCGCTCATCTGCAAACCATCAGCAAGCCTCCCGCCCAGCCTCAACATTTGAGGCTCAGTGGAGCAGGTGTATATTTTTGGCGGGCTTGCCTTGGCCCATGTAAAACCTTGCATATATGGTCTTGTTATTTTGAAAATATCACCATCAAAGCTCATATTAAATTTTTTGCTAGAAGCGTTATTCAGAACTTCTACAGCTTCTTTTACTGCCCTGATGATTTTAAATGGCGATAGTCCTGGACAAGAATCTTTGACACATGAATATTTCATTGCACCGAGTGTGCCTCCACCTCCACCAACTGCAATGATTGCTCTGCCATCTGCCAGCTCATTCAGAGTCAATATCGAGTTCGCCATTTTCAATGGATGCATTTCAAAAGGACTGACTGCAAGTGGACCGAGTAGAATTTTACTTGTTTTTTGAGCTGCTGGAACCAAGCTGATAAATGCATCCCAATTTTGGTGATAGTTTGATGACCAGAGTGCTCTGATTCCATACTCTTCAGCTTTTACAGCAATTTCAGCTATCTCATTTGGATGCAGATCAGGCTCAAGTATGATCTCAATATCCATGACTATTCTTTTGTTGCTTTCTCATGTTTCCAGAGCTGCTCCTCAGTTGAGGATTCTCTGGCCAAGAGTCTTGCGATTACAAAAAAAGCATCTGAGAGTCTGTTTAGGTATTTCAATGCAAATGAATTCACATCTCTCTCTTTAGACAGTTTCACTAGGGATCTCTCCGCTCTTCTGCATATAGCTCTTGCCATATGGGTTTGTGCAGATCTGATCTCTTCACCAGGCACAACAAACTCCTTTAGAGCCGGAAGATTTTCATTAATTTGATCTATGAAATCTTCTACAGCAACAACTTTTTTCTCATCCAATGATTGAAATTCAGGAGCTGATAACTCGCCTGCAATATTAAACATTTCTTGTTGAGCAGATTGAAGAAAATCTTGAATATCAGGTGGAATATTTTCTTGGCAGGTGATTAGCCCAATCGCTGCACTGAGCTCATCGAGTTCCCCATAAACAATAATTTGAGAATCGAATTTCTCAACCCTTTTATTGCCTCCAAGATCCGTGGTGCCATCATCACCTTTTTTGGTGAAAATCTTTGTCAATCGGTTACCCATATTATCAATAGTAACTAGATTGATGCTTTCGAGCCAATGGTTTTAGTTCATCATGTAATTAAAACCAAGGTAGATTTTCCTTTTTGGTGTGTTGTAGCCATTTGCAAGGACATAGTTCTCATCGAGTGCATTATTAAAAGAAGCATTGATCATCAGTTGTTGGTTGATACGCCATCGCAATGAAGCATTCATCAATGTATATCCATCAAGTTCCAATCCTCCAAAATCATATCTAGTCGATTCTCTTCTGATGTTTAGATTTACTGTCACTGCGCCAATGGTTCTTCCCATTGTCATGCCATAAGAATTTTTGGGCCTTCTGAGTAATTGACTGTTGTTGGTCAGATTTTTTGGATCTTGAATGGTGGCATTCAATTTTAGATCCCATTTATTGAGCTGTGTTGTCACATTCATATCAACCCCCCTGGTTTCTGCTTCCTCAATGTTATAAAGCTTCCAATCCACATAACTGAATGCGACTAGATCATCGATCTCATTATCAAAGAATCTCATATCCAATTCCGTTGACTCGCTTAGACTTGCAGAAATTCCAATGCCAAATTTTTTTGATTTCTCTGGGACAAGCGAGGTGTTTCCGCCAAAACCATAAAGATCGAATGCGGATGGATTTCTGTAGGCAGACCCTCCTAGGATCATCACTCTTAAATTTGGATTGATTCTGTAACCGTATTCAACATTCCACGCATCTTTGTCTTTTGTGAAATCGCTATTACTCGTTCGAAATGCAATCAAAGCTTGATGATTTGATTTCGAATATAGATGTTCAATAAACATGGCTTTATTTTCAAAGTCCACATCGACTCCAATGCCGTAATTGCTGGCAGTGAATGTTTCATCGTCGATAATTATGCCAACAAGAGTTTTATTGAATTGATTGACTTCAAATTGATTGATCCATTCAAGGCCAGTTCGCTCACTGTGATTGAAATCATCGCTGTTATTTTGATCTAGAAAGTCTTTGTTATATCTTGCTTCAAGACTGTAAGACCATTTTTCACCGACCTCTTGATTCAGTTTAAAATTCATTGTTGAGTTGTGGAAATCCTGACTGATTGAAGACAAGAAGAAATCTTTATAGTTTGTCTCACCTTGGCTAGTCCAAAAACCTCCCTCGATGGAAAATTTTTCAAAGTCTTTCTTAATGAAAGCATTCACCGACCGATTTTCATGAGGATCGTCAACATCGCTTCCTGTTTTACTTGGATATCCATCGGTATCAAAAAGCGTTGCAGAAAAACCATAGTGCGTGGAGTCGTTGTGAACCACTTTTGACAATGAGATTTCTTTTGTTTCATCCGACCCAAGGGTCACAGAATAGTCTTCTCGTTGAGAGTTTTTCTTAGTAAATATACTGACAACGCCACCCACGGCATTAGATCCATAAAGTGTTGCTCTAGGTGTCTTTACGATCTCAATCTTTTCGATCAGAGAAATGGGTATATTTTGAATGGCCGATATTCCTGTAGCCAGATCATTAATCGCGACACCATCCACCAAAACAAGAACGTGATTGCTGTTTGATCCCTGCATAAATATGGATGTGAGTTGACCAACCCCTCCATTTTGAGAGACATTTATTCCCCCGAGACTATGAAGAAGATCTGAGACCGATCTAAATCCACTCTGAGCAATTTCACTTTCATTGATTACCAATGCTGGTGTAATGACATCTTTTAATTTTTGTTCATTTTTTGAGGCACTGACAATGATGTTTTCAATTGCTTCATTTTCTTGTGCGTCTATTTGGCTTACAAAAGATAAACCTATTACAAATATAACTAAATATTTTGACCGCATATCTAACTCCCTTAAATAGCGGCAGATTGGAGAAATCAAATGGATTAATGATGACTCGTACCCACCGTACATTTATTATTTTCAATGAGTCGGTCTCCGGACTGACAAGAATTCTCTGATCTTTACCTTCCCATCTTTAGACAGTGGTTGAGATTTTTTCTCGAAAAGATCAGCTCACTTGATCACCGTTGCGGGGGCAGTGTTGGATTCTTCACCAACTTCCCTAACAGCAATTTGCTGAACTCATTGCAAGAGATTAAAACTTACTTTTTGACAAAAGTAAA
>Ga0208410_1000867_pt1 | contig 16707 bp, 14 predicted proteins | sample ETN02SmetaG_3_FD_185787 | JGI IMG/M metagenome (GOLD analysis project Ga0208410, IMG submission 185787) | Marine microbial and viral communities from oxygen minimum zone, Eastern Pacific Ocean - ETNP2014F10-02SV257 (SPAdes) (version 2) | ecosystem: Environmental > Aquatic > Marine > Oceanic ... | reverse complement strand
GACCAGACTTGACCTTTCCGGAGTTCAATTTACGACAAAAGTCTCTGATAGTTTTCCTTTGCAACTTTCTCCACATCTTGTTGTCTTAATTCACAGCGAACCAAATGGAACCGGCTCCGGCGTTCTTGAAGTCACCTACCATCTGGGCGACAAAGAAATTGCGAGAAATGTGCAGCCTTTAGAGATTGAACCTGGGTTATTTGCTTATCGGTTGATTAGAGCAGAATTAGAGTTAGATGAGCCTTGCAAAATTTATGCTAAATGTCGTATAGATAAAGCCGATCCAATTGCAGTTCCATACACAATTGAGAATTCCCCTTGATCCAGTATTTGATTTTTCGGATATGACGGCTTTCTCAGTTTGGCCACGTTAATGTAGACACGTTGAGAGGGAGAGAGATGAACGTGAATGATGTAGATCCGCAACTTGAGGCTTTGGCCATAAATACAATTCGCTGCATAGCGATGGATGCACCCCATAAAGCAAAATCTGGCCATCAAGGGACAGCTATGGCTTTAGCACCTCTAGCGCACGTTTTGTTTACCAGAGTGATGCGTTATAGCGCGAAATATCCCGACTGGGCGAACCGTGATCGCTTCATTCTAAGTGCTGGCCATGCTTCCATACTTCAATACGCAATGCTCTATTTGACTGGATTTGGATTGACCATTGATGACCTCCGGGATTTCCGACAATGGGATAGCCTGACTCCTGGCCACCCAGAGGTCGGTCACACAACAGGAGTCGAGGTAACAACTGGCCCACTAGGTCAAGGATTTGCGAATGCGGTAGGAATGGCAATTTCTGAGCGATGGATGAGAGAGCAATATGGTACTGAAAAGATAGATCACCGGATTTACGCTATCTGCGGAGATGGTGACTTATCTGAAGGCATCAGCCATGAGGCAGCTTCACTCGCAGGTCAACAGAAACTGGGCCGGCTTATCTGCATCTATGACGACAACCACATAACGATCGATGGACCAACTGAACTTTCCTTAAAAGATAATGCTGCTAAAAGATTTGAGGCTTATGGGTGGCATGTCATAGATATTGGTGAATCGGGAGAAGATCTAGATGCGATCGAAGCTGCACTCCAACGGGCTAGAGAAAACGAAGACGCACCTTCTTTGGTAATTATTCGGACCCACATCGGCTATCCATCACCAACACTTGTTGACAGTCCTAGCGCCCATGGGTACGCATTTAAGGACTCAGAAATCGCGGATGCAAAAAACGTTATGGGGTTCCCTTCAGATGAACCATTCTTCATCCCCGAAGAAGTCCTTGGTTTCTACCAAGCTGCAGGAGGCAGATACGACGGCGAAGCCGCCGGTTCCGTGTGGACACCCGAGTCTGAACTTGGCAACTGGAACCTCAATGAGATTCGAAATCAGTACGAATCGCAAGTTGGAGATACAGTAGCAACACGCGTGGCGAGCGGAGTATGTTTAAACGAAATATCTTCTAATCTTGCTGTTATCGCCGGTGGTGCTGATCTAACCGGCAATACCGGTACAGCCCTAAAAGAAAATTCGATTCTCTCACCCGAGAATCCTGCTGGAAAACAGTTATTTTATGGTGTTAGAGAACATGCAATGGGTGCAATCATGAATGGGATTGCGTTACATGGAGGAATAGTACCGATAGGAGGTACTTTCTTGGTTTTCAGCGATTATATGCGTCCTGCGATACGATTAGCTGCATTAACTCAAGCGAAAGTAATTTATTCGTTCACCCATGATTCTGTTGGAGTCGGTGAAGATGGTCCAACCCATCAGCCAATAGAACAAATTATGTCTCTAAGAGCTATTCCAGGATTGACAGTCATCAGACCCGCAGATGCGAAGGAAACTGTTGCAGCTTGGATAACAGCATTACAGAATGATGGGCCAACTGCATTAATCCTTTCACGACAAAATCTACCAATACTCGAAGAAACTAACGTCGAAATGGCTCAGAAAGGCTCCTACACGATCAAAGATCATTCATCTCCTGAAGCTACTTTGATAGCAACAGGTTCTGAGGTATCGCTTTGCATGCAATATGCTGCAGATAATCCTGTTCGGGTAATTTCAATGCCAAGTTGGGAATTAAGCTCGTCGTCGCCTTCTATAGATGACTCTTTGCCCTCGGTATCTGTTGAAGCTGGGATAACTATGGGATGGGCTCAATACGCTTCTAAACATGTAGGCATAGATCGCTTCGGTTCGTCCGCCCCTGGAAATGAAGTTATGCACAATCTTGGCATCAATCTGCAATCTATTAAGGAGGCACTAACTGAATGACCATATTAGATCAACTATTTTCCGAGTATGGGCAAAGTCCATGGTTGGATAATCTAAGACGAGAATGGTTGCATTCTGGTGAATTACAAAGTTGGATTGATAAAGGCGTGCGTGGTTTGACGTCCAATCCATCAATTTTTGAAAAAGCAATTTCAGATTCGGAAGCCTATGATGATCAATTTCAATCCTTAATCCAGAGTGGATCTACCATCGAAGATGCTTACTGGAGTCTGGTGCAGACTGATATAGCCGATGCCCTTGTGTTAATGGAACCGATTTATGATTCAAGTAACGGCCTTGATGGATACGTTTCAGTGGAAGTTGACCCCCGGCTCGCCCGCGACACCAAAGCAACGATAGATGCCGCAAGATTTTTAGACGAGCAATTAAAAAGCAAGAATCTCTACATAAAAATTCCCGGAACAAAAGAAGGACTACCCGCTATTCAAGAAATGATAAGTGAAGGGCGGTCTATCAACGTAACCTTGCTTTTTTCCTTAGAAAGATATTCAGAAGTCATAGAATCATATATTTCTGGTTTAGAAGCAAGAGACGGAGATCTATCAAATATTTCATCTGTCGCATCTTTTTTTATCTCCCGAACTGAGACCGAAGTAGATTCTCGTTTGGAAGCTATAGGGACCAGTGATGCCCTTGACCTAAAGGGAAAGACAGCAGTTTCTCAAGGTCAACTGGCTTACAAAATATTTTTAGAACAATTCAATACAGACCGATGGAAAGCACTTGAGAACCGTGGAGCTAGAGTCCAACGGCCTTTGTGGGCTTCCACATCGACCAAAAATCCGACATACCCTGACACATTGTATGTGGACCAACTCATCGGTCCCGACACTGTCAATACTTTGCCCGATGGGACTTTAGCTGCCTTCCTTGATCACGGAAATCTGGCACGAACAATTGATGCATCTTTCGAGACAGCTACAGGGATACTTCAAAGGGTGGAGGCTCTTGGAGTTGACCTCAATGATGTCGCCGAGAAACTGGAACGTGAGGGTGTCAGCTCCTTTGAGGCTTCATTTGAGAATCTCTTAATTACACTTTCAAAAAAAGCGGAATCACTGCAGGCATAGTCGGTTGCATTTTGAAACTTACATGATACTCTATTCTTGTGCACCAAGATCAAACCGATTGCTCAATTGATTCCACTCTCTCAGTAATCGGAGACCGGTGGACAATGCTAGTTCTTCGCGATCTGTTTCGTGGAGTTAGGCGATTTGAAGAACTTCGAAAAGATTTAGGAATTGCAAAAAATATTCTTAGTGATCGTTTATCCAAACTTCACGAAGCTGGCATAGTTCACCAGCGGCCATATCAAACTAACCCAGTTCGCCATGAATACTTTCTAACCGAAAAAGGAATCGATTTATCTCCTTCGCTAGTAGCCCTAATGCATTGGGGTGACCGCTGGTATGCGAAAGGAAATCCTCCAACAATTTTGACTCACTCAATTTGCGATACAGCTTTACAGCAGTTTACACATTGCCCACGTTGCGATATCTCTGTTTCTCCAGACCAGATCGCAAGCAGGCCAGGCGAAATAAGAACTTATAAGAGGCCGGCATGAGTCAAGTCATTTCTCGTCCATTAACGACATTACTTCACGAAGCGAGCCAAAAACGAAACTCCGCATTCGGAAACCGTATAACTTACTCCCCCAAAGTCTTTATCCCATTAACGCATCTGTGCCGCGACAAATGCGGATACTGCACCTTCGCCCAACCACCTGCAAGAGTTACTAGCCCATTCCTATCGCCCGAAGATGTTTTAGATATTGCATTTCAAGGATCCCTGACAGGGTGCCACGAAGCACTCTTCACCCTTGGAGAGAAACCAGAGTTACGGTATCCAGATGCTAAGGCCTGGCTTGCTGAGAATGGCTACGAGAGCACAATCCATTATTTACACGCTATGGCAAAACTTGTTCTTGACGAAACCGGATTACTTCCTCATGCAAATGCTGGCGCTATCTCTTACGACGAATTGTCTTTACTTAGAGAAGTTTCCCCTTCTCAAGGAATGATGCTGGAATCCTTGAACCCAGATTTAGATTGCCATAAGGGTGCACCTGACAAGGAGCCCTGGAGAAGATTAGAAACACTTGAAGCGGCTGGACAATTACAAATTCCTTTTACCACTGGCTTGCTTGTTGGAATTGGCGAATCTAAAGATGACAGGATTAAAACTATTGAAGCCATTGCTGCGTCACATCAGCGTCATGGCCATATCCAAGAAGTGATCGTTCAGAATTTCCTTCCAAAGACTGGAACTAGGATGCACAAGCATAAACCCTGCCCAAGCGACGACTATCTTGAAACTATTGCACTTGCTAGAATAATGCTGCCTGAACAGATCCACATACAAGCACCTCCGAATTTATCCGATGACTTTGGTATTCTCCTCGATGCTGGAATAGATGATTGGGGCGGGGTTTCTCCCGTGACTGCTGATCATGTAAACCCAGAAAGACCTTGGCCCGCCCTTGACCGAATAGCTAATGTAACAGAAAACCAAGGGTTTTCGATAGCACCTCGTCTTACGATCTACCCGGAATATGCCAGTAACCCTGCCACTTGGCTTGACGATAAACTTCACTTTCCTGTTCTTGACAGGTCTGACAGCGAATGGTTAGGCCGCGATGATCCTGGCGCTATTTTCCCCGAAAAAATCGAATTTATAAAAAACGTTGAAGATGGCGCAGAAGTAGCACAAGTTGGCGAAGACTCAACACAATGGTATTCAGGTTCCACTATTAATCCGGCAAATCTCCTATTGGGCCATGCGCGATCAACGTCCGAAATCAATGAAATAGCTCAAGGAGTTGCATTGGGTCAAGAAGTAGAGCTCCCCCAAATTCTTGCATTATTCCGAGCACGCGGTGGTGAAGTAAGAGCCATAGCTGAATTAGCCGACACTCTAAGAGCGGAAGTTAATGGGTCCTCTGTCACATACGTTTCAAATTGCAATATTAATTACACAAATGTTTGCACATTCAAATGTAGGTTCTGTGGATTTTCAAAAGGTCCGCTATCTCTCAACCTTAGAGGAAAACCATATTTACATACCTTAGAAGAGATCATTGCAAGAGCATCTGAAGCTCATCATGGAGGTGCCACCGAAGTCTGTTTGCAGGGTGGAATCCATCCTGATTTTGATGGAAATTATTACATAGATATGTGTCAAGCCATCCATGACGAATTACCCAATCTTCATATTCATGGATTTACAGCACTCGAGGTCACGGAAGGTGCAAAAAGACTAAATGAACCCTTGGATTCTTATCTTAAGCGTGCAGTAAAGGCTGGTTTGAAATCACTGCCCGGCACTGCAGCTGAAATTCTAGATGACGAAATACGAGAGATATTATGCCCAGATAAAATCAACAGTGAAGAATGGCTTGAAGCGCACCGTATAGCTCACAGCGTTGGTTTGCGATCAAATGTCACAATGATGTTTGGAAGCGTGGAAAATCCAATTCACTGGGCAAAGCACCTTTTGGCAACACGGGAATTACAGAAAGAAACGGGAGGATTCACTGAATTCGTTGGTCTTCCTTTCGTCCATATGGCATCGCCCATATACCTTCGAAAGCGTGCAAGGAGAGGCCCAACATTTAGGGAGAATCTTCTAGTCCATGCCATCGCTAGAATTACTTACCATGGGCATATCGATAATATCCAAGCTTCGTGGGTGAAAATTGGTTTAGAGGGCATGGCACAATTGCTTCAGGCAGGTGTAAATGACGTAGGTGGGACGTTAAATGGAGAAAATATTTCTCGAGCTGCTGGAGCGAAACATGGACAAATGCTCACGGAAAATGAGTTTGAAGCCTTGTGTAAGCCTCTTGGCCGCGCTTTAATCCAGAGATCAACTCTATACGAACCCATAGATCATGGTATTACTAAAGTCCCTCGCTCCTCTATCCCGGTTAGCGCTGAATAGCCTCGCAGTAGAGTTCCGTGACTTCTTCCCAGCTACAGCGTAGTTTGCGCCAAGCACCATTCTTTATGATCTTGGCCTGGTAACGCTTCACACTCATCGCATGGAGCTTCGTTCTCTAAAAAAAGATCGTCTAATTGATCATTCTGCTGCTTAAGAGCCCGAGCTTCTTCATATCTTCGATGTCGTCCCTTTTTCATAAACACCTCCAAAAGGTCAATTTCGCCATCCGGATAACTTAATCATTCTAGGCGAATCTGGCCACAAACTGCGCAATAGTCAAAGCAGTTCAAAAAATCCTATCCTCAAGAATTAAACGCCCATCAGAGAAAGCAAGCGTCGCTTTACCATTTAGCAATTGCGTTATAGGGCTCCCGACCTCTGCATGTCTCCAACCTTCAGCTAAACGGGGGTTCTCATCGCCTCGTAATAACTCTTCAATATCTGAGCGCGTTCCTAGAAGCGCTGGATCTATATCATTATCACTCGCATATTGGGAGAGCCATGCAGATAACAATGTAACTGCAGGGCGAAGTTCAGTTTTCAAATTATTCTGCGACTTTGAAACAGGTTTTTTCACATCTCTACTTAATCCATCGGCAACGATTTGAAGCAAAGACGAAGCCTTCTTACCTTTAAATTGTTTAACATCAAGTCCGCGAATATTACTTAAGTCACTTACTTTCTTAGGCATTCGCTGAGCAATTCCTATTAAAGCGAGGTCAGATAATACATATCTAGGAGGAATATCGCTCCGTCTGGCCGCGTTTTCTCTCCACTCGGCTAAGGCCTGTGCAACTCCTCTCGTTTTTTTGTTCAGATGTTTCGCTTCTTTGATTTTCAACCAAGCATTAATGGGTTCAACCAATTTTTGTCGTTTATCTAAAAAAAGTTCAAATTCTGATTCAGCCCATCCCAGCCGATCTCGAGCTTCAAGTTCATGAATAAGCTTTTGATGAACGTCCAACAAATACCTCACATCGGATGCTGCATACTCAAGCTGATTTTCTGAAAGAGGTCGTTGGAACCAATCAGTCAACCGATCACCTTTAGCTAATTTAATCCCAAGCATCGTCTCATGGAGTGCTGCTAAAGATGGAGTTCGCATGCCAATAAACCCTGCTGCTATTTGGGTATCAAATATTTGTTTTGGCACCTCTCCTACAGCTCGGAGAAGAACTTCTAGATCTTGAGATCCAGCATGAAAGATTGCAAGTGTGTCGGATTGAAAAATAGACGATAAGCCCTTGAGGTTCACAGTCAGAGGGTCAATTAGAGCAATACTTTCATCCCAGCGGATCTGGATAAGTGCGAGACGTGGATAATATGTTTTTTCGCGATGGAATTCTGTATCTATCGCATAATTTTCTACATTATTGAGGTCCGAAATTACCGAATCTAGGTCACTTTGGTTATCTATTATTTTCGGCTGGATTGAGTTACTAATCATTCCTGTCCAACAAACATTGGAAGGTCATCATCACCTTGAAGATAGACATTGCCAGACATAACCCAACCTTTCGTTCCTCCTGCAACGTTAATTGCATCAACCTTGTGCTCTGCAAGAAATTCGCCTGCTACACCAGAACGGTTTCCGCTAGCGCAAATAAGATAAACAGGTGAATCGGTAGGAAAGGCAGCAAGGTTCTCAGGTACTTCACTTAAAGGCATCAATTCAGCTCCGGGAACTCTCATCTCAATAAATTCATATTTTTCCCTGACGTCAACTAAACAAATTTTTTCAAGATTCAATTTTGCTAATTCGTCAATGTTTATTTCTGGTATCTTCGCCAAATCTCCACTACCTATCTATTGAAATAATCCTACATGATTGTGCTATCAGACAATTCCTCAGGAGTATTAGCAGTTCGCAATAATCTAGTATCTGCTACTTCAAATGTTTTACATTCTAATTCTTGAATAACGTTCATTACCGAACGATTACCCGATTCATAGCTTTGTGTCAGTTTAGGTAGCGTAGATCTCCTCCACATTGAACACAGTACTTGTTTAGTTCCATTACTTTTCGGACAAGAAATCTCATAGCCATCTAGTCCCGAAAGGCATTGGAGCAGAATATCGGCAGTCAAGTACATATGATCGCACGCGAGTATCGCTACGACTTCAAATTTTGAAAAAGTAAGTGCGGTTATTACCCCTCCGAGTGGGCCTTCATTCGGATACAAATCTTCCAAATACGCCACATTAGGTGATTGATCTGCAACAGTTTCATCCCCGCCAATAATCAGTACCTGCTCTGCACCGGCTTCTATTAATATGTCTAATGAAACGTCGATAAGTCTCCCACCATTAAATTTGATAACTGATTTATCTGTCCCCATTCGCGATGATCTACCACCGTTAAGAACAGCGCCAGCAAATTGCAACACGATCAGTGAAAACGTATAAGAGAAGTTGAACCAGGCTCAGCATCAATCGCTGGGCAGATACTCTCCCACCGCGGCTCTAATTGAAATAAGAAATGGTGGCATCGTGCAGCTTCTTCATCATCACCTATTTCCTTAGATAGCATTTGCAACCCATGCAATGCCCTTAAAAAACTTTGGTTCGAAGGATGCTCCCATCGTACGAAACCAGATCCGCGCCAGCCATTCTTTCTCAAAGCATCTAATCCTCTGTGATAAGCCAGTCTAAAAAACGCATACCCTTTCATCCTTTCAGGACTCAACACACCTAACTGAGTCCAGATTGCGATGGAATCTGGATAAGCCTCAACGAGCTTCAACAATTTGTTAATGACTTGGGAAATTATGAATGGGTCATTGGTTTCCGAAGGCGTACCAGATGACAATGCCTCCTCGATACCATCAAGTATTTCGCTATCCTCGGCAGGAAGAATAGTTTCGGGAAGTCCTCCCCTATTGAGCTTAACTTCGTTCATTTCTCACCTCTTTAAGGAACTCTCAGTATCCTAAGAACATCTGTTGCAGGCGAATCTCCAGTAATACCTGCCAATACACCAATTAGGTCGTTGGACTGTAAATGCCCTTCCGATTTAGCCATTTCAATAGCATTCTTGATTCGAGTTTCATACCCTAGTTCCGCAGTTATTGTAAATGGGGTTACTCCCCAACTTAAGGTCAGTTGTTGCGCTGTTCTTTCGTCCATTGTCATCCCAAGAATTGGCACATTTGGGCGGAATCGAGCCATTGAACGGACAGTAAAACCTGAGCCTGATATGCATAACAATGCAGCTAAATCCAATTCATTCGCTGCCCTCCATGTCGCCAATGTCATGGCATCAGTGATACCTTCCGATCCACCGTTAGAAGCTTCAGTATCGGTTCCTTTCCTGAGCTCAGCTACTCGTTCTGCCCAACGACCATAGTCAAATGCTTCATCAGCCCTGTGAGCAATCCTTGCCATAGTTTCAACAGACTCTACGGCGTAGTCCCCTATTGCCGTTTCTCCAGAAAGCATGACTGCGGATGTCCCATCAAATACCGCATTTGCTACATCTGATGCTTCTGCCCGCGTTGGTGACGAATTTTGTATCATTGAATCGAGCATCTGTGTCGCAGTTATAACCGGTAACCCTCCGGCAATGCATTCCGCAATGATTTTCTTTTGCAGGTGCGGCAGATCAGCTAAATCAAATTCTGTTCCAAGGTCACCTCTGGCAACCATAATTGCTGCAGATGCCTCGATAATTCCCTGCAGGTTCTCAACTGCAGATTTAGTTTCAATTTTAGCGACTACAAGTGGGCCTCTTGGATGGGGTTCTGTTCCAACTCGTCTTACGTCATGTGCCGAACGAACATAACTAACTGCAACCATATCCACACCTACATCAACGAATGCATCCAATTTCCGGAGGTCTTCGTCGGTAGGGGTTGGCATACTTAGCCTCTCAGATGGAATACGAATACCAGGACGCCCATGCAGTCGCCCCCCGCTCGTTATAACGGCGGTGGCTCCATCCTCTGAAACGTTCTCCACACGGACCACTACCTGACCATCACCGAAGGGAAGTACATCCCCAGGGAGTAGATCTTCTAAAACCTTGTCGTATTCAACTTCGACGATACTTTCATTTGAGCCACTTACACCAGGAACAATCTGTAGTTCAGCACCTTTTACCAACTCTGATCCCTCTTCAGGAAATGACGCAGCTCGTATCTTTGGCCCGGGTAAATCAACAAGAATTCCTACCCGTTTAGACATGTCTGATGCTACTTGACGAATTCTGTGATAGCGCTCTAATGCTTCTTCAAGTGTGCCATGGGCTAACCCTAAGCGAGCAACATCCATACCTGCATCAACGAGTTTTCTCAATGAGGACTCTGACTCGCTAGCTGGACCAATAGTTGCGATTATTTTTGTACGTCTTTGCATACATTCACGCTACAGAAATAGCACGAAAAGCGTGGTGATCTCTTAAATATTTAAGTGTCCGCTATGACTCGTTTAGCAATGTACGTTAACTTTACCTAGACCCGATATAGACACATTACATAATATGAAAAAACGCTTTCTTGAATCTGATTTCCCATTGGCTTTCGCACACCGTGGAGGGGCTTTGGATGCACCAGAGAATTCCATGAGTGCATTTACACTTGCTGTCTCCATGGGTTATAGATACCTAGAAACCGATGTGCATGCAACTAAGGATGGCTCATTGGTTGCATTCCATGATCATGCTTTAGATAGAGTCACAGACAGATCCGGCAATATCGCAGATTTAAACTACTCGGAGGTCTCTAAAGCCAAGATTGATGGAAAGGAGAAAATTCCATTATTGATTGAATTGCTCGAAGAATTCCCCGATGCAAAATTTAATATTGATCCCAAGCACGATTCAGCTATTGACCCACTAATTAAAGTCCTTTCTAAGACCAATTCAATCCACCGAGTGTGCATTGGGTCATTCTCTGACTCCAGAATCCGGCGTATCGTGGAAAATATGGGAGAAGAGTTGTGTACTGGTATGGGCCCATCAGGGGTAACAAAAATCCAACTCAGAAGATTTACCGGTTCCAAAAGAATACCTCAGGGCGATTGCGTTCAAGTGCCCATGAGCGTCAAAGGCATACCATTAATTACTCCACAATTTGTTCGCCGCGTGCATCGACTGGGGAAAGTAGTACATGCTTGGACAATAAATACAAAGGAGGACATTGAAATGCTCCTTGATTACGGCGTTGATGGAATAATGACTGACAAATTAGAAATACTTAAAAATGTGTATACGCAAAGAGGAATTTGGGATTGAGTACATTGGGGCCATTTCATTTAGCTATAGCCGTTACGGACCTCTTATCTACCCGCGACTTCTACCTCAATGTTCTGGGCGCTAAGGAAGGTCGCTCTGCATCCACATGGGTTGATTTTAACCTATTCGGTCATCAAGTAGTTGCCCATGCTGTTGCTGACAAAGTTAAGGAAAGCAGTGGATCCCATAATGAAGTTGATGCGGACATGGTACCTGTTCCACATTTCGGGGTTATTCTCGAACTTGATGAGTGGAATCAATTGGTAGAACAGATTCAGAATGCAGGTTGGCCATTTGATATAGAACCTAAATTGCGATTTGAAGGAACTACTGGGGAGCAATGGATAATGTTCCTCACAGATCCTTCTGGTAATGCAATCGAATTCAAATCGTTTAAAGATCCTGCTAGTTTATTTGCGAAATAAATTCAACGACCGAATTTTTAATAGAGTTTTTTATGTGGATAAGTTGTGATTATTGATGAAATCTTGTGGATTGCATAATTTTTTTTGGGGAAATGTTGAGGATTTCCTAAAACCACTTGACGAACTTGAAAGAACATGTAATTGTACCTATACGCCGATGACAACGGCGCACTTGAAAATAGCAAAGCTCAACGGGAGCGGTGGCAGCATCGAAACCCCGGGAAGGTACGGCTAAGGGAAAGTGTGAACGGCCATCGGAACAGGTTTAACGGGATCGATTCGAAAGAAAAGATCACTGAGAAGGAAGAAGCTTTCGAGCAGAAACCAGATCAGACCGACATCAAGCTTTAGGGCTAGATGGGTTCTCACAAGAATCCGCAAGGAGGAAAGTGAAATCAAATCAAACCAAGACCTTCGGGAATTGGTGGGAATTGAGGAGTGAATCGCAAGATGAACAGAGCCAAACCTTAGAAGTCCTTCAGGGGATGACTTTGGAAGCGTTAAACTGCACAGCCCCGAGGGGTTCCTGTTTAGGCAGAAACCAATCGGGGCTAATGTGTTTTTACAAGTCTTACAATAGGTTGTTTAGAGATATGAACCCGTTACCGCCGATCATTTTCCTACATGGTTTAGCCACTTCTGGGCAACGCACTTGGGGAGTTAACGGCTGGTTAGATCTAGTCACGGAGGCTAACAGATCAGCAATTATTATTGATATTCCTGGCCACGGCGACGCATATAATAATGTACAGAATGCCACATTTGAAAAAACCATATCTTACATTTTCGATCAATTTCCTGATACACCAATTGATGCGGTTGGTTTCTCTCTTGGGGCAAGAATATTACTTACCATCGCTTCTCAGAATTCGTCAAGATTCCGGAAATTAGTGGTATCAGGTGTCGGCGAGAACTTATTCACCAGAGACTACGAGCGCGGCAAACGCATATCAGAAGCAATCAGTGGCCAAAATCAATTAGAAGACCCTGAATCACAATACTTCTCACAATTAGCCGATGCTCCAGATGTCAATAGGGAAACTGTATTGCAATTGATGAGTTCTCCTATGATCGACCTTAATACTGACATGATTAGCAAAATTGAATGCCCGGTCCTTGTAGCACTCGGCGATAGAGACTTTGCTGGACCTGCGAGCCGGTTGGTCGAAGCTCTCCCATATGGCACGTATCTAGAACTACGTGGTGTTGACCATTTCGCGACACCTAAAGATTTTTCCTTTATCGACGCAACTTTGAAATTCTTAGATGCCGAACCCAAATGGTGATTAATTACCGTAATTGTTGAAAGGTCGGAGTTACCGGATCGGGTAGCTGTGAAACCCCTTGTAGCCAACTATCGACAGATGCTGCGCACGAACGACCTTCTGCTATAGCCCAAACGATAAGACTTTGCCCCCTGCCGGCATCTCCAGCAATAAAGGTTCCTTCAACTGTTGACATCCAATTCTGGTCGCGCTTTATGTTCCCCCTTCCATCAACTTCAATACTCGCCCCTTCAGCTAAATTCCTAACCTCAGGGCCGATAAACCCCATTGCTAAACAAACAAGGTCAGCTTTATGAATTTCAGTAGTATCTGGAATTTCCACAAACTCCATTCTTCCGTCAGTAATCTCTTGTTTGACCGACACTGTTTCCAAACCACTCACATTTCCTTGTTCACCTAGAAATTGTTTTGTGTTAATTGAGTAAAGTCTGTCCCCACCCTCTTCATGCGCAGATGAAGTTCTCATCATAAGAGGCCAAGTTGGCCAAGGAGTAGAGTTATCTCGATTATCTGGCGGTCTTGGCATAATCTCAAATTGCTTAACTGATGCAGCACCATGCCTAAGAGCAGTCCCGAGGCAATCAGCTCCAGTATCTCCCCCACCTATGATGATGACATTTTTGCCATAAGCAGAGAATGGATGGTCTTCTAAATCTCCTTCTTGAACCTTGTTTGAAGGAACCAAAAATTCCATTGCTTGGTGAATTCCTTCTAATTCCCTACCCGGAATGGGGAGGTCCCGCCAATTTGTTGATCCAATAGCGATGATAACTGCATCGTTTTCTTCTCGAAGTTCCTGATAGCTAATATCCTTACCGACCTCCACTCTTGTTTTAAAGACTGTCCCTTCAGCCTGCATTTGCCTTAGTCGTCGATCAATAAACTTTTTTTCCATTTTAAATTCAGGAATTCCATAACGAAGAAGACCACCTATTCGGTCACTTCGTTCGTAAACAATCACCGAATGCCCAGATCTAGTTAATTGTTGAGCTGCCGCTAACCCAGCAGGGCCAGAACCGATAATAGCTACTTTTTTTCCAGTAGTGACTTCTGCTATGACTGGCTTAATCCAGCCTTCGCCCCATGCTCGTTCAACAATTTCTATTTCCACTTGTTTGATAGAAACCGGATCCTCATGGATACCTAGGACACAGGCGGCTTCACACGGGGCTGGGCAAAGCCTTCCGGTGAATTCAGGAAAATTATTCGTGGCATGAAGAGCGTCAATAGCATCTTTCCAGTTATTTCGATATACAAGGTCATTCCAGTCAGGAATTAGATTTCCCAATGGGCAACCATTGTTACAAAATGGAATTCCACAATCCATGCATCGGGATGCCTGCACCTGCAATTGCTCATTTGGAAAAGGTTCGTATACTTCTTTCCAGTCGCGCAAACGAACTGGAACAGGTCTCCTTTGAGGTGTTTCTCTTGCAGAGTTTATAAAGCCTTTCGGGTCACCCATCTAAACTCCTTTTACCACTGACATGACTGCATTTGTTGGGTCAAGCCCAGCAGCTTCAGCTTCGGCGATGGCTTCAAGGACACGTTTATAGTGCCTAGGCACTACCTTTGCGAACTTCTTATGCGCTGTCGGCCATTTATCAAGCATTTGCCGTGCCACTTCTGAACCAGTTTCCATCTGATGCTTCGCGATATTCTCACGCAACCAATCGATATCTTCATTTCCGAGCGTTTCTATGTCAACTAGTTCAGCATTTACTCTCTGAGAGAAGCTATTGTCCTCGTCATAAACGAAAGCTATTCCTCCAGACATCCCCGCTGCGAAATTTCTTCCGGTTTGTCCAAGGATAACCACTCTCCCACCGGTCATATATTCACATCCATGGTCTCCGATCCCTTCGACCACAGCTGTCGCACCAGAGTTTCGAACAGCGAATCTTTCCCCGACGAGTCCCCGGATGAAGACTTCCCCACTCGTAGCCCCATACAACAACACATTTCCTGCAATAACATTTTCTTCAGCTATAAAACTAGATTCTTTCGGTGGTAGAAGAATTACACGCCCGCCGCTTAAGCCTTTCCCCACGTAATCGTTTGCGTCTCCTTCTAAACGCAAAGTGATTCCTGCTGGGAGGAATGCGGCGAAACTATTTCCTGCTGAACCAGTGAATTTTACTTGGATCGTGTTATCAGGTAATCCTTCACCACCCCATCGTTTCGTCAATTTATAGCCAAGCATAGTTCCTACGGTTCTATTGACGTTTCGGATAGGTAACTCTAAATTGATCCGATCACCATGGCGCAATGCACCTTCTGCCAATTGGATTAATGTCTGATCTAATGCTTCTTCTAAACCATGATCCTGGTCTTCCTTACAATATCGCACAGCTTCGGAAGCTAACGGAGGTTGATAAAGAATGGGAGATAAGTCCAGCCCTTCGGCTTTCCAATGATCAATGCCATCTGTAACATCAAGGCAGTCAGCTTGACCGATTGCCTCATGAAGTGAACGAAATCCAAGTTGTGCAAGTATTTCTCGGACTTCTTCAGCCACAAATTCCATAAAATTCACGACAAATTCTGCTTTCCCAGAAAATTTCTCTCTTAAGTCGGGGTTCTGAGTTGCTATTCCCACAGGACAGGTATCTAGGTGACATACGCGCATCATTACACATCCCATTACTACCAACGGTGCTGTTGCGAAACCGAATTCTTCAGCACCTAATAGCGCTGCTATGACGACATCTCGCCCTGTTTTAAGCTGCCCATCGCATTGGACAACAATTCGGTCTCTTAGGTTATTTAATAACAGTGTTTGTTGCGTTTCTGCCAAACCCAATTCCCAAGGTGTTCCAGCATGTTTAATGGAAGTTAGTGGTGATGCTCCTGTCCCACCGTCATGTCCGGAGATAAGGACTACATCGGCATGGGCTTTAGCAACTCCAGCGGCAACTGTCCCTACCCCCAGCTCGGAAACTAGTTTTACGTGAATCCTTGCTTCTGGATTAGCATTCTTCAAATCATGTATTAGTTGAGCTAAATCTTCAATAGAGTAAATGTCGTGATGAGGTGGTGGTGAAATTAAATCCACACCTGGCGTTGAATGTCTTACCTCGGCTATCCAAGGCCAAACTTTGTGACCGGGCAATTGCCCGCCTTCACCAGGCTTCGCCCCTTGTGCCATTTTGATCTGAATATCATCGGCATTGACCAGGTATTCACTTGTAACCCCAAATCGCCCGGATGCTGCTTGTTTAATTGCAGAACGCCTTAAATCCCCATTGCTATCAGGTATATACCTACTTGGATTCTCTCCCCCTTCGCCTGTATTAGATTTAGCGCCAATTCGATTCATAGCTATTGCTAATGTTTCGTGAGCTTCAGCTGAAATAGACCCGTAAGACATCGCGCCTGTTGAGAATGTTTTCATAATTTCAGAAATCGGCTCGACTTCTTCTAAAGGTACTGGATTTCGCTCCTCGGTTTTGAATTTGAACAAACCTCTGAGGGTTGCAAGTTCTTTGCTCTGTTGATTTACGCGATCTGTATATTC
>Ga0208410_1000866_pt1 | contig 16710 bp, 18 predicted proteins | sample ETN02SmetaG_3_FD_185787 | JGI IMG/M metagenome (GOLD analysis project Ga0208410, IMG submission 185787) | Marine microbial and viral communities from oxygen minimum zone, Eastern Pacific Ocean - ETNP2014F10-02SV257 (SPAdes) (version 2) | ecosystem: Environmental > Aquatic > Marine > Oceanic ... | reverse complement strand
TCCAACTGTTAGACAAAATTCATTATCTACAGAAGGACAATAAGGGTTACTAAATGATATCGTGCCTCGTGTAATTACCCTATACTAAGTTGCTCTTATATAAGGTAGTTTTCCACAGATAAGTGTTAGTATTGTGGAAAAGTAATGTATTTAAGTTATATTTAAAAAGGGTTAATTAAATGTATTAGTGTGCTCTATCTCTTTCGTATGTTTCTGAATTAAATGTAGCGAATTATAGGTATCTTGGCGTGCATTATAACATCAAACCTCGGAAATGGCAAGAAAGTCGTGAATACCTGACAAACCCTAATCGTACCCACTAAGTTGCTCAAATGCCTTGCAAATACTCGCAAACAATGTTATACTTAAGGAGTGAACGGTAGTTAATAGATAAGGTGTGACAGTCCGCAAACTGTCCATTTTTGGTTGATAATGACCCCTGATGGATTATAATTAAAGAGTAATAAACAAAGACCTAATGCGTAAAATCGAAAGAGCAATGAACTCCGCTGTAATCTCCAAGACTAATTGGAGCAAAGCAAACACTACAGTTTGCTACAACGAGAATTCTAATTGTTCCACTATTTCGCTACATGGTCATAATATTGCCACTGTAGATCATAACACAAAAGCAGTCAAATTAGACTCATGTGGATATGAAACAGTAACGACAAAATCTCGTCTTAATGCTTTACTTAGTGAGGTTATGTACGGTGCAAAAGTATTTCAAAAGAACTTCGATTGGTTCGTGTCAATGTATAACCAAACAGAGTCATTCTCTGATGGTATGATACTATTAGACCATGGCAATCGTCTTGAGGTTGTATAAGCAAACCTCGTCCTAATCGTCCTTACAGTTAGTGTTACTTAAGGGTCATTAGTTTTCCACAATTCGTTATTACTTTTCCACATGCAATTACCAACCGATTTGAGCAAACTTACCAGACTAGATTTGGAGATCTTAGATACACAATCTAAGATTAAATATGTCAGACTTCCTGTTAGTCACCCTCGCAAATCTGATCTCTGGTTAACACAAACTAAAGGGATTAGAACTAACACAAATAGAGGGAAGATTAACAGTAAGAGCGCTACACTTATCTAGACCATATTACAGGGGTTAGTTAACACTAACCCTTTTTTAGTATTTGCTTGCCTTAAGGAGGGCAATTGTGGTATAGTAAGAGCAGCAAATTGACAGTCTGATTGCGGTTGTTATGTTAAGCGCGGTGGCGCGATGGGGTGTTATAAAAACGCTTAAGTCCCTAACCTACAACGAACCGAAAGCGAGAGCTATATATTATTAGTAATTAAATATTTTTTCAGATATAAAAAAATGCCCAAGTATGAAATAGAATGGCAGGATCAGTTTGGGGCATGGAAACATTTCCAAACAAAACATAATGAGAGAGATGCATTTAGAACTGCACAGTCTAGGGCTCGGTCTACTGGAAAGAGACATAGGCTGATGACAGAAGGCACATTATGTGATATACTAGAACCATAACTAACGGAGAATATGCCAGTCTACAGAGATTACGAGATTCGTATTAACTTAAATGAGTTAATCGAACAAGAGATGCATGTATGTGATGCACTACATCCTGATCATTGTTTAACTGAGGAACAGATAGATCATATAGCACATGCACTTAGATCTGATCTTGATCTTAGTCCTATATACAAACAAGTTCATGATGAGATAGCAAAGTTCTGTGAAAAGTATCATGTGGAGATGCCCTAATGTCAGCAATGTATAATGATGTAAAGATTGAATTTAACTTGAATGAGTTAGTTGCAATTAGAGCAGGAGTCCTTAAGTTAGAAATGACTGAGGATGAGATAGATGATGTAGCCATTGATGCACGTATTCGAGTAACATGGGATACCTTATATGGCATGATTGATGATTTAATATTAGAGTATATGGATGAAGAGAATCCAAACAAGCCTAATTACGGTGAGATTAGTATTGAATCTATTGATGTAACAATGGAGAAAGAAAAGAAGGAAAGAGAAAAAGAATTTAAGAAGAACTTCGATATGATTACTCTAGATGGAGGTTGTTGGCAAATAGAAGTACCTATGAGGAAAAAATGAAGACCTATCATATCTACTTAAAGGATCGTTGTTTGTTTAAGAACTTGGATGAGCATGAGTTTAAGATTATATGGGGCAGACTATTTCATTCTTATTGGGATGATATTACTTACAGTGAAGTAAGTGAGAAAGAACTATCACAACATGAGGAGGCAAGTTACTAATGGACTTACCCATTAATAAAGAAGAATTCGATGAAATCGTTGATGCTCTTTGTTCTGAGCATTCCGATTATAACAAGCGAGAGTATAGGGATAAACTCTATCAGAAGATGCGTCTTGTAAAAGAGGTAATGGATGAGAACCCCAATGGGCCGTACAAACGTATTCTCCGTGAGAAGCACGGTATGGTGGCATGAGTCATGTACTCGATTTCCTAGAAGACTTTACTAATGATTGGGTTAATTGGTTAGGAGAAACCGATAAAGATCATATTGGTACAGATACCGTCTATGAAGGAGCACGATGTCCCTTTGCAAAGAAGGCTCGTGATGAAGGTAGGATTAAGTATGTAAAGGTATATGATTACTTTCGTGCTTATGACTACTGGGAAGTTGTGAGTAAAGAATGTGATGAGTTTGATGATACTTATGATGTTGTCTTGGTTGTTGCGAAGAGTAATGCAAGTCATATAAATCCAGACATGATCGGCGGCGGCGTTGACGGACTCAACACGTTTCTGAATCAAAAGGGAAAAGACATCTGGTTATTATGTAAAATAGATGAGATGTATACTATAGTAATGGTACAAAGGCTTACTGCATTGGATAATGCAAAGAAACAATTAGAGTCCAAAGGATATTACGTTGGTCATTATAGTGAACAACAAATGGATAAGGTTGTAGATGGCCGTGCTAGGTATAGGGAGAAACTAGGAAAATGAAATCGTGTGTTAAAGAAGACTTACCTAACTTCGGTATACTCCAATGTAAATTGGATCAAGAAGAAGTAGATTACCTGTGGAAACTAGTTCATAAGTACGCACCTGATTCTGAATGGGATGGCAATAGACTCCTTAGTATAAAAGATGATACAAAGAAACAATTCTCTATTAATGATGATGATTTATATTTTCAAGACAATTGTTTAATGCCTGCTGCGGAAAAGTATTTTAAGGAATACGGAGCTCCATTTAAATTTAAAACAAGTCATTACCACCATTTAGCTTTCAGTAGATTCTGGTGTCGTGCATCTAATGAAGGTGACTATCAGAGTATACATGACCATCAAGGAGTTTTTACCTTTGTAGTATGGTTAAAGATACCATTTGATCCAGAAGTAGAACGTGCGGTACAGCCAGGGTTCAGACCTGAGGCTGGAGATTTTGTTATAACTTACCCTGATACGTGTGGTCAACTACAGAAACGTAACTTTATATTGAGTGAAAGTGCAGAAGGTAAAATGTTATTCTTTCCTAGTGATATGAATCACATTGTATATCCACATTATACAACAAAAGACTATCGTATTGCCCTTGCAGGAGATGTTGTATTGGATAGTGATCACAGACTTGAGTTGATTAATCCTACAACTAAAGAAATGTAAATTTATAGATAGAATGAAATATTACTTTCTCGCAGATGAATATTGATCTGGACGTAAGCGAGTTGGAACTTATCTATGAATCAATTAGTTACCGACTCGAAAATGATAACCATCTAATGTATCATCCAAACATACGAAAAGATCTGGAAGATATGATGGCGGTATGGGAAGATGAATACTTATAACGTCTTTATAGGCGACAACGAAATCATGTCAGAAATCAGTGAACATGATTTAAAATACAAATTAGAGTTTTTAAGAGCGTATTTTACTCATTATCCTGATGATGAACTTAGAAATGAAGAAATTAAAGTGGTTAAAAATAAATGAACATTGAAAAAAGGGTTTTGCCCAACTTTGGAGTACTAGATGTAACTCTGGAGAGGGAACATACTGACCATCTTTACCATCTTATAGAGAAATATGAGATTAATGCTGATGCAGGTAAACAACAATGGATGTTAGTTGATGATGAACATCGATTTAAACAGTCAGTTCTTGATCCTGCCATCAATTATTATGTAAAAGAGTGGGGTTTTCCTACAAGATTAAAGTCAACACACGTTCATGACCTTACATTTCAGAAATTCTGGGTAAATTCTACTACAAAAGGTCAATATCAAGCATTACATAACCACGATGCTGTGTTTTCTTTCGTAGTGTGGTTAAAAATACCCTCTGTTGCTAGTGAAGAACAACAAGTTCAGGATACAATGCACCCTGAAGCAGGTGATTTTGTACTAACTTACTCTGATATAACAGGAAAACACTGTAAAGTTAACTGGAAATTAGAAAAACAGTACAATGAAGGTCATATGTTACTGTTTCCGAGTGATTTGTTTCATGCGGTATACCCACATTTCTTAACTGATGAGAAAAGAATATCTTTAGCTGGTGATATTGCAATAAACAGTAATAAGATAATGGATATTTACGACCAAGGAATGTTGTTAGGCACTGAAAACAGTCAAGAATTTCTGTCCAAAGAAGCTTGATATATAATATAACACTATGGACAAAATGATTTGACCGTGGTATACTTACTATGTACTGAATACATGTTATGGCTAAAGGATTTACAGTAAAAGCTACTGCTCCTAAAACAAAGAAAGTCGAGGACGATTTTGATTTAGCAGCGGCAAAAGAAATAGCAAAAGGAAAAGCATTTGTTTTCTGTCTGCCTGGAAGAGGAGTATCATATATCTTCTTAAAGGCATTCGTTCAACTTTGTTTTGACCTCGTACAAAACGGATCTAGTATCCAAATCTCCCAAGACTATTCTTCAATGGTCAACTTTGCACGTTGTAAGTGCTTGGGTGCGAATGTTTTACGAGGCCCAGACCAAATACCTTGGGATGGAAAACTAAAATACGATTATCAGATCTGGATTGACTCCGATATCGTATTTGACACAGAGAAGTTCTACCGTTTGGTATGGATGCAAAAGGATATCGCTGCTGGTTGGTATTGCACAGAGGACGGAAAGACAACATCAGTTGCACATTGGCTTGAAGAAGATGATTTCGCAAAGAATGGCGGTGTCATGAATCACGAGACTATTGAATCCATCTCTCGTCGTCGTAAGCCTTTTACAGTAGATTACACAGGATTTGGATGGCTTCTGATTAAGAACGGAGTCTTTGAGAATAAAGAGATGAAGTATCCTTGGTTTGCTCCGAAGATGCAGGTCTTTGAATCTGGTGAGGTTCAGGATATGTGTGGAGAAGACGTTTCCTTCTGTTTAGATGCTAAGGAAGCAGGATATGAGATCTGGTGTGATCCAAAAATCCGTGTTGGTCATGAGAAAACTCGCATAATCTAATTATGGCAGACCGTTTATACAAAGTAATGGAGTTGGGCACTAATGGTTGGGGGATCCCTGATGAGAATCGGGATCAACACCTAACCAAGGAACAGGCTGATCAGAGATTACAGTTTCACATTAGTGAAGGTGTGTCTCCTCAACGTCTCAGAGCGTCTCCAGAGTAAAAATTCGGCGTAAAACGCACACCAAAGTATAAATAGAGATACGATCAAGCAAAATGGAGTAGTAATGGCAGATTCAGATCCAACAAAAGCACCCCATAACGTAGCAAGTCAGGGATTCGCTAGTGGAAGTGTAAAAGGACAGTACGATGTAAGTGCCCAAGCACGAAAAAAAGGTGCCGCAATTAATAATAAAGCGCAATCTCCACTAGCTGCAGGTTGATAAAAACCTCAATTTAATCAAACGCCTTTGGGTTCCTTGCCTAAAGGTGTTTTTTTGTCGCTAAATAGATTATGATATACCTTTTTGTTAAGGAAATGCATAACGATCACATCAAAATTGATTATCTTAGCTCCAATAAAATGGATTTAATTGATAAACCAGAAGAATCTGACGATTTATTACGTGAAGTCGTAGGTGATTACCTTCAAGACACCAAAAGAAAGCAAAATTTGACTGAAAACCACAAATTAAGCTAAAAAATGGCACAAGTTGACACCTCTTTACAAAATAGTCAGGCTTTTAAGGATATAAGTCTATCATTTGTCCGCCATCCTGTGACGGATGACATTGGAGTGTTTACAAATGAGTCAGCGATCAAGAGATCTGTGACAAATTTGGTTAGAACACGAGTAGGTGAACGTTTTTATGCCTCATTATTGGGTAGTGAACTAGAAGATTCGTTATTTGAACAACAAGATCCAGATACTGCTATCGTTCTGGAAGATGATATACAACTTTTACTTGAAAACTTTGAACCCAGAATATCGGGTGCAGATATTTCGGTGATTTATCCTTTAGATACCAATGAATTGACGGTAACTATTGCTTATGACATTGTTGGATTATCCTTGCCAAGACAAAATATAGAATTCGTTCTTCAATCAACTAGAATATAATGTCTTTTAACCAGTTTACGAACTTAGATTTCGCTGATCTGAGGGCTCAAATTAAAGATTACCTTCGTGTAAATAGCGATTTCTCTGATTTTGACTTTGAGGGGTCAAACTTTTCGACGTTAATTGACCTTCTAGCATATAACTCATACATTACTGCCTACAATACGAACATGGCAGTCAATGAATGTTTCCTTGATAGTGCAACTTTGCGAGAAAATGTAGTTTCACTAGCAAGAAATATCGGTTATGTACCAAGATCATCAAGATCTGCACAAGCTGTGGTTAATTTTACCGTAGATTTGGGTACAAATGACACAAAAATTGTAACTTTAAAAGCTGGACAGTGTGCATTGGGTACACAACAAGGAAGTTCTTACATATTTTCCATTCCAGACGACTTTGTTGCTACAACTGGTGAGAATAATATTGCAAATTTCTCTAATTTAACGATTTACGAAGGTGTTTATCTAACAAAAACCTTCCAAATTGATTATTCTCAACCAAATCAGAGATTTATCCTTCCAAATGCGAATATTGACACTACTTCTATTCGTGTTACGGTCAAATCTACGACAAATGAGATTTATACCCTCTATAACAACATTTTACAGGTTGATGCTACATCCAAACTGTTCCTAATCCAAGAAATTGAAGATGAACATTATGAAATACTCTTTGGAGACGGAATCATTGGTAAAAAACCGCCTGCTGGAGCAATTATTGACGTAACCTATGTTGTAACAAACGGAGCATTAGGAAATAACGCTAGAAACTTCTCATTTGTGGGAATTTTAAAGGATGATACGAATGCCACGATTACTGGCGGTATTTCACTCCTCACAACAACCCAAAAAGCGGAAATGGGTGACAGTATTGAAGATGTGAGTACAATCAAGTATCTTGCACCTCGTATATACTCGTCACAATACCGTGCCGTGACCGCCAACGACTATTCGGGGATAATTCCATTCGTATATCCTAACGTCGAGTCTGTGACCGCCTACGGTGGGGAAGAACTCGATCCTCCTGAGTATGGAAAGGTCTTTATCTCCATAAAACCGAAAAATGGTTCATTCTTATCGCAAATTACGAAGGATGACATTTCCAGACAGTTAAAACAGTATTCTATTGCTGGAATCAAACCAGAAATCATAGATCTCAAATATCTTTATGTTGAAGTCGATACGGCAGTCTATTATAACACTAACGCAACTTCAGATACTACTGAATTGCTTACTGCTGTTACAAGAACACTAACAACCTACTCATCATCATCTGATATTAATGATTTTGGTGGTAGATTCAAATATAGTAAAATTGTTGGTCTAATTGATGATTCTGCAAGGGGTGTTACTTCAAACATCACCAGAGTTAAGATGAGACGGGATATTACCCCTGAGATCAATATTTTTGCAACATATGAACTTTGCTATGGAAATGCTTTCTATATGCAATGTGGTGGATATGGAGTACGTTCAACAGGGTTTACGGTAAGTGGTATTGATGGAACTTTATATCTTGGAGATGTTCCTACTACAGGAACAACTGTAGGAAAACTAGTATTCTTCAAACTTGTCAATAATGTTCCTCTAATCGTTAAGAATGATGCTGGAACAATTGATTATACTCACGGAGAGCTTATTTTGGATGTGGTAAATATAACAGGAACTTCACTTGCAAGCGGAGTCATCGAAATAGAGACAATTCCCGAATCAAATGATGTTATTGCTTTGAAAGATTTGTATCTCCAATTAGATGTCGCAAATAGTAAAGTTACTGCTTTGCCAGACGTTATTTCCTCTGGTGAAAATACATCTGCTACATCATACGTCAAAACCTCTAGTTATGCTAGCGAATCAATCTATACGAGATAAATGACGGATATTAAAAGAGTAAAAGTCTCTCATTTAATAGAATCACAGATTCCTGAATTTTTGAATCAGGAATCTCCTTTATTTGGGGCTTTTTTAAATCAATATTACGAATCGCAAGAACATCAGTCTGGTGTAACTGATCTGGCTACCAATTTGCCAGATTATAGAAAAATTGGTTCTTTTAATAATGAAACTTTAATACCTGCTACAATTCTTACTTTATCTGCACTTGCAGGTGATACTACTATAGAAGTTGCATCAACAACTGGTTGGCCTGAAACTTATGGTCTATTGAAGATTGATAATGAGATTATTACATATACATCAAAAACTGCTACTACATTTGATGGATGTGCAAGGGGTTTTAGTGGAATAGATCAAATATCGAAAGAAGATGCTGCAGAATTCTTAAATTTTGCTCAAACTGATGCAAAGGCACATCTTTCAGGTTCCGTAGTAACTAATTTAAGTAATCTCTTCTTACAAGAATTCTTTACTAAGTTCAAGACAGAATTTCTTCCTGGCTTTGAGAATAGATCGTTTATATCTGGAACATCAGTCACTAATGTCCTAACAAGGGCAAAAGACTTCTATATGTCGAAGGGAACTGATGCATCTTATCAGATCCTATTCAAACTTCTTTATGGTGAGGATATTGAGCTCATCAAACCAATTGAAAGAACATTAGTTCCCTCTGATAACGTATATTTCAAAACTAAGCATGTTCTTTTAGAAAACCTGTTTGGTGGACAACCTTTAGAAACTGTTGGTAACTTCTTATATCAAGATGTTGCTGGAATTGGTACAGTCAGTGCTTCAATCTACAATGTAGAGTACCGACCAATTAATCAACAAGATTTCTATGAAGTATCTTTAGACTCTACATCATTCGATGGTACTTTCCAAGTGCCTGGTAAGACGAAGGCATTGGAATTAACTGATGAAAATGCTGAGACACTTGTTGTAGACTCTACAGTTGGATTTGGAAAAAGTGGTACTCTATTGGTAAAACCTAGAGCGGGTGCAAACTTTCTAAATCTCCGTTATACCGATAAAACTATAAACCAATTCTTAGGAGTTACTGGTATTAGTACTTCTTTGGTTTTTGGTGCAGATATACTTGAAAATAAACTTGCATATGCATATGCTGGATATGGACAAACATCTAAACTTGAATTTAGACTTGTAAACGTTATTGATAAGGTAGATACCACTAAATCTACCAATATGAAACTTGGGGATAATCTCAAGTTACTCTCATTCGGTAAGGATATGGGTGAGAGTCCAAAATTCAATAATTGGATCTATAATATTCCTTCTAGTCATAGTATTTCCACACTTAATCAGGTAAACGTTAATACTTACAGAATTAGTCTATATGATTCTTGCGTTTTCTATATTGATGAGATTCTAAAATTAAAAAATCAGAATCAAGAGTCTGTCAATGTTACGATTAAACAGATTGAGTATGATTCAACAAATGTATCAAAGACATATTCAAATACTATTGTTGTTCAAACTAATGGTACTGTTCCAACTAATGCAGATACTATTACGAAGACGGTTACCAAGGCTTCGCACAATTCCAGTTACTTTGCTGGTGTAGATAATTTCCCAGTTGGTATTCAGAACAGTTATCTCGACAAAGATGAGAAATCTTTCTATGTAGCATCATCAGGACTACCAAATTACCCCATTTTTGCAACAGACAATAAGGTATGGGTTAAGAGTAGTTCTGTAGAGGTCTCAGATGGGTTTGGAACACCTCTATTAGGTGGTGGCTATACATATACTATAAAATCAGAAGATCCCGCTGCCAACACTCCCCTAAACCACAACTATGTAACTGGGGATAAAATCTATTGGGATAACACTACTAGTAGTGGAATTGCGACAGGTATCTATTTTGTAACCAATATCAACCAGACTGAATTTTATCTTTCATTCAGTGGTGCTGATGTATTTGCTAAAAAGTATATTGCTCTTAAAACAAATACAACTGGTCAATTCATTTACAAGTCTGGATGGGAAAATAAGACATTAAAGAATCAAAAGATTCTTAGAAAGTATCCATACATTAAAGAAAAGACATTATTCGACGATCCAAATAAGAGAGAAGTTAATAACAGAGCTGTAGGATTGATGGCTAACGGTGTTGAACTGTTCCCACCAACTGTTTTTGATGAACAGATCTTCCACGGTGATATTACTGATATAAAAGTAACGAATCCAGGCAAAGATTATGATGTTATAACAGGACCTCCTTTGGTCATTAATGATCAACAAGGATCTGGTGCTGTTGGACATGCCAATATTTCTGGATCATTCAGAGAAGTTAAGTTAATTACTCCTGGCATTGGATATCAGGAAAAACCCAAGATTACAGTCAGTGGTGGCAATGGATCTGGTGCTGTTCTTGAGTCTAACCTTGTAAAGGGTAGAATTATTGCCAATTTCAAGGCAGATGGATCATCAGTCAATACTACTGATGAAAGTGTCACTTTTGAAGTAAGACATAACTTTGAAGTTGGTGAAGGTGTTGTTTATGATGCTAGAGGTAACACTCCTATAGTCAACGTTGTTAGTGGATCTACTTACTTCGTTGGAGTAGAGAATGAAAAGAGAATTAAGTTATACAATACCCCAGAAGATGCTAAAATTGGAATTAATACCGTTAATTTAGGAAATATTAGTTTTGGTTTCCATAAGTTTACTTCACTTAATGCCAAAAACACTATAACGAAGATCTACGTTAAGGAAAGTGGTTCTGGATATTCAAACAAGAAGATTATCGTTCAAGCAAGACCTGTTAATGGAGATGTACAGTCTGGTATTAGTACATCTGATAATTATATTCTTGCATATGACCATAATTTTAATAATGGTGAAATTGTTGAGTATTCTACAGATGGAACTGTTGCTTCTGGTCTTTCCACTACAACTCAGTATGCAATAAAAACAATTGATACTAATAGGTTTAGACTATGTGATGTTGGAGTTTCAACACTTAGAGACTTTACAAATTATGACAAAAATAAAACTGTTGTAATTCAGAGTTTGGGTACTGGTAAACATACTGTAAAATACCCACCTATAGTAGTAAACGTAGAAAGTTTATCTGCTATTGGTAGCACAACTATCATTAAACCAGATATATCACCTTTAGTTCTTGGATCTATTGAAAGTGTTTACTTAGAAGAAGGTGGAATTGGTTATGGTTGTACTAATATCATGGATTTCCATAGGAGACCTGATGTTGGTATATCAACTGTTGTATATCAAGCACTATTGAAACCAATCATTATTGGAGGTTCTATTGTAGACGTTCAGATACTTGCTTCTGGTAGTGGATATAGAGAAGACTCTGACATCAAGATTTATAGTCCTACAGGAGATTTTGCTGATATTAGACCGATTATTACTAATAATAAAATAACGGGTGTATCAGTACTTGATGGTGGTGTTGGATATGCTTCTAGTGACACTACTTTAGATTTACAGAACAGAGGTAAATCTGCTAAGTTTATTGCTAACGTTCGTGAGTGGAAACTTAATCAAGTTCAGAAGAATGAAAATATCATCAGTGTCGAAGATTCCATATTAACTAAACCAAGTACAAACCCAGAATATCAACTACAAACGGTAGGAATGTATCCTCCACAGAAGTTGAGATATCAACTTGGAGATAATATTGATTCTGGTAATTTAGAAACACCTAATGCAACTCACTCACCAGTATTGGGATATGCTTATGATGGTAATCCAATTTATGGCCCATATGGTTATCAAAATGCTGTTGGTGGATCCATTATTAGATTGAGTAGTGGATATATTCTTGATACTAGTCTTAGATCTGGTTTAAGACCTCCTGGCTTTGCGTTTGGATACTTTGTTAATGACTATCTCTTTGATAACTCTGGTGACCTAGATGTGCATGGTGGAAGGTACTGTGTTACACCACAATACCCAGATGGAACGTATGCATACTTCTACAGTGTTGATGTTGACTCTAGTGGTGTTGCTAAACCTAAGTTCCCATATCTTATTGGTGGATCATTTAAAGATACTCCAGTAGAAGAGAACTTTGTAACTTTCTTCAACCAAGATATTGATCTTACTTCTAGACAACTTACTAGAAATATATCACCATACTATCTAACTTATGGTAATTCTGATTATGAGTTGATTGATGATGTTAAGGATGCTCTAAAACAGGAATTTGAAGTTAGAAAAACAAAGAATGCTGGAATAACTTCTGTAACCATTTTTGCAAGAGGTGATGGATATAAAATAGATGATCCTCTTACCTTAGACAATAAAGGAACTGATGGAACTGGCGCTAGTATTGTTGTAAGTGAAATATTTGGTAAGGATGTCGAATCTGTAACGATTGGTGTTTCTACATTCCCAGGCACTGAATTAAGAAAAGACAAGTCATTGATTATTGGTATAACAACAGTTCCACATGAAATTGCAACTGGTGAAACAGTTGTTTTAAGTGGTATTGATACTTCTCAGTTTACTGAATTTAATGGGCCTCAAAAGGTTACTGTTATTGGTAGAACTGTTGGATTAGCAACTTTCTTAGATAATGTAACTACTACTGGAGTTAGTACTCACATATACGTTACAGATACAAGAGGTTTTGAACCAAGTGACCATATTGGTATAGGAACAGAAACATTCTTAGTTACCAACGTTGATGAACAATTCTCTAGATTATTTGTAAACAGAGAGAATTTTGTTGGTGCTGCAATGACACATGCAGTTGGAGAATATAATGTTATATTAAAACCAAAGAAATTCTCATTCCCAGTTGGTAATTCAACAGTAACTCAATTTACTTTTGAAAATTATGCAACCTACTTCAATCCACAACAAAGTGTTGGTGTTGGTTCTACTGGAACACATTATGATATACCCCTCACAGGTTTAAGTACTTCTGCTGTACAAACTATAGAAAATAGGTTTGTTCCTCAACAAAGAATTTATATTAAAGATCATACCTTCTTTACTGGTCAAAACTTGACTTATAATATGGGTATTGGTGGAACCTCTATTGTTTGGGCACAAACTAGTGCTGGTGCAACTTCTGGTGTAGGTACTGTAGTTCTTCCTGATGGAGATGTTTGGGCAATTAACTTTGAACCAAATTATATTGGATTAGCAACCGCAGGATTCTGTACAACAGGAGATGCTATATGGTTCTATACTCCTGCTTCTAATTCTGGTCTTGCACATTCAATTACAACTAAGTATCCTAAAGTAACAACGAAAGTAGAGAGATTCTACGGAAATGTTGGAGTAACATCTAATCATGGTCTTTTGACTGGTGATACGATAACATTAGAGGCAATACCTAAATCTGCTGAATCTGTTTCTCTTAGATATGACCCCGTTATTGCAAAAGTAACTACAAAGAAAGTTGGATTTGCTAAGAGTAGTTTCTCTACAGATTTGACTCAAATAAACATTGCTGATGAAGACTTACAGAGTGGTGATAAAGTAGTCTATTACGATAGTGGAAATACTATTGCTGGATTATCAAATAATGAAACTTATTTTGTTCTTAGGGAAGATACTGAATCTATAAAACTTTGTAAATATAAGTCCGATGTTGCTGCTTCTAATCCAGTAGGAATAACAACAGTAAATGAGTCTCAAGCAGGTAATAAGAGTTATCTTGCTAAGATCAATCCTCCATTAAACTTTACCACAGGAAATACCATCACTTTTGATGTTTCCGATCCTACTTTATTGGATATGAGATTGGACTTCTTTGAAGATATCACTTTCAGTTCAAGATTGGATGTTTATGGTACAAGTTCCACTGGATTTAACATTGCTAGAAATGGTATTTCTGGAAATGTTGATGCTTCTGTAGTTGTCAGAACAGATATTAATTGGCCAAGTAAAACATTCTATAATTTGACTCCTGTTGTTCCTTCAGATGCAAGAAAGACATATGGATCATCGGACACTGATGTTACAGGAAGAAACAATATAACATTCAAAAATATTGTTATAAAAAATGAGCATAAGGTAATAAAAAGTGATGATAAGAACTTTACCTTCAATTTATTAGAAAAACCACTAGAGTCTCAGAAATATATCTCCAGAACAGGTGTAAGTACTATCACATACAGTACAACTTCTCCTACTGCTAGAGGCCCAGTTTCTAAGACTAAAATTAATTTCCCTGGCAAAGGATATACCGTCCTACCTAAAGTTATTGGTTTTGCTAGTACTCAAGGTCAAGATGCCATTGTTAAGGTTTCTTCACCAGAAATAGGTCAAATTGATACAATTGAAAGAGTAAAAGATGGATTTGATTATCCTACTGATCCTACTCTATTACCATTCTTAAGTGTTCCAGCAATTGTTGATATAAGTGGTATTGCTAGAATAAATCAAGTTAAAGTTGTTGATGGTGGTGAGAGATATAATCAACCACCCAAACTTACTGTTCGTGGTAATGATAAAGTAAAAATTGCTGCACATGTAATTGGTGGATCTGTTGATAGAGTAGAAGTCGTTGAAAATGCTTATGAGTTTAAAGAACCATTAAGTATAATCACAACTAATAACTCTAATGGTTATGACATTGATGCGATAACTCATTCAGGAACAGCTGTTACTGTTGAATTACTATTGGATGCACAGTTCAATATTCCAATAAAAACTGGATTTGCATCTACTGAAACTAAATTACCATTTGCAATTGGAGATAAAGTATTTGTTGAAGGATGTAGAATAAAACCAGCATCCATAACTGCAGGAGAAGGTAACTTCAACTCTGTTGATTATGATTATACATTCTACAATGTAACTGGTGTAAGTACCGCTAATAACACAGTTACTTTCAGTATGAATGATGCTCCTGGCATTTCTACTGTTACTTTGGGTGCCTATGATGATGATTTCACTCTAGGTTCCATTGTCAATTACAATGACATGGCCAAGTTCCAGATGACAATCATTGATGATGCCAAGTATGTTTCTGGTGAGAAAGTAACATCTACTAGATTTGAGGGATATGTTTCCGAAAATGGTTGGAATGGAAATATTGGTCAACTTAGACTTAGAGATACTATCGGAAAGTTATTGCCTGGAGATACATTGTATGGTCAGGTTTCTAAACTGCATGGTAATGTAAGAGATGTCAACAGATTTAGTGTTGATACGACTCTTGGAGTTACTAGGGATAAGGTTTCCAAGAATGATATGAATGTTGGTATTCTGAATGATTTCAGTCAGAGATTATCAGATAACTTCTACTATCAAAAGTTTGCATATTCAATTAAGAGTAAGTTACCACATAATAAGTGGAAAGAGGCTGTAAAATCTATTGTTCATCCATCTGGATTCTTAGAATTCTCTGATCTTGTAGTAGAGAGTGATTCTAAGAAAGATGCAGAGACATTAGACTTGGTATCTGTTGGTATTGCAAAATCGACCAATATGAAGGTCAAACCAGCTGATATTAAGATTGACCTCATCTTGAATATTGACAGTGAGATGTATATGGGCAAAAGAGATAATTTTGCCATGATTACTGAGGACGATCCTTTACCAGATGGTTCTGTACAGAGAATCTACTTCCCAGAAGGAAGACCAATTAAGAGTTTTGTTATGAACAAGACCAATAAGGTCTTGAATTTGGATGATATCTCTAGTGGATTTGATGGTTCTCATGATAGAACAGGAACATTAGTTGGAAGTAAACAGTTCCAGTTAAGTTCTGATGGTTCTCCTGCATTTAAGAAAACATATAATTCTGCTGATGGTGCAGTTGTTGATCTAGCACTCAACATTATAAGTATTCAGAATCATGATTTCCAGACTGGCCAGGCTGTAATTTTAGACACCGACGGTGGATCTAAGATTGGTATTGCAATTACATCACATACAACAGGTACTAAAGATATTATTATGGCTGCCAGATCATCTGGTATTGGTGGTAGTGCAATATTTGAAAATGGATATAACGTCCAAATCCCAGGCCCTGTAACGGGTACTGCAGTAACTGCCAACCCTCCTGGCGATCAATTCAGAATCTATGGTTTTGGTAATCCTAATGGTGGATTAGCTGGTATATGTACTAGAGGTTCTGGTGCTCATTTCCAAGTCAAGTTCGATTTTAATCAAACTACTGGACAGTGTATATCTACAGCAGTTACATTGATTAATGGTGGTGCTGGTTACTTTGTTGGAGACAACGTAAGTATTGCTGGTACACACTTGGGTGGTGCTACTCCTGCAAATAATTTGACGTTCCCAATTACAAAGGTTACTGGTACAAGAAC
>Ga0208410_1000861_pt1 | contig 16771 bp, 9 predicted proteins | sample ETN02SmetaG_3_FD_185787 | JGI IMG/M metagenome (GOLD analysis project Ga0208410, IMG submission 185787) | Marine microbial and viral communities from oxygen minimum zone, Eastern Pacific Ocean - ETNP2014F10-02SV257 (SPAdes) (version 2) | ecosystem: Environmental > Aquatic > Marine > Oceanic ... | reverse complement strand
AGAGAGGCCTAGGCCTCGGTTCAATTTGCCATAATCCGCGCCTCTGAATTCTGCGAAATCCTTGATATCGAAGTAAAGACGTGGTATGTGAATTGCGATGTCATCGATACCCACGGATGGAACCATCGCGTGGACGCCCTTGATTTGCTATTTAGCGAAATCCCCATTCAGACTACTCTTGAGGCGCAGTATAGGGTAATGCCGGTTTAGCCGGTGATCTCCATTATCTGATTCATTAATTGATTATTTGAGTCGAAATACTCCCTCAGAGGTTCAAGGATTTCAGAGAGAGAGTCTGCAGTGGCCATCTTAAGGTCGAATGGGTGCAAGTCGCCATTTGATACCGCCTTTGTGAGTTCCTCGATATCGCTCCATTCCGAAGGTTCGCCGAACTCTGGCTTGGGAGTGACCGTCATACTCCCGAGCTGCGGGAGTATGATGTGATCGATGATCTCATAGACTGGTGAATCTGAATCTTGTACATCGAGAAATGCCTTTCGAAGTTTCTTACGCATAGTCTTGGGGGAATCGTGGAGTATTATCGCATTAGAGGGATCTGACTTCGACATCTTGTGATCGAATGAATCCATACGGCCGCCTTGTTTTCCCTTCAGGCCGGAAAGCATTGGAGTGTGGATACATGTTGCCTTATTCCAACCATTCCTATCTGCCACATCACGCATGTACATGTGGGCTTTTCTCTGGTCCATTCCCCCGAAAGCTATGTCGACTTTAAGACGGAAAATATCCGCTGCCTGCATGGGGGGATAGAAAAATGCAGCTAAATCGTCATCGGATGAGTCCTCGGCCCTCCCCATTATGCTAAATGTGCGTCTGGCTCTAGCCAAACTCATCCCCTTTGAACATCTCAGAACGGTCTCCCAATAAGTGCCCTGGTCCATCAAATCACTAGCTCTTAGAAATCTGATCTGTCCTGCTAATTCCCCTTCTGAGGGTTGGTCTAGGAGGACTCGGAAAACCTCGGACATATAATCGGCAGCAGTCGATATCTTCTCCATGTCTCGGCCGAACTTATCGTTTACCCAGGCATGCCAATCAGCCAATAGTATAGTGACATTGACGCCCTCCCTGAGCATATTGCCGATGCAGTCTGCAATCAGCATCCATCCAAGATGCGCCTTGCCGCTCGGTTCAAGACCGATATATGCTCGAATGATATCGTCTCCTCCCGCGCTGGGCGAGCCGTCGATTACGGAAGCGACGTGATTGGCCCCGACGACCTCTTCGACATTAGCAAACATACGGACCATGGCGGCATTGGCAGCCTCGCTGAATCCGTCTGATTTTTCCATGTCGAATCCTCACGCGCTCAGTAGCTTGCCGAGCTTCTCTGCTCTTCCAGCCGCACGGGTGTTTTCCCCGTTCTCTAATGCCTCTTCTATTTCCTCAATAAGCGCATTTGCCTGTGATTTCACATCTTCCGACAAGTTCTCTGACATCGACATAAAATGCCGCGCTGATGAGACGCCTGACTTGGCTTTTGTTGCCTTCTTAGCCCATTCTTTTGCCTTGTCGCCTCTCTGCTTTGAGTTGTATCCTGTTGCCTCATCGAGAAACTGTGTCCATCGCTTTCTGGCATCCATCGCAGCGCGTACCGCATCCGGGTCATCGAAATTCGGAGGGACATTCGTTACATCTACTATCAGCGCGCCTGAATCGTCATACTTTCCTTCAATGGAGGTCATGATTCCGTGGGAAGCTACGAATGCCTGTGAGTCGATCTTTTCTACGTTATCGAAATATCTCTTTGCTAGGGACGATAGGCCCCCATCTGCTGCCACTGTCTTGACCAATCCTCGCTTTACATCGAAGCGCTCCATGTGCTGTGGGATGTCCGAGGGGATTTGAAGGCTGTCCGTGACGAGCATGCCTGCCTGCTAAACGCAGTGGCTAAGCGGGATGAGTCGTGCCGAGCATCATGGCCGCAAGGTTGCTAGTGTTTCTGATGTTGCTGGGGATGGCCCCTACAGCGATTGCAGAAGATGGCTCAGTGGTGAGGATAGATCACTCATTTACATTGATGGAATACGATCCTGGGATAGAAGATGCTGCTATACATCCGGCTTCGAATTGGGTTGTGGTAGTAGGTGCAGAAGGATATGCTGTTTCGATGGATAAGTCATCTCCAAGCACCATGATGCCTCTTGCAGATATCTCGGATTCAGATCTGTTGGATTCAGATTACCACCCTGGCGGCAACACAGCGCTGATTGTGGGTGAAAACGGGTCAGTCCTTAGGTATGCGATTTCCGACCATTCGATAGAGAGGGCAACATCGGCCCAGTCAGTAGGGTACGACAATATGCAGGCCGTATCTTGGAATGCGAATGGTGAATGGGCATATCTGGGAAGTTCGGATGGTACCTTGTATCGCATGCGTCCATCTGGAAATGGTAGCTCGGAGGTTGTGCCCATGCCAGGTACTGGCGGTTCGTCGATATCGAGTATAGACTGTCTTCCGGATCCGTTTGTGTGTTTGGTGGCATCCGCCGAGGAAGGTATCGGGATGATCGATAGAGACCATATTCTATCTTGGATCGGGGGAAGTGGTTCATCTTGGTCGGACATTGTTTGTAGATCTGGGGGGGTACCTGTTTGCGTTGCGATATCCATGGACCGATCGATTGCAGAGATTGACTTTGAATCAGGCGCAGTTGAGTTGAAAATGCAAACTTTAGAGGGATTCGATGGGACACCGCGTTCTATTTCGTTGACGACTTCCGATCAAATTCTGATCACGGCAACACCTGTTGAGATCATGGAACATAGGCCATTGGGGAGCGGTACATTCACCTGGCTCACCAATGAAGCGGTTGTTGACCAATCATTCGGCGTAAGTGGATCTACCATAACAGGGGTGTGGGGCGGCGATAGCGGCGACCATTGGATTATAACGCGGGACGGGACTGTTGCCCTACTAGTTCCTGAAGAGGTAGGCGTGGCTCAAGGATTGCCAAAATTGGTGACCATGCTATCATTTGGAATCATGGGCGTGATGGCGATTGGGATATGGTCTACAAGGTCGAGTAGATGAAATCGAAGTGCGAACCTTGAAGGGACTCTGCCTCGGCGGATGATTCGATATTATGGGATACGAGGCACTCGACTTCTACGATGTTGATTCACTTCTTACAGATGAAGAACGCATGATTCGCGACGTTGTTAGAGACTGGGTAGATGAATCAGTTATCCCAAAAATAGAGAATGCTTGTAGAGAGGGAGTCTTCCTAGATGAATGGCGCCAGGAACTTGGCGGCATGGGGATATTGGGGGCCCCATTGAAGGGGTACGGGTGCCCCGGACTTTCTTACACAGCATATGGCGTGATTTGCCGAGAATTGGAAAGAGGAGATAGCGGAATCAGATCCTTCGCAAGTGTGCAGGGTTCTCTTGCGATGTATCCGATATGGGATTTCGGAAGTGAGGAGCAGAAGGAGAAGTATCTGCCCGGAATGGCAAGCGGAGAGCTAATCGGTTGCTTCGGATTAACTGAACCGGACTACGGCTCTAATCCTGGCGACATGGTGACCAAGGCTGAAGAAGATGATGATCACTATATTCTGAATGGTGCGAAGATGTGGATCACAAATGGGACTATTGCTGATTTGGCAGTAGTCTGGGCCAAACTAGACGGAGTCATCAGAGGTTTCATCGTTGAGAAAGGGGATGAGGGTTTCTCTGCACCGGAGATGAAAGGAAAGCACTCCCTAAAGGCTAGCGTTACATCAGAACTTGTATTCCAAGACTGCAAGATTCCGAAAGATAGAATTCTCCCAGGCGTCAAAGGGCTCAGGGGGCCCTTTTCATGCCTTAACAATGCTAGATATGGTATCTCGTGGGGCGCGGTTGGTGCTGCTCAGTCATGCTTCGACTCAGCCAGAAGCTATGCGATGAGTCGGATTCAATTCGATCATCCGATAGCGGCTTACCAGTTGGTGCAGAATAAATTGGCTTGGATGCTTCGCGAGATTACAAAGGCCCAACTTCTTGCATACCATCTAGGTGTCAAGAAGGACTCAGGAGAGTGGGTACCCGAACACATCTCTCTTGCGAAAATGAACAATGTGGACATAGCTCTCGAGATTGCGCGTGTTGCTAGAGACATCCACGGTGCGAATGGTATACTGGATGAATATCCTGTCATGCGCCACATGGCAAATCTCGAATCGGTCAAGACGTATGAGGGAACTCACGACATACACAACCTGATACTGGGAAGACACATAACCGGTATTCAGGCTTTTACAAGAGAAGCCTGATTCCGTTGTATTGATAGGACTGCTGCCGAAGCGACATATGGTGATCGCATGAAGGTAGCCGTCCTAATCAAGCAAGTACCAGACACAACAGCAAGAATCAGTATAGCCGGCGGATCGGTTGACGAGGGATCTATATCGAAATGGACAATCAGCCCATATGATGAGTATGCTCTTGAAGCCGCCCTTAAATTGCAAAGCGAATCAGGGGCCAAGGTAGTTGCGATTACGCTTGGACCGCAGCGTTCTTCCAAGTCTCTTATCGACGCCGCAGCGGTTGGTGCTGATGAGCTGATACACGTATTGTATGAGGGGGCTTCGGGCTCATTATCCCTTCAAGGCGCTCTGGCGGCTGCTGTCCGTAAATCGGAGGCGGATATCGTTCTCGCAGGTAAGCAAGCAGCAGATACGAACTCTGGCTCTACGGCGCCGGGGGTTGCACAGATGCTTGGTCTTCCCTGTGTGGGTCTTGTCTCGGAGGTAAAGGCGGTCGACGGCAACTTCGTGGCAACTCGATCGACTTCTTCGGGCATGGAACGTGTTTCGGTGAATGGCCCATGCGTATTTGCATTCGACAAAGGTGATGAAGAGCTCCGCAGGCCAAATGTAAGAGGGATCATGATGGCTAAAAAGAAGCCCATAGAATCGCTATCTCCTGCTGATCTCGGAGTTTCAATGGAAGATGGCGGCGTAAATGTTGAATCAGTCGGATACCCTCCAGAGAAACCTGCCGGGCAGACATTCCAAGGTGCGGCTTCTGCCTCTGAAGTCGTAACCAAACTTAGAGAAGAGGCTAACGTAATCTGAGGAGGCCATGACATGAGTGTAACAATCGTTTCAGAACCGCATGAAGAAGGAATGCATCCGACTTTGCCACAATTGGTGAGGGCGGCATCGGTAATCGGTGAGTCGTGTACTGTAATCATACCTGGTGGAAATGGTGCCGACGAGGCATCGAAGATACAGGGTGTTGGGAAGGTGATAAAACTCAATGGAGCCTGCTTTTCAGTATTCGATTCATCTACCTGGTCAGCAGCAATATCCGGTCTTGTCGACGGGACTGTACTGATGGCCACTACCCCTGTGGGAAGGGAGCTTTCAGCAAGTATAGCAGCAGGCCTTGGGCGTTCAGTTGTCCAGGATGTGACGTCGATAGCTCCCGGCATAAAGGTCGAGAGGCCTGCCTACTCCGGCAAGGCTGTAGAAAGTATCTCCGTGAGCGGGGATGCAGTCATTACAATCCGTCCGAATGCAATTGAGTCAGCGGAATCGGGGGGTTCAGCAGATGTTTCGACAGTTGATTCTGGGGAGGACTTGCGAATTGCAGTCTTAGAAGCCATTGCCAAGGCAGGAGAGCGTCTCGACGTCTCGGAGGCTGACATCATAATTTCAGGAGGCAGGGGCCTTGGGGATCGATCTAATTTTGAAAAACTGGAGTCTGTTGCTGATTCGCTCGGCGCCGCAGTGGGTGCTAGTCGTGCAGTTGTGGACGAGTGGGGCCTTCCGCACAGCATGCAAGTCGGCCAAACGGGGAAAACCGTCACTCCGTCCCTCTACATCGCAGTCGGCATATCTGGTGCGATCCAGCACCTAGCTGGAATGCGATCAAGCAGATACATTCTCGCCATCAACAAGGATCCTGAAGCACCTATCTTCGGAGTTGCCGACTATGGGATCGTTGCTCAGTGGGAAGATGCGCTTCCAATTCTGCATGAGGCCATCAAATCTCTTCCGTGATTCTCAGAGCGACCATCGCGATGTGATCTATGTCAGAGATCCTGATATCATGTCTGTTTATCGACCATCTTGACCCCTTTGCCACCCATGATTTCCCATCGTACGTGATGCCCTTCGAAATTGACATGCCAATGCCGAGGGCTTTGGAAATGGCTTCTTTCGACATCCATATCCGGAGTCTTGAGTGCTCGTCTTGGACATCATTTTGTTCCTCTTCATTCAATATCAAATTCAATGCCCCCTGCGATATCTTTCGATTTCTGGGTTCCAAGTCCACCCCCACAGACATATCTGATGGCGCTACCACAGCTACAGCACCATAATCAGAATGAGATATGCTGCATCTCGCAAAAATTCGGCCATCGCGAATCAGGCAGCCGCCCATGCCGGGCACTATTTTGAAGACGTCTCCATCCTTAGATGATGAAATCTTTGAAAGTGCATGTCTCCCAGAAATGTGGTGCAATATTCTTTTCGGGCTCCTAGAAGCCATTATTTTCGAATCTAGTAGAGGCGGGCCGGTTGTATCTTCAGAATGGGCAGAATGCTCCATGAAATGAATCTTCAGTGATTTTTGATTTGATACGAGCGCAGGAGCGTGATGAGGCATATTCCCTACTCCGTATCTATCAAACCTGGACGTTCGCTAGCATCCAAGAAAGCCATCGATTTCATTCTGAGGCCGTCGATTTTGAGCACGGGGGTACCATCGAGCCTTATCACCGAATCATGCAGAGTGGAGGAATCGGACGAAGACCCCGTCCTAACGGACAAGACGGTTATCGAACCACCTGGAATCTCGTCTGACAGCACTATCCTGCGTGCGCCCACTGGGAGTGAATCAGCACCATCGATGTCCATCGATGTAAGGCCAGCTGCCTGGAAACATGACTCGATGAGCATCGGATGTGCAATCATTCCAGGTTGTTTTTCACCGACTTCCATGTTGAATAATTCTGGATTGGGGATGTCTCTGATCCCATGCACACGTGCTTCAATTCCTCGGCCGTTTTCATTCTGAATGGATGCTACCACTCCAATCAAAGGTTGGAATCTTGGCCCATGGAACATACGATCGTAGATATCTGCTGAGGCGAGTATTCTGGATCCGTCTTCTTCCTCAGGGATAATATCCTGAATTGGTTCGCTTCCCGTAGAAGGGCGCAATATTGCGATGGCCTTGTGATGGATTATCGATTGATCGTACCCCCCGGGAGCCATGGACTCTATGGTGCAAGAAAATGCAATCTCAGCGCCATCGTGCTGAATGGATTCAACAGTGCAACGAATTTCTTTGGTCCCTCTTGTGATTTTCACGGGTATTCCGAATTCGACATTCTCGAAGCTGACGACTTTGCCATTATTTGAACACAGGCTAACGGTCTCAGCCATCATTTCGAGAGCCATTACCCCTGGAAAGTATGGCACTCCAGATATTGAGTGGTCTTTGAGATATGTATGTGAATCCGGATCCAGGTTGATAGAGGCGACTGCCTTCACATCGATATCGCATTTGAGGATCTGCTGAATCATCGGGAAGGTAAGGGGGTCGCCATAATCAGAAGACGCGCTCGGAGGCAAATGGACTTCTTTTCCTCTTACTGATTTTCTGTGGTCTAGAGTGCCCATTTTTCCTGCGATGAGGACTGGCGTTCCCGCTGACCCCAATACCTCTTCAACGAACATACGGGCGCCGTCGTCGACAGGTATCATATCCACACCTGCACGATCGAATACAGTTTCCAGCGACCCCCTTGTAGCCATCCCCGCGCCGGCCCAAGGCGACCAAGCAATTGAGATTGAGACCATGTCTTCCGAAGATATCCTGGCATGTTCGGCATCCAATATTCTGTTCGCTGCACAGTAGTCTAGTTGGGCTGCATTGCCCAGTCTTCCGGCTACGGACGTGAATGAACATGCGAATCTAACTGGCTGCTTTCTCGAAAATAGCGAATCGTAAATCGACAGCCAGCCGCCTACTTTTACGCCCATGACCTTCTGTACGATTTCATCTGACTTTGAATCGAAAGGTGTGGAGTCCTCAATACCTGCGCCATGCACTATGCCGGTTATGGGTCCGTAATTACTGATGATTGAGTCGATTGCTGAATCAACAGATGTCCTTGATGTGACATCCACTGAGACGTATTCTGCGACGGCTCCAGCGGCTCTGATTCTCGAAAGGGTAGAATGGATCCCAATGGCTCGTTTCTTAGATTGCCATGCATCGTCCCATTGCTTTAGGGTGACCTTCCCCGAGCTACTGGTTGAATCCAGATGTTGCTTCAATTGGGTCTTTTCATCTTCCATGGCCTCATCGTCTGAATTCGCTAGATCGGCCAATCCTGGGTCCAAGGCAGTCCTACCGAGCAAGATGAATGTCGGCGAATCGGATTTCTCGCTTGATGCGAGGCGAATCATGCATTCTGCAGTGACTCCGGCAGCTCCCCCACTCACAATCCAGACGTCGCTAGGATTGAGGGAAATCTGAGGAGGGGGGGCATCTGAAATTCTTAGAGCGATTCTTTGTCTCTTGAGATTAGCATCGACACCCACCTCAATCGGCCCTGTCTTCCTGGATGTCTCTGCAAGTATTGCGAGTGCGGCAGACTCTGGGTCATCGAGTAATTCAGGATTCAAATCAACTGTCCTGATTGTCACATTTGGACGCTCTCTACCGTAACTCATTGCGACCCCGTGTGCTCCTGCGGCTGCTGAGTTCAGGTCCCTTCCAGAGAAACCATGGGCACCGTCCAATGCGGAAACTGTCACAAATGTTTGAACTTGAAGGTCAGGATTGGTGTCAAAATCTTTCAAGAGCGAATGTGTCGATACGGCCCATCCCAGTGGGTCTGGATCGCTGGCTAATGTCCCCTCTGCATCAAGAGGAGTCAAATGGATGAGTGCTGTATCCACGTTTCTTATTCCTTCATTTCCTCCCGCATCCACGAAGATGGGGGTTATGCCCAAAGACTGGAGTGTTGCTGATAGGGCATCGGCTACGCCTCTTTGATCTCTGGTGATAAGAATCTGCGAAGGTAAATGACCCATTTCTAGAGGAGCCATATTTTCGATTTCGATTATATGTCTGTGAATTTCAGGGGGATCGTGGGAATCATTCTTGCTATAGTTCCCTGAATCATGCAAGGGAGTGGTTTCCCCGCCATTGAATCCAGATACATAGGCGACGACATGCCCTAGAGTTGGATGATCTCTAATCTGAAATTCCTCGTCCACCTCTAGATTGAATTCAGTTCTTATGTCCGACATTATTTCTGCCTGCTTGATCGAGTCAATTCCCAGCTCGCCCTCCATGTCTGCATCGATCTCAATGAATTCTTGGGGGTATCCGGTGTGCTTCACCACGATTGGAAGGATCCGAGAAAGTGTCTCTTCATCGGATTTTGATTTCACTGGCTCAGCAGCCACAGTGCTATTTTCGTATGGAGTCGGCGCATCAGAAGATTGGGGGATTACGAGATCGGGCTGTTGGATGGTTTGGGCCCCGTTCATTGATGAAATGTATGTCAGGATATGGGCTAATGTCGGGTGGTCTCTAAGTTGGAATTCTTCGTCCAGGGGCAATGCAAATGTGGATCTTATCTCTGCCATTATTTCTGCCTGCTTGATTGAGTCAATTCCCAGCTCGCCCTCCATGTCTGCATCCATTTCAATGAATTCTTGAGGGTAGCCGGTGAATTCAGCAACGATTTCCAATACTTTAACACGAGTGTCGTCAGTATCGGAAGGGATTTTCAAACCAGCAGATTTCGGCTTGGTTGCTGGGGCTACTTCCGGGGTTTTGGTCTTAGTTGGTTGAACGATTGGCCTACTGTTTTCATCGGGCTTTGGAGGGATCATCGGTTCAGAAATGGGTTCTGGGGAATATTCCTCGCCTGCGACGCCTCCGACCAGATTTTCATCAGCATCGACATATGCTACGAGTTTCCTTTTGATGACTCTGAGGTCGATGTTGGTTCCTCCGCTTGCCTGGAGAGTCCAATTAGATATCCTGTTGATGTCGAACCTCTCTGTATCGGAAACGGCAATACGGCGCATAAGTGTGAGTGCGATCTGGCTACCGAACCCTGCACCGTGCCTCAGTGCAAGATCCAAATTATGTTCGCCGCCTTTGCAGAGATTGAGAGTCCCGAGGGCAGGGTCGTCGACCATGTGATTGGCAACAGGCGGCAGGATTCCTGCAGCGAGGCCTCTGATAACCACTGCATCCTCTAAACCAACACCCATCGGATGGCCAGTATACCCCTTTGCATTGGTGATTAAGATATCAGATGCATTTCTCCCGAATACATGTCGAAGAGCACTTACCTCGGCTGATGCTGAGCCTCCCCTCGGAGGGGTGTATGGCTCATGAGACATGAATGTCATACGATTCGCCATATCGGTTCTTTCAAGGCCCCATCGATCTTCCATACGAGAGACGAACGATTCCATTACGGATGCTGCATGTTCCGTATCGAGGCGCGTTGGATGGAATGCACTGTTGGCAATCTCTGCCCCAAGCAGTTCGACATATGGCATGATGCCTCGATCTTTCGCGTCTTCGAGACGCTCCAATACGAAACCTGCTCCACCCATTCCGAGAAGCATGCCGTGGCGACGTGCGTCGAAGGGCAAAGCGACTTCTTCCACTACATTGCCCATCGCATGGGCGCCAGCCCCTGCAAATCCTGAGCCGATCCAAGGCATCAGCGTATCCGAGGTAGAGTCGTCTCCGCTGACAATTATTACCCGGTCACATCGACCTCTTGCCATCCAGTCCTCGGCTATTGCAAATGCTGCTGGAGTCGATGCGCAAGCATTGTTTATTGCCAGATTAGGACCTCTTGCTCCAACCCATGATGCGAATTGGCTGTGACCCATGGACAAAACTTGGAGCAGATATTTCCTATCGAATTGAGATTCTTCAGAATAGCTATCCTTCAACGCATGCTCAATTGCTTTCTCAAGTCCCGGGAATACTGACGCGAATATCACTCCAGTTCGATCGCGCTCACTTTCCGGGAGTGTCCATCTTCGAATTACCCTCATCCCAGAGCTATTGGTTTGCTCGATGGGAAACAAAGGCAGACCTGCGTCTCTCAAAGCCTCGAGTCCTGAAGCGAAGGCTAGCGAAGTAGCGATGTCAAAGGCTTCAACCAACTTGGGGTCGATACCATATTGCTCAATCAGATCAAAGACTCCGCCTCTGCCAGCGAGTTGGGGTACTGTCTCGAACGTATCAGCAGAAACCAATCTTGAGGTTCCATCCTCGCTTTTTACAAGACGAACAATTTTCTTGTCGACCAGCTTTTGCTTCATTTCAGTCGAAAGCTCAGAAATCAGATTTCTGCCTGCTAGAATCGCATCCCACACTCCTTCGTCGAAGACCTCGCTCATCCCGGGTACGCCCAAAGATACCCCGCTTACCACGGGGGCCTCTGGGATTGCAGACTCAAATTTCTCAGGGGTTGTCTTCGGACCATACCACTCGACTAGATCCTCTACAGTCGAAATTTGCTCGGGTTTTAATCCTGTGAATTTTCCATGCTTCGAGAGTTTTTCCACTACTCCCGGAAGCATCGAATCGTCGAATCCTAGCTCCGTTAGATCCACTCTTCCCCTCAATACATTGGCAGGGTAACCGGTTTCTTCTGCGAGTATTCTGGCGACCGTGTCTGCAGATTTCAACATGGGGTCAGAAGTTACGACATAGCGGCCATTGCTGTTCTCCTTCGGTGCTGTGGGCAAGGGCCTGGAGCGAGTTCTGAGAGCCTCTAAATCGTTAGACTCTGGACCCATGTCGATATCTGAAGGTCTAGATCTAAATTCAGAAGAGAGAATATTGCCCCCCCACTCATCCATGATTGGTTGTTTCCCATTTATCGAAAGGAATGCGAGGGCTCCAAGGAATGTTGCTATGCCTCCTACCTTTGGATGATTTGTCGTTGAAGATTTGACGTCACCCCCCAGTATGTCGCTAACCGTTGACGATAGTGCTCGTTTTGGTCCGACCTCCAAGAATAGTCTTGCACCGGCGGCATACATGGTCTCTATCTGATCTATCCAGTTTACAGGGGAAGACATCTGTGGGGCCAACTTCTCCAATATGGATGATCTGACATTCTCAGCCTCTAATGGGTAAAACGAGCCATCCACATTGGCTGTTATCGGAATATCTGGGAGAGATATGTCGATCGATTCAAGAAATCGCTTCAATGGCCCATTTGCAGGTGCGACTATCTCTGTGTGGAATGCATGACTGGTTTGCAATGGTATGACTGTTGCTCCAGCATCAGACAGTACTTTCATTGCTAATCTGACTGCCTCGGTTTCTCCCGCGATCACAGTGGAATTTGGACTGTTTCTATTCGCGGCTATCACGTATCCCTCAATCTGGCTAATTGCCTCGATGACCCTGTCCGCAGGGGCTCCCACAGCAGCCATGAGCCCTGGATCCGGAACATCCACGGAGCCCATCTCGGTCCCCCTAGCTGCTGCGGCTCTCATTGCGTCTTGGAAGCTCAGAATTCCCGAGACCATCAAGGCAGCATACTCCCCGAGGCTATGCCCTGCAACCATGTCCGGCCTGATTTGATGTTCTGCTAGGAGGCGATCTATTGCCAAATCTGCAGTGAGCATGGCGGGTTGGGTATACTCTGTTTGGGTTAGTCTCCTCTGTGCCGCTTCTAAATCGGCGCCAGCGAGATCGTTCGATAGAACTAGCCGCGAAAGAGAGTCTTGGATTACGGGGCGCATTATCTCGTCTGCTTCAGCCCATGTCGAGCTTACCACTCGGTACCTCTGTGCCAAATCTAGAGTCATTCCCAGATACTGGCTCCCTTGACCCGGATACATGTGTGCGAGTTTTGCATTAGCATCAACGGGTTTTGTCTCAATCAAAATCTGTTGACTCTCCAAAAACGGATATCTTTCAGGATCTTCTATGCTGTCTATAGCGATTGAAAGTCTCTTCTCCAACTGGGCCCAGGTGACTGCAACTAATGATAATCTGATTCCTTTTGCTTTGAAGTCTGAAGAGTATAGGGGTAGTTCCCTAGAAAGTCGCCTACCGCTCGGACTTTCATCGAATGTTGGCCTTCCGTTGAACAATTCTGAAGATGCACGTTTGAGTTTCAAGTGCATCTCTTGTAAGCTATCTGCATTGAGAAGAAGTACTCCTCCTTCAAGGGCTTTCAGATGGTTCCACGGAAGCCGTTTGACATCATCTGAATCAACTCTTCCAGCAAGTAGGTCAAGCCTGCTTCTCCAGCTATTGGATAGTTCAGTATGGGCTTCGGGGTGGTATTGCTCAAGCGCGATGTGGAAGTTTGTACCGCCGAATCCGAAGGCGCTGACGCCCGCCCTCCTTGGATGCGAACTTGGCTCGGGCCAAGTTCCTGAAGTGGTCGGGATGTAAAATGGGACATTCGCCCACGGTACGGTGTCGTTTGGTTCCTCGAAACCGGCTGAGGGGGGTATTGTTCTATTGTGGAGCGCTAGAACTGCTTTGAGGATGCCTGCAAGACCTGCTGCTGCTTTGAGATGTCCGATCTGCGACTTCACGGACCCTACTGCCACCGAACCGGGCAGCAAGCTATCGCCGTATGCTTGGGCCAAAGAAGCCAATTCTGTGGCATCCCCTACAGATGTGCTAGTGCCATGGGCCTCTATCAGCTCGACGCTGGAAAGATCGTATCCCGCCTGGGCATACGCGCGGTTGATTGCCTGGATTTGTCCTCTTTGGCTGGGGGCGGTGATGCCCTTTCCACGGCCATCGCTACTTGCCCCTATCCCTCTTATCACGGAGTATATCGTATCATTATCATGTAATGCATCCTCGAGCCTCTTGAGAACCAAAGCACCCGCCCCCTCTCCCATGACGAAGCCATTTGCACGGCGGTCAAATGGAACTGAATGATTCGGGGATAGGGCTCCTATAGCACTAAATTTGGCGAATGTGGCTGGATCCATGGTTCGATCTGCAGCGCCTGCAATCATCATGTCTACCTGTCTAGAATGCAAAAGATGGCAGGCATCCAAAACAGCGGCAATTGCAGAAGCGCATGCTGCATCTGTAGTGTAATTGGGACCTTGTAGATCTAGAAGATTGGCTACTCTTCCAGCGACGACATTAGCAAGTTCGCCAGGCATCGTATCTTCATCAACTCGAGGGGAACCATCGAGTATTGACTCCTTCAATTTGGAGAAGTCTTCTTTCGATATCCCCGATTCTCTAGCATGCCTCTCATACCTGTCTATGAGGACCCTCTCAGTAGAACGAGTTCTATTCTCGCCCCCCAATGCATTGGCGAAGATTACGCCAGTGGCCTCGCTTGGAATTGATAGTCTTGCATTTTCTCCGAGATAACCGGCGTCCTCGAGAGCGGCGGCTGAGACGCTGACAGCCCACTGCTGACAAGGGTCAATTTGAGGTAGTGAGCCCGGGGGAAGTCGCCATCTCCTCCAATCAAATTCGTATCCATGGACCCATGCTCCGATTTTGCTGTAGGTCTTACCCTCGTCTACATTCTTTGGGCCGCCTATGACCCAATGATCCTCAGAATTCCATCTATCATCGGGGAGTTGCTTTATGGAACATCTGGCATCCAAAATATTCTGCCAGAATTCAGTAGCATCATTCGCATCTGGAAGAAGGGCCCCCACACCAATTATTGCAATGGGCTCGAATGCTTCATGGTCTATGCCCGAAGATTTCATGCAATCACTCACTTATGTCATCGGGCACCATCGTAGAACTGTATCCGGCATCTACGTGAATTATCTGAGCAGTGACTCCAGATGAGAGCGGACTTGCCAGCCATGCGGCGGTTCCAGCCACGTCCATTTGATCGACATTCCTACGGAGAGGCGCATTTCGTTCAACATGCGCCAATATGCCGTCGAATCCGGGTATGCCTGAGGCCGCGAGAGTACGAATCGGACCTGCGCTGATTGCATTTACCCTGTGGCCATCGGGGCCGAGCCTAGCAGCGATTTCCCTCACCCAAGCCTCTAGTGCTGCTTTTGCTACACTCATCAAACCGTAGCTAGGGACATGTCTGGTGCTTGCAGCGTATGTGAGGGTGATTGTGGAAGAGTTTGGGGCTAGATGAGGCAGAGCGTGTCTGACGATACCTTGGAGGCTGTGTGCGCTTATTCTCAATGCTACATCCATCGGTTCCATATCCACGAAGAGGAGGTTCCTGTCGAATGCTTCTCTCGGGGCGAAACCGATGGCATGGACGATGATGTCTGCTTTGGCACCAGGAGAATTTGCCTGCCATGATTCGAAGAAGGAAGCTGTTGAACCCTCCACGTTAACGTCTATTGGGTGTAATTCGGTCCCTTCTGGCAATGTAGCGACTAATTGCTGTATCCTACTTCTGAATCTTGGTTGGAAGCCCAAAATGAGAGAGCACCCTGCTTGTGCAAGTCTCTGGCATATTGCATAGGCGATGCTATCTTCGGAAGCGACGCCGAAGACCAGTGCTTTCTTGCCATCGAGTTTCATGATGGAATCGCTCACCGTATCGACCGTAAGAAGCACAGGGAGAGGGGTTATTGACCGTTGGGCCTCAAAATCCGGCCTAGATGCCATATATTTCAGATAACTCTCAACGTCACAATGGCCTCGCTCATTGCATTTTTGTCATCTTTCACACGTAAACGGAAAACATGGGTTCCCTGTCTGACTCTGACCTTTATCATGGAGGTGGAGCCTACAACTCGTTCACGCTCATCGAGCCATTCCCATGCATTAATTTCACCATCTGGATCATATGATGCTCTCCCGTCCAGTAATATTTCTGCAGTGCCATCTTCGTCGGATGTTACTGTTAGGTCTTCGCCAGCATCTGCTACTGGCGGTAAATTGATCATTTTGGCCTCAGAAGCTAATTCTTCGAGAAGGTCGGCATCCTCTTCATCTACTATCTGATCTTCGACTTCTTCGCTCATGTCGTCGAGAATCCTAGTTACCTCTTCGCCACTGTGCTCAAAACGGGTGTTTTCTTCATCCTCGTAATTGGGGGCATCAATTGTTTCCTTGTTTTGAGATTCCACATCAGCCTCGTCCTCTACATCCCCTTGTGGGTTGAATACCCACGCGGATACAGCGTCCGTTGAAGGATTGACACACACCGCGATTGACCTTCCATCAGATAAACGAGTGATTGAACGGGGGATGCCGTCCAGTTCACACTTCCAAAGTATACACTCGTCCCTGAGACCGATTATATTGAACCAAATCCCGGCGCAGATTATCTCGTCGGAGCATGACAATGTGCTGATACGTTGGTCGTCTAACTGAATCCTACCAGATAGTTGACCCGATATCTCAACTTGAGTCACTCCACCCATCACATCACCCACGATTACACCGCTTTGGGTGGGTGTCATTGACGATAATGGATGATCCGTCTCAGAGCAATGTATCCGTCCACCGGAGATATCCCAACATTCCACCCTATTCTCCGGCACATGGTCGCCAATTCCGCCCAGAGACCTTCGTGAGACGACAAGGATTCCGGATGGACGGAATTCCATGCAGCTGATGGACTCGATCGATTGGTCAGAAGGAGTTGATGTATGAACGATTTCACCCTCATTCGCTATCCACAATGTTCCAAAAACACCTGAAGCTGCTATTGATCTGGAATTAACCCGTACGATTTCAGATTCGCCGAGCCCTCCGATAGCACGGACGTTTTTGTCTTCATCCATCCACCTAACTTCTCCATCGCTGTCGAGTATCG
>Ga0208410_1000860_pt1 | contig 16772 bp, 13 predicted proteins | sample ETN02SmetaG_3_FD_185787 | JGI IMG/M metagenome (GOLD analysis project Ga0208410, IMG submission 185787) | Marine microbial and viral communities from oxygen minimum zone, Eastern Pacific Ocean - ETNP2014F10-02SV257 (SPAdes) (version 2) | ecosystem: Environmental > Aquatic > Marine > Oceanic ... | reverse complement strand
CGTCGTGAGACAGTTCGGTCTCTATCCGCTGTGGGCGTAGGAAATTTGAAGGGATCTGCTTCTAGTACGAGAGGACCGAAGTGGACGAATCTCTGGTGTACCAGTTGTTCCGTCAGGGGCAGTGCTGGGTAGCTATATTCGGACAGGATAAGCGCTGAAAGCATATAAGCGCGAAACCCACCCTAAGATAAGATTTCCCTACCCTAGAGGTAATAAGGCTCGTTGAAGACTACAACGTCGATAGGCTACAGGTGTAAGTGCAGTAATGCATTCAGCCGAGTAGTACTAATTAGCCGAATGGCTTTATCAAGCATTATTCTTGACTATGAATTGGCCCAATTTCCAAAAGTTTTTTCCGGTGGCTATAGCATAGGGGAAACACCCGATCCCATCCCGAACTCGGAAGTTAAGCCCTATAGCGCCAATGGTACTGCACGGGAAACCAGTGTGGGAGAGTAGGACGTTGCCGGGAACATTTAAAAAGCCTCGATTTATCGAGGCTTTTTTTTATGTTTCACATATTCACCCTTTTTATTTTGGTAGCTATTTATATCATAGGTAAATTGAATTCAATCAAAGAAACCATCATGAGATTTATAATAAAAATATTAATACTTTTATCAATTATAAGTAGTCCTGTTCAAATACTTAGAGGGCAGACTGTGAATCTAAATGGGGATATATATGAATATGCTACTTATTATATAAATAGTTTTGATCTGAGCACTGGTGCCACAAATGTTCAAATATTCAGATACCAGTTATCAGCAGAAGAGTATCCTGTATCATTGAAGATCGGTTTTAGGGCTACGATGTTATCTCCTGCCCTAGGAATCAATAATGAACAGACCATCATTGAGATTCAGACAGATGCCATTCAACTTCAGGCACCTATTATTCTAGATAATAGAGATATCTCATCAGAGACAGCAGTCATATATGATATGGATTCACCACCAAATACTATTGAACTAACTGGTCAGGTAATTGAGAGTCTTGACCCTTCTCAAGCAGATGCTATCTTACAAAGTGTGATTACGACAGGCAAAATTGCAGATGGTGAATATACTTTTCAGGTTAATATTTTGTCAGAGAGCGACCAGGTGCTTGCATCAGATTCAAAGACAATCTTAGTTCAATCACCTGTATCCATAACCTTGGAGTCTCCTGCTGGTGCTTTATCAGATACTCTTGATAATGTGATCTATACGACCTTCCCGATCTTTCAATGGTTTTCACAGATGTGTAATGGTTGCGATACTTATATAAGAGTGGCGCCTTTTAATCCTCAGTTGCATAGTTCCATGGAAGATGCAATGGAAGATCAGCGCGTATTACCATTTGACCAGTCAGAGGATTGGTATGAAATAGATAATGTAAATAGTTTCCAATACCCATTCAGTGGTGCATTCCCTCTTGAAGAGGGCAAGGTTTATTGCTGGCAGGTTATGATGTCAATGCCCACAACTTCAGGTTCTGAAGAAATGACATCTACTATTTCAGCATTTAAAATAGGTGAGGCAGGAAATGTTGAAATTCAGGATAGAATTTCAAACCCCTTGCTAATGGCTCTGAAGGAAGCATTGGGAGAAGATCAGTTCAATGCATACTTCGGTACTGGAAATGACTTTCAGGGTTTTAATCCCACAGGCCAGGTTGAGGTCAATGGAGTTACTGTGGATGAGTCTAGCATCAGTTATATATTAAACCAAATTGGTAGTAATACCTTACAAATTCAATCAATATCAGTAGAATGATGAAGAAATTAAAATATTTATTTTTGATTTATTCAATTACCTTATCATTTGCTTTTGCAAATAAGATTGCTGTTGCCACAAAGATAAAAGGACTGGTGGAGATTATGCCAGTTGGTAAAAAAGATTTCTCAAAATTAAAGCCTGGCACTATTTTATCTGATGGTGATAAAGTTCGAACAGGGTCCAAGGGATTTTTAGCAGTTATTTTTATAGATGATAAATCAACATTGAAATTAAAAGAAAACTCGGAAGCTGTAATTACTGGACAGCGTTCTGCCGCAAGTATCTCAAAAAAGATTAATATGGATTCTGGAACTGTGAGAGCTACCATTACAAAACAAAACACAGATTTTGTTATTCAGACACCAACATCAGTTGCATCTGTAAAAGGAACAGACTTTTGGCTTATCACCGATCCAGAAAATGGAGATCAGATAATTGGTATTGAAGGTATCGTTGGTCTAACCAATAATGAGACTGGCCAAGAAGTAGATGTATCAGAAGGTATGAGTGGTATCTCTACTCCTGATGGAAATATTGGTTTAGAAGTAACAGACGAATCTTCTATTCCAGATGACCCTAGTGTTGAAACAGATGGACCATCTCAGATTAAGATTTATTTGGAAGGTCCAAATGGAGAGCAAAGAGTCATGATCATTGAATATCAATAATCGCTTTTCCTCTATACAAATTTCTACAAAAATTTCGTATGCGAAAACGCATTTCACAGAAAGCTTTTCTGACCATTTATTTGTGTGTCTTGAATGTTGGTCTCTCACAATCCAACCATATATATTATCATAATAACCCATCTCCTGTAGAGAAGGGAAAGCCAATTGTAATATCCCAATTATTATTTAAGGAAGATCATATTATCTCTGGCGTACTATTTTTTAGGGATAAGGGTGAATTAAGTTATCAAGAAGTTGAAATGACTTTTGAGAGTGGTAAATGGGTTGGAATGATTCCAGGCCACAGGGTGACTTCTAAAGGTTTGGAGTATATGTCTATTTTAACTAAATCAGATGGGGGGAGAATCTCCCTTCCACTGGTTGAAGACCCCTTTAATAATCCATTGAGTATTAGAGTCAGTCCTAATTCAAACGATAATAAGAATTCGAAAATTTCTAATGAGATTGGAGATTATGCACAGGCAGATATCTTAATTCTTTCTCCTGAAAATGGATCCATTAATCGTCCTGGCGATATTGTCATATCTGCATCACTTTTCAGCGCACCAAATGTTGATCAAGAAGATTTTGAGATTTTCATAGATGAAATGAATTTTACAGATCAGACAATAATCTCTGGAGATGTCTTATCTCTAGTTCCAGTAGATGAGCTACCATTTGGGTTCCATAAAATTAAAATTAAATTTAAAACAACCTATGGTATTGATATAGAGCCTATAGAATGGACATTTAGTATAAGTAAGGGTATGGGTAATATTGCAGAATCCTTTAAGTATAAAGGTTCACTCGTAGGAAAACAAGCTAATAGCACGGCATCATCAATTTCGATAGATGAACGCCAATATTCTGGAAAGATAGATGCAGAATTAAGTTGGATCAAAGCACGTTACTCTTTTCGCCAATCTAGTCGTGAATCGCCATTATCTCAGCCAGTTGATCGTAAAACACTTACTATGCAGATCACTGATTATTTAAAGATTGAAAATGGTGATGTATATCCATCTATATCTCAGTTTGTATTGGATGGGAAAAAAGTAAATGGCCGTTATATGAACGTGGATATACCATTTGGTTTTGAGTTTGATGGATTTAAAATATTGGGTAAAGATCTTTTAGGATTTCAATTTAAGGGTTCAATAGATATAAAGACAGTTTCTGGACTCTTAAATAGAAAAGTTCAATATCAAAATGGTCTAAATCGTGCCTATGAATTATTAACCAATGATATCAGGTATGATGAATTTGGTAATCGTATTTACCTTTTGGATAGAAAAGGATATACCTTTCCAAGAAAAATAAATTCTGCAAGACTAACATTATCATTGAATAACTGGTTCAAGGCTGGTATCCATTTTCTAAAAGCCAAAGATGAATTTAAAAAGATCAAGACTCGTGCGCCAGAGAGCAGTCTTTTTTCGGTTGATACTAGCGTATTTAGTGATTCTTTAGTATTTAAATATACATTAGCAGAATTCATTGATTCGTTGAGCAATGATGACACAGTAAAGATAAAGAAAAAAAATTGGAATGATGGTAACCCACAAGAAAATCTTGTATTTGGGTTTGATCTTGAAGGATCAATGGACAACCGCAAACTGTTATTCCAAATGGGATGGAATATGAGTCTGACTAATTATAATATTTGGGCTGGTACTGCCAGTAAGGATTCATTGGATCTGCTTCTAGATACGTTAAGTGATGGAAAACTAATGGGTAGTTATGATATATCAGCCATTGGTGATTTTATAGATTCATATGCAGACATTTTCACTATTCATCCAGCGTATATGGCCCCAATATTACCTATTGATCCAATAGTTGCAGAGGAGAGCTCTATCAGAGCTTTTATGAATATGCCTGCTTCTGCATATTACCTTCGTTTAAAAGGGAGCTATTCATTCAATAACATAATGATTCAATATCGCCAACTCGGTCCAGAATATCGAACCTTTGGTAATCCATATTTGACCAATAATATTCGTGAATTCAGCATAAATGATAGACTATCTACTTTAGGTCGAAGATTGATGTTTGTGGTTGGCTATAAATATCGTGATAATAAACTGTCTGATCTAGTAGCACACCCAATTGCTACAAAGACAATATCATTGAATACAACCCTTGTTCCTGGTCCTGGTGCGCCTTCAATTATCTTGAATATTCAATCAATAGGAAGAACTAATGGGATTGACTCGATTGATACGGATCAATATGGTAATTATCTTGGAGACAGTAGAGAAAATTCCCAAGCCCTTAATGTAATGACCTCAATAAATATTCCTGGAAACTTTGGTATTTTCACAACTGTCACTTCAGTTAATCTGAATTCGATTACATACAAAGACAATCTGGCATCTGAAAGGAATAAGGACTATTTTTTTCAAAAGTCAGAGACCCAGTCTATCTCTGCTACAATTTCTACTCGATTTAAAATTCCGCTAAAAACGTCTTCGAGTTTCAATCAAACAAAGATATTCATACCTTTTTTAGATCAAAATAATTTGGCTCAAGAAATGATAAATACGTGGACATCATTAAATACAACTATTCAATATGGTCTATTCAATAATAAAGTGCGCCTCAGGTCTGGAATAGATTTTACTACAAATGGTGAAAGTGATGATACCTCAGTAAAACTTTATGGCGGTAAGATAGGTGGAGATTGGGATATTTTGAATAAATTAACATTAAGTTTTAATAGTTCGATCAGAATGAATAATACTAAGGGCTATGGCTCAGATGATATTGATAATGATGGAGATGGTATAATTGATGAGAAAAGAGAAAACTGGTCAACAAATAGTTCAGGGTTTAACGTTACTCTAGGATATCGATTTTGATTAATGATATAAAAAAGTTTTTTCAAGAACACATAGTGGATCTTGGACTCACAATGGGGGCTGTCATATTGACCTGTCTGCTTCATTGGACAGGTGTATTTGATTTTCTTGAATTAAAAACCTATGATTATAGATTTCATTCAGTTCGAGGACCATTGACAGGATGGCGTGCGAGTGACTCTAGTATCATTGATATGGGGACTAATGTTGTCTTGGTCGAGGTTGATGATGAATCATGGCGTATATTGAAAGATAAAAAAGTTCCTTGGCCTTATCCTAGGGGAGATATTTGGGCTAGAGCAGTTGATAACTTGAGCAAGGCTGGTGCAAAGGTCATTGCCTTTGATATTCAGTTCGACTCGCCGGATGCCAGGTCAGAGTATTTGAGAAGTGTTAGTGGAAATCTGCCACCAGAATTCCAACAATATCTTCCTGGCCATGGAGACATAATTTTAGCTGAATCCATAAAAAAAGCTCAGGAAAGTGGGACCAATATCATAATGGATGTTAAAATGGTGCAAGAATCCACTAGAGTACCGCCTACTTATATAGCATATCCTGTACCGGAGATAATGGATGTTGACCCGGAAACTGGACTCATCAATGATATGTTAGATACAGATGGGTTCTCAAGACAATATAGTATTGCAGGATATATGGAACATGAGCCAGACATTGCATACTTGACTCTAGGATTGAAATGTGTAAAATCCTTTTTGGACATGTCAGACGATGAATTGCCAACTTTTGATTCTGAAGAATTAATTTGGAATTTTGGTGATCTGAAAATCAATTCATATGGTAAGACAAATAATTTTTTGGTTAATTATTATGGCCCTCCATCAGGATATAAGATACCAGGCAATAATTCATTTAAACCATGGGGAACATTCCCAAGATTTTCTTTATCACAAATTCTGGATACAAAAGACTATGATCTCCCAGAGGACATTGATTGGATGAGTCAATTCTTGCCTGGTGAGATTCCAGAATGGATATTGGCTATTGAGGATGAAATAGAGAGAAATGAAATGATGAAGATGATGGGTATTGGCTCAGATTTTGATATTACTGAATCCCCATTCTATGATAAGATCGTTATATTGGGTGTAAATGTGGAAGTACTTCATGATGTTAAATCAACACCATTTTATAATTACCTAAACTTGAGTCAATTAACACCTGGAATGGAAACACATGCTAATGCAATACAGACTCTGCTTCATAAAAATTATATAAAGGTATTTGGAGGTAAAACCACAAGATATATGGCAGAGGGTGCATCCTATCCAATAGCTAACTTTCTATTAATTTTTTCTCTCTGCATGCTAGCATATCTTTTATTAACAAAGTTAGAGCTCCATCCGATCATAGCAGGAATTATCATTTTCTCTGAAGGCTTGATTTATTATGCATTCGCCATGGGAATGTTTGCGAATGATTATTTATGGTTTTGGAAGTCTGCTTTGTCTACCTTACTTCCTACTGGAGTTCATGAAATATTTTATGATAATCTGCAGGTTAGATTGCCTGGGCCTGGCGAATCTTACGTTATGCCTATCATAGCCCCCATCGCAGGTCTAACATTGACATATGCTTCGAATATTATTTTTCAATTTTTACATGAGCAGCAAGACAAGAAATTTTTAAGAGAAACTTTTGGAACATACATAGCACCAAAGGTTCTTGATAAGATGTATGAAGAAAAGCAGGCCCCCAAACTAGGTGGTGTAGAGGGTATTCATACTGCATTTTTCTCTGATATACAAAATTTTTCCACATTTTCTGAGGCACTTGAGCCTGAGAGAATGGTTGCTTTAATGAACGAGTACCTTACCGTTATGTCAAGAGTTGTATTGGATAATGAAGGTACCTTGGATAAATACATTGGAGATGCAATTGTTGCATTCTATGGTGCTCCAGCACCAGTAGAAGATCATGAAATAAAATCGTGTATTACTGCACTGCAAATGCAAGAGGCCCTTGGTGAATTACGAAAAAAGTGGTATGATGAAAATGATTGGCCAGATATTGTTTACTCAATGCAGCATCGAATAGGATTAAATAGTGGGAGGATGGTCACTGGTAATATGGGTTCAGAAATGCGGATGAATTATACAATGATGGGAGATACTGTTAATCTCGCTGCTAGACTTGAGTCATCTGCTAAGCAGTATGGAGTGTATAATTTTGTTGGTGAAAATATTTACGAATCAGCAAAGAGTATGTTCATTTTTCGATTTTTAGATTTTGTACAGGTCAAAGGAAAACAGATACCTGTAAAAGTTTATGAACTAGTATCAGAAAAAACCAAGGCAGATAATTCTACCATCGATCTTATCCGAACTTTTGAAAAAGGTCTTGATCATTATTTTCAAAAAGAATGGGACCAGGCTATCGATTGTTTTGAGAAAGCTAACACCATGGAAGATCACTTTGAATCAAGAAACACTACGCCGTCTGCTGTCTATATAGATCGATGTACTATGTTCAAAGAAAATCCACCTGATAAAGATTGGGATGGAGTATGGGCAATGACTTCAAAATAGAAATAGGAACTTTTTAGTTGTTTTTTCTATTTAAAATAAAAAAGTGAAATAAAAATGATAAGAAAAAGAGGAAATATTTTATGGGTAGATGATGAAATTGAGCACCTAAAACCCCATATTTTATTTCTTGAAGAAAAGGGATATCAATTAACAAAGGCCACGAATGGGTCAGATGCAATAGCATTGTCTAAATCGAACCAATATGATCTTATTCTATTGGATCATTCGATGCCTGGCATGGATGGAATAGAGACCCTAGCGGAATTAAAAAAATATCGATCAAGTTTGTTGATAATCATGATAACAAAGACTGAAGATGAATGGCTTATGGATGAGGCTATATCAGGGCAGGTAGAGCAATTTCTAATTAAACCTGTGAATCCTAGTCAGATTTTTATGGCATGTAAACAGTCTCTAGAAAAAAATAAACTATCTGAAGAAAAAATAACTAGTGAATATTTAAAGCATTTCCAACAGATCGAAAATGAAATAGAATACACACATCATGCTGATGATTGGTGGAAACTATATGATCGTCTTTCAGATTGGCAAATAAAATTTGATAAATATAGAGATACAGGTTTGGGAAATATACTCGAAGAACAAATAAGTACATGTAATAGAGAGTTTACGCATTTCATAGAGTCCAACTATAGACTTTGGATGGATATGGAAGATAGGCCTGCCTTAACAAAAGATATTGTTCCTAAGTATATTGTACCAAGATTGAAAAATAAACAAAAGACCTGTCTTCTAGTAGTCGATTGTATGCGCTATGATCATTTCAAAACAATAATGCCCATATTAGAGCCAATGTTTGATATTGGACTAGAATACTGTTTATCCCTATTACCTACGGCAACACCATATTCACGAAACGCCATTTTTTCTGGCATGTTTCCAGATGAAATGGTTACCAAATATCCACGTCAAGCTTCTGATATGAAAAACGATGCGCCGAGTCTTAATCAATATGAAAAACAGTTCTTGATCGATCAATTAAAAGCCTTTGAAATAAATGATAGTTCCGTTCATTATCATAAAATTTGGGCTGTGGAAGAAGGAAATAAATTTGAGGGTCATATAAAAGAATATGCTAACCAAGACCTAATTGCATTGGTAGTCAATTTTGTCGATATACTAGCACATAAAAGTTCGCAGATGGATGTTTTAAAAGAGATGGTCCCTGATGAGATGGGATATAGGTTGGCAGTGAAAAATTGGTTGACTCAATCTTGGTTATTAAAAGTGCTGAAATATCTTTCAGAAATGGGTTTTGATGTAATTATGACAAGTGACCATGGTAGCATTAGAGTTCAGAATGATGTTATGGTATCTGCTGATAGAACGGCATCATCAGGAGTCCGATACAAATATGGTAGAAACATAAATACTAATACAAAGAATGCTATGATCATTAGAGATCCAAAAGACTATAGACTTCCTGAGTTTGGGCCGCAACCAACTTACGTAATTGCAAAGAATGATAATTATTTTGTATATCCAAATGAAGCTCATAAATATCAGGGCAAGTTCAATAATTCATTCCAACATGGAGGAATTAGCATGGAAGAAATGATAGTTCCAGTTGCAGTTATGAGAGGCAGGTCTCAGTGATATTCACTAGTCATTCTATTGATGATACAGAATCCTTGGCACAAAAACTAGCTGACGAGATTCAGCTTGGAAGCGTCGTCACGTTGATTGGTGACCTTGGAACTGGTAAAACGACATTTTCTCAAGGCTTTGCAAGAGCTATCGGAGTAAGTGAAAGAGTCGGTTCCCCAACCTTTAAATTAGTTTCTGAGTATAAAGGTAGAGCCTATTGGCTATATCATATTGATGCTTATAGGTTAGAAGGAGCAAATGACTTTTTAAATATTGGTGGTGAAGAATATTTGAAACCTGAAAAAGGTGTTACTTTAATTGAGTGGGCAAATATTATTGGAGAGATATTTGATGAAGATACCATTAGCCTAAAATTTTCTAGAATGAAGGAAAATTCAAGTTCAAGGAAAATTGAGATCAAGGGAATAAAACTTGATGTCTAGAATCATATTATCATTGGAAACTTCATCAACAATGTGCAGTACAGCATTAATTGAAAACAATGATATACTATGTTGCATAGAGGAACCAGCTTACAGAGAGCATAATGAAAAACTTCCTAGCTTTATAAAAACTACTCTTGATAATTCAAATAAGACCATTAATGATATAGATGCATTAGCTGTAAGCATTGGGCCAGGTTCATTTACAGGTTTAAGAATAGGCCTTGGTTTTTGTAAAGGGATGGCATATTCAAAAGGATTACCAATCATCCCTGTGCCTACTATGCTAGCATTAGCATATTCTTTGAAAGATAATGAGCCTGAAAATGGTATCCTTTTTTCGCATTCAAAAAAAGTATTCTACCAAGATTTCAAATGGAATAATAGTATGCCGATCGCAACGCGAAAGCCTGTTTTAAAAGATATTGAAGAATTCCAAGGTGGTGAAAAACTTGGTTTTCATTCAAATTGTGGTAAGTTCTTTGAAAATATGAATTCAATTAAACAGGCAACACCCTCCGCTAGGAATATTGCACTTCTAGCGTATGAATTTTACGACGAATGGTTGATTGAAAAACCTTATGACCTTGTGTCCGAATACATAGCACCTTTCGAAATTAAGAGCAGTGCAAAATAAAAAGATAGTAAGGAAAGGCATTCCCAATGACTTACACTCTTTATATCAAATAGAAAAAGATGTTTTTGATAAGGAGCATTGGACTCAAAATATGATTGCTGATGAGTTAGTGGATGTATTTGGAAGAGCGACCTGGGTGATAGAAGAGTCACATAAAATTCTAGGATACTGTATGACGCGTTCATTTGGAAAGGAAGTAAATATTATCAATATGGCGATTGAATCCCAATCTCAAGGAAAAGGAATGGGAAGATTTTTGCTTGGATATGTTTTAAATCAGGTCCCTATTAATTCATCAGTATTTTTAGAAGTAAAACAGGGTAATTTTAATGCGATAAATCTGTATAGAAGTTTTGGTTTTCAAAAAATAAATTTGCGTGGCAATTATTACAAGGATGGCAGCTCTGCTTTAGTAATGTACCTTGAGCATTAAATAAGTTTTATGGCTTGGTTTAAACGAAAAGATAAAAAATTAAAAGACCCTGAAAAGAAATCAATTCCTGATGGTCTATGGGATAAGTGTCCTTCTTGTAATGAAATAATCTATAGGCCTGAGCTTGAAAAGAAACTTTCAGTATGTCATCATTGCAATCATCATTTCAGAATTTTACCAGATACCTATGTAAAGTTGTTATTAGATGATGGTACAGTATCCAATCATTTTAATAATCTACTACCAAAAGACTTTTTGAGTTTCAAGGCTGATAAAGCTTATAAAGATCAGATAGTAGCAGCTAAGAAAAAAACTGGAGAGAATGATGCAATCCGTGTTTATGAAGGTAAAATCAATGATAGGGATATTATTTTATCTATAATGAATTTTTCATTTATTGGTGGCAGCATGGGCTCGGTAGTTGGAGAAGCTGTGTCTAGGTCCATAGTCCTTGCTGGAGAAAAGAAGGTACCATTCATCCTTATTTGTTCTTCAGGTGGAGCAAGGATGCAGGAAGGTGCGATTTCACTCATGCAACTAGCAAAAACAAGTACCCAATTAGCAAAATTTTCAAAAAATGGTGGTCTATTCATTCCTATATTAACTGACCCTACTACGGGCGGCGTTACTGCAAGTTTTGGAATGCTTGGTGATATAATATTAGCTGAGCCTGGAGCACTCATAGGTTTTGCAGGTCCTCGAGTCATCAAGCAAACAATCGGGCAGGATTTACCTAAAGGATTTCAGAGGTCTGAATTTCTCTTAGAAAAAGGATTTATCGATCACATAGTTGATCGTAAGAATATGAAAGAAAAAATAACGACCCTTATTAATCTTCTTTCATGATAAAACCAAAAATATTAATCACTAATGATGATGGTATTTCATCTGAAGGGATTTTTGCTTTGTGGGAAGCAATGGTTGAGGTAGGTGAAACATTTGTAGCCGCTCCAAGCACAGAGCAAAGCGCCTCCAGTCATTCATTGACCTTATCTCATCCGCTACGAGTCAAGACTTTGAAACGTAAAGATGGATTTGAGGGATGGTCAATTGATGGTACTCCTGTAGATTGTGTTAAAATAGCCGTTAGATCACTCATGAAAGAAAGTCCTGATATACTGATATCTGGTATTAATCATGGTTCTAATCTTGGAAATAATATAATGTACTCTGGTACTGTATCTGCTGCTACTGAAGGAATGATCATGGGTATCCCTTCAATAGCGATTAGTTTGGCATCTTATGAGACAGATAATTATGATGGTGTTAAGAAATATGCAAAAAATATTGTAAATAATGTATTAAAGCATGGCCTTCCAAAAGATACTTTACTTAATGTGAACGTACCGTACTGTGAGCAAGCAGCAATCAAAGGTATTAAGATCACTAGTCAGGGTAATCAATACTTTATAGATGAATATGAACAGCGTATTGATCCCAGAAATAGTGAGTATTATTGGATCAAAGGTCAAATGATTGATGAAGATCAATCAATTGATTATGATGGCAAAGCCATTCAAGAGAACTATGTGAGCGTTACTCCAATACACTTTAAGTTGACAAATGAGTCATATAAAAAAGATTTAAAAAAAATATTTTAGCAATGAATGATCTTCATAAAAATGGGGTTGTGATTCTTGATTTTGGATCTCAATATACTCAACTCATTGCTCGAAGGGTCAGAGAGCAGAATGTCTATTCTGAGATAATGTCCCCTGAAACAAAACTAGATAAGATCTTAAGTCGACAACCTGCTGCAATAATTCTCTCTGGTGGTCCTAGTAGCATTTATGAAAAAAATGCTCCGGATTTTGATCACAATATAATAAATACTGATTTGCCAATCTTAGGGATATGTTATGGATTACATTTATTGGCACATTTTTGCGGTGGGCAAGTTTCTTCTACAGGTGAAGGGGAATATGGTTTTGCTGAAATTGATATTCACATTGAAGATAATCTCTTTAAAGATGTTAGATCTTCTAAGGTTTGGATGAGCCATGGTGACCAAGTAACAAAAGTGCCAAATGGGTGGGAAATTTTGGCTAAATCTTCAAATGGAGTTATTGCTGCGATGGCAAATAAAGATAAAGGTTTGGTTGCTACTCAATTCCATCCTGAGGTCCATCACACCAAAGATGGTGGTAAAATGTTAGAGAATTTTTTATTTGGGATAGCAGATTGCCAACCTAAATGGACTGCAGGCAATTTTATCAATGAGCAAATAGAAAAGATTCGGCATTATGTGGGAGATGGTAGTGTCCTTACCGGAGTAAGTGGTGGAGTTGATTCTACTGTTGTCGCTGCACTCTTACATAAGGCCGTGGGAGATCGCTCTCATGCAGTAATTATTGACCATGGGCTTATGAGGAAAGATGAAGTCGAGGAATGTGTCGAGGCTTTAGCTAAGGGTCTAGGAGTTAACATTCATGCCTATGATGAATCAAAAACCTTCTTATCAAAACTTAAAGGAGAGGCAGATCCAGAAAAGAAACGCAAGATAATTGGGAATCAATTTATTTTTTCTTTTGATCGTATATCTAAGAGTTTGGGTCAGATTGATTTTCTTGCACAAGGTACCCTATATCCAGATATCATCGAAAGTGGTGTAAGTAAGGGAAACACTGCACATGTGATAAAGAGTCATCATAATGTTGGAGGTCTACCAGAGGATATGGAATTCAAGTTAGTTGAGCCATTGAAAGAACTATTCAAAGATGAGGTAAGGAGGGTTGGAGAGGAACTTGGTCTGCCAAGAACACTCATTAATAGGCATCCATTCCCGGGGCCAGGTCTAGGGGTTAGAATAATTGGAGAAATAACCACAGAGCGTATCAGTATTTTACAAGAGGCTGATAAAGTATATATGGATATTTTGCATGAGGATAATATTTATGATGAAATATGGCAGGCTTTTTCTGTATTGATACCTGTTAAGACTGTAGGAGTAATGGGTGATCAACGAACCTATGAGAATCTACTCGCAATACGTGCCGTAACTAGCACTGATGGGATGACAGCCGATTGGTTCGACATGCCCTCTAAAACTTTATCAAAGATATCTAGTCGAATTGTCAACTCAGTCAGAGGTGTTAATCGTGTGGTCTATGATATTACTTCCAAACCACCAGGGACAATAGAGTGGGAATAAAATAAAAATAGATCATAAAATGTCAAAAATTAGAATTAGAAAGGCGGTCCATGAAGATGCAAATGAAATAGCCAATGTACTTCTAGACTTCTACAATATGGATAATAAAGATGAGGCAAAAAATGCATTTTTATCTGAATTATCAAAGGATTATAAATATATAGTTGCAACTGATAATGGTAGTATTGTTGGTTTGGTCACTTGGCTAATGCATGGTCTACCAAAGCATGGACTATTTGAATTAGATAGAATCTGTGTTCTAAGTAAGTCAAGAGGAAAAGGTCTTGGAGAGATATTAGTGAATGGACTAATTGAGGATGCTAAAAATTGGTATGTGGAACATAATTCTAAAATAAGGAAACTTTATCTTCTTACTCATGAGGATAATGTTTTAGCTCAAAACTTTTATGAAAAAGTAGGATTCTCTCATGAGTCTACACTTAAAAGCCATTATTATGACAAGTTGGATGAACGATTATATAGTATTTTTTTTAATGAATGATATGTCAAAAAAACCATGTGTGGTATAACAGCATATATTGGAAATAAAAATCCAGTTCCTATACTTCTAAAGGGGCTCAAAAGATTAGAATACCGAGGCTATGATTCTTCAGGTTTTGCCTTGCTACAAAAAGATGAAGTAATTTGCATCAAAAAAAAAGGGAAGGTCGCTTCCCTTGAATCTTTCATTAATAATGAAGATATGGATTCAAATATAGGAATAGCGCATACACGTTGGGCAACCCATGGTGAACCAAACGATATTAATGCCCATCCACATTTAGATCACACCGGAAATATCGCTTTAGTACATAATGGTATAATTGAAAATCATGAAGTTTTAAAAGAAGTGCTTATTTCAAAGGGCATTTCTTTTACTAGTGATACGGACTCTGAAGTATTGGTACAATTGATATCAACAATATATTATCAAGAAAAAGAAATAAGTTTTGAGGATGCAGTCCGAGCAGCACTACAAGAAACAATTGGCGCCTATGGAATTGTTGTCATTTGTGCAGATGAACCAGAGACATTGATTGCAGCGAGGAATGGAAGTCCACTTGTTCTTGGTGTAGGTGATGGTGAGTATTTTTTAGCTAGCGATGCTTCACCGATAGTTGAACACACACGGCATGTTATCTTTTTAGATGATGGTGAGATTGCTACAATTTCAAAAGGTGAATATTCTATTTCACGGATTGATTCTAATCAAATAGTATCAAAGACACTCACGGAAATAGATTTAAGTATTGAGGAGATTGAAAAGGGTGAGTTTCCTCATTTTATGCTTAAAGAAATCAATGATCAAGTTCATTCTATAACCGACACAATGCGAGGTCGTTTGAACCTTAAGGATGGGACTACGCAACTTGGGGGGATTAATGATTTTTTGCCTAATTTACTTTCTGCTTCTAGAATATATATAACTGCTTGTGGGACATCTTGGCATGCTGGTTTAATAGGAAAACATTTAATTGAATCATTTGCTAAAATACCGGTGCATGTGGAGTATGCATCAGAATTTCGCTATAGAGATGCTATCATTGATTCAAATACAGTCCTTATAGCAATAAGTCAATCGGGTGAGACTGCTGATACATTAGCTGCAATAAGAAAAGTGAAGACTCTGGGTGCTTTAGCGTTAGGTATTTGTAATGTCGTTGGTAGTACCATAGCTCGTGAAACTGATGCTGGGATATTTACTCATGCTGGTCCAGAAATTGGTGTTGCATCTACTAAGGCTTTTACTGCACAAGTAACAGTACTCATTATGTTGGCCTTAAAATTAGGTCGCAAAACCGGTGTGGCAAAAGATCGAGGACAAAATCTTTTAAATTCTCTAAATCATATATCTAATGATATACGTATTATCTTAGATAATTTTGATTCAATCAAATCGGTTGCAGAACAAACATATGATGTCCAAAATTTTCTTTACTTAGGTAGAGGAATTAATTTCCCAGTTGCACTGGAAGGAGCATTAAAGTTAAAAGAGATATCATATATTCATGCTGAAGGTTACCCTGCTGCAGAGATGAAACATGGACCAATCGCACTAATTGATGAAAATATGCCTGTGGTAGTAATAGCACCAAGAGATCAAACACTTTCAAAAATAATATCTAATATACAGGAAGTAAAAGCAAGAAAAGGTATAGTCATTGCAATAGCGGAAAGTCCTGATAAAGAGTTACGAAATCTATGTGATTTCATTTTAGAAGTTCCGTCAACTCATCCTTATGTTTTTCCAATTACAAGTTCCATTGTTTTACAATTACTCGCATATCAAATTGCAGTTTTAAAAGATTGTGAGATAGATCAGCCAAGAAACCTTGCAAAGTCAGTTACCGTAGAGTAAGAAACAAGGATTTATATCGTTTCCCCTATGTGGTGGTGATAAATATATATATATCAATAACTTACAGGAATCACTACCCCTCAAAATATTCTAAATATCAGAAATATCTTTACGACAGAATAAAGTCTCTAAAGATGTGTTTTGTTTCACCTAAAAGATGGTTTGAAATAAGAGATATACTAAATAATGAAGGGTTAAAAACTCCTATGGGACACAGGTTTGAGATTAATAATATCATGAGTATTTACAAAAAAGGGAAGGTTAGGGAAGAGAGGTTGAATTCAGAAGTTAAAGTCGAAAAAT
>Ga0208410_1000859_pt1 | contig 16791 bp, 18 predicted proteins | sample ETN02SmetaG_3_FD_185787 | JGI IMG/M metagenome (GOLD analysis project Ga0208410, IMG submission 185787) | Marine microbial and viral communities from oxygen minimum zone, Eastern Pacific Ocean - ETNP2014F10-02SV257 (SPAdes) (version 2) | ecosystem: Environmental > Aquatic > Marine > Oceanic ... | reverse complement strand
ATAGATCATGGAATTAAATTCAATTAAATATGAAAAATCAGATGGTATAGCGAGAATTATAAAAGATAACCCCCCTCAATACGGAATGACTCTTGAAATACTGCTTGAAATGAAAAAAACTCTTGAAGACGCTGCTAATGATGAGGATATATCAGTAATTGTTATATCAGCAGCAGGAGAGGGATTTCATTTGGGAGCAGTTGTTTTTGGGGAAGTAGGAAATGCTGATTGGAAGTTAACACCCATTGAGTTTAGAGAAATTAGTCAATTTGCTCGTGAGATATTTCGGTATATTGAAACTTTAGAAAAACCAGTGATCGGTGTAGCAAAATCTGGAGCAGTAGGAGGTGGCTTTGAAAACCTTCATGCATGTGATTTTGTTATAGCCTCTGATGATGCAAAATTTAGTCAACCTGAAGTTACTCTTGGCTTATGTACCGGCTGGGGAGGATCACAAAGGCTTACAAGAATGGTTGGTTGGAGAAAAGCAAAGGAATTGCTTCTAACTGGTATTGAAATTGATGGCAAAGAAGCTGAAAAAATTGGAGCTATAACTAAGTCTGTTCCTTTGGAGCAAGTTGATAAAGAAGTAAACGAATTATGTAATAGATTAAAAATATGTGCTCCTGTAGCGTGGGGATATACAAAGCTAGCAATGAATAAAGTTTGGGAAACTGATCACAGAACTGGACTTGATTTTGAAGTTGAGGCTTGGGGTATGGTAAATAGTGAAAGAGAATTTAATGCAGATGTTTTTGACGATTTTTTGAACGGTAGACAACCCAAGTTTAACAAAAGAAAAAAAATTACCTCTGACTGGCATAAAAGTGAGTAATATCATAGAGGGGGGATGTTTTTGTGGCTCAGTTCGCTACAGCTTTCATTCTAATGATTATCCTTCAGCAAATTGTTACTGTTCAATGTGCAGGCGTATTTCAGGAGCTGCTTTTGTTTCTTGGATAGCTATTCCATCATCATGCTTTGATTATACTAAAGGAGATCCAAAAAAACTAATTTCCTCACCTCATGGAGTCAGATACTTTTGCCAAGATTGTGGGACTCCATTGGCCTGCAGTCTTGATGAAGATCAAAAAAATATTTACATCACTATTTGTAGCCTAGATAATCCTCAAAGCTTTAAACCAAAAGACGATATATATACTGAAGACATGCTTGATTGGATGAAATAAAATCATGAATTATATTTTTGCTTATTCATAGTTTTTATACTAAATATAAAATCGTGATGATTAATAAATTTAAAATTGATGGTTTAGCAATTTCATTGTCTTTCTTATGTGCGGTTCATTGTCTATTTGTTCCATCTTTTATTATTCTGGCACCCAGTTTTTTATCTATTTCATTTGATAATGAATTTACACATTACCTAATTTTAGCTTTAGCAATTCCTATTAGTATTTTCGCTTTATCTGCTGGTTATAAAGCTCATAAAAACTTATCTATGATATTTATAGGGTTTTTGGGTTTATCAATTCTTTTGTTTGCAGTTTTGTTTGGTATTAATCTATTTGGAGAAATTGGAGAAAAAGGACTGACATTATTCGGTTCAGTCATCGTTGCTTCTGCTCATTATAGAAATCTAAAAGTTTGCAAGGAATTAGATTGTGATTGTCACGATAGTTCAGTTTAACTTTTATAATTCAAACTTTAAGAGAAAATAAATTTCTTATTCTTGAATATTTTATAATTATTGTTTTACACTTATATTTTTTAAAGGAGAAAATTATGTTATCAAAATTAGTCACATTAAAGTCTTATGTCTTTACTTTTATAGTCTTAACATTTTTTACAATTAGTAGTTTAAACGCTTTTGATATAAGCAAGAATGCATCTAAAGGAAACTTTGAAGTCACCTCATGGAAAGCAGGAGGTGGTTATAGCGTAATTACTTCTGCGGGTTTTGTTGATGGTTATGGAAAGGTTTATCTTACTCATAAGTTTAAAGCTAATAGCGGAGAAGCATTATCCGGTGACTTTACAGGTGCTGCAAGGGCAATTAGTAAAGATGGAGATATGGCTTTTGCAAGTCTTCAAGGAATTTGGAAGCGCGAAGGAAAAACCTTAACCATACATACATTGGATTCTCTTACTGACGGCACCGCTAATTATGCTAAAGGTACATTTGATCTGTATGAAGGCACACTTAAATTCGATGTTTTTTCGATTGAATAATTAAGGTTATAGGAGAAAATTATGTTTAGTCATGTAATGGTTGGAACAAACGATATAGAAGAAACTAAAATTTTTTATGATAAATTATTAGGTGTTCTAGGAGCTTCTCCTGGAGTGCTTTCACCAAATCTTACAGGTCAGAAAAGATATTTTTATGCTCATGATAATTCTATGTTTGTTATAACTGAACCGATTGATGGAAACGAAGCTACCACGGGAAATGGTTTAACAATCGCTTTTAATGTTAAGAGTGAAGAAGAGGGTAATTTATGGCATCAAACAGGAATTGAAAATGGTGGAACAACTATTGAAGATCCACCTGGCGTTAGAGATTATGGTGAGATGAAAATATATCTTGCCTACTTGAGAGATCCTTCAGGTAATAAACTTTGTGCAATTAAAAGAATGTAATCAGTATTTGGAAAATCTTTATGATTAATTCAAAATTTTACCCTTTTTTTATAGCCTTAGTCTTATCTATCCTTTTTTTTATTATTTATATCTTACTTGGCAATCAAGGGGTAATCTTATCCCTTGAGCCAAATGAAAATATTGGTGATATTTCTAGATGGTGTGAAAGAGTTAGCGGAAGTATTTTTAGAGAGCCATCTAATGCATTAAGTAATATAGGATTTATGATTCTTGGATTATTAATGTTTTGGGTTTTAGGAAAAGACATAAAATCCAATAATTCTAATCAATTTACTGGATTAAACTCAATTTCAATACTTTATGCGGGTGCAGCAATATTTCTTGGGCCAGGTTCATTATTAATGCATGGTACGCATACAGAATGGGGTGAATGGGCCGATAATTTAAGTATGATAATGTATATCATCATTCCATGGCTTTTAAACATTAAAGAAATGGGTCGGTGGCCACTTAAGACATTCTTTTCATCATATTTCCTAATTGTTTTTGTGTATGCTGTAACAAGATGGTTATTTGGATCAGAACTAGGTATTAACCTTGATTTATTTGGTTTATCTATCGGTTTATGGGTCATTTCTGAGACGCTTTTTCGGTTTTGGTCCCCATTATTTAGATGGATTTCAGGTTTTATTGGCTTTCTTGTAGCAGCAGTATTTGGAATCTTTCCTGCAGAAATATTCTTAAACTTTAATGAGTTTTGGTGGGTTCTTTTATTTTGGATACCGGCAATATTTTCACATCACCCACCTCGCGTAAAGAGAGATTATTCACCTTGGTTTTACCTAGGTATGGGATCTTATGTACTTGCTTTTGTTATATGGCTTCAAGGTTATCCAAATACACCATTCTGTTATCCGGACTCTATTATTCAGCCACATGCAATTTGGCATTTGATGACAGCTTTTTCTACCTGGTGTTTCTTTAAGTTTTTTAGAACTGAAAAGAAACTAATATAAATTAAAAAATATATTTTATTGATGCACTAAAAGTTCTTCCTGAATTTGAATAAAGTTCTAGCTCAGGATCATCAACTGTTTTTCCATTTATAGATGCCCAGTCATAAAATTTTTCGTTTGTTATATTTCTAATTGCCATATTAAGCGCAATGTTATCACTAATATTTGCATTGAAAAATAAATCAAACGTAGCTCTTCCAGGTGTTTCAACAAGATTACTACAACCTGATCTTCCGCAAACAGGAGCTAAACCATCAATACTACCTTCAGTGATATTAGCAAAGCCCCTAATATTAAATCTTCCTGTATCAGAGTTCCAATTTAAACCTATTATTGTTTGATCAGGATCAATAGAAATTAACTTTTCTCCATTTTGCTCACCATCACTATTAGAATAACCAACATATAACGAATAATTTTCATTTATTAATGCTTGTACCTCAAGCTCAAAACCATCAATCGTAACATCATTAAGATTGACATACTGATAGATACTTATGCCTCTTGGTGATCTACCAGTTAGTTGAGTGTCTATAAAATCCTCATAATCATTTTCATAATAAACTAATGACCAATTCAATCTCGAAGAGCCTAAAATATTATTCCCTCTCAAGCCAATTTCATAGCCATCACTTTCCTCAGAATCAAGATTTGGATTCGGCGCTACGCTGTAATAAAAGGCATAATTAGTAAAAGAAATATTTGCACTCTCATAATCTGGGCTTCTAAAACCTTCTGCATATTGTGCAAATACTGATATACTATCATTAATATCATATATAAATCCTAATTTTCCTGAAACTGCGCTATCGTCAATATATGACAATGCATTTCTTGCAACATTGCTTCTATTAAAAAGTTCATCTACTGAAGGTTTGAGCTCATAAGAGTCATACCTTGCTCCAATAACAACACTAGCTTTTGATGTAATTTCAATTCGATCAGAAAAATAAACCCCCTGTCTAACTGTCTCCGTATCTGGAAATGTTTTATCAGGATATGTGTGACCACCAATATTGTAATTTAATTGTCTAGTTATAAGATTTGTTTCATATCGATATCTTGGTCTTTCTACTTCTATAGACTCATATTCAAATCCATATACAATTTGATGTTTTATTCTAGACTGATTTCCTATTTCCTTAAAAAATTCGGAAGAAAATCCATATATTTCTTGATTAAATTGAAAGTTTTGAAATTCTGCATAGGGCGTTGGTCTTGCTCTCATTCCCATTTCAAAAATTAATTTCGATTTATCTGTAATTTGGTCTTGATCAGTTTTTTGAGTAAAAGCAGTTATTCTTCCTTCATCAAATAAAATATTTTCTCTAGTGAACCCTAATTCTATTGAATACCTATGTCTTGTTGAATCATCTAACCCTAATGCAGAAGAAGTTTGAATAGGGGTAGGAAAAAAACTAAAACCTGTTTCAGTTGTTAAATCCCAATCATTTTTCCATTCTTGTACATCAGCAACAAATGTAACATCAATATTTTCATTTAGTAGAAATTTAATCTTTGCAAGTACACTATTAGACTCACCTGTCATACTATTTGGTTCAATTTCTGTATTATTATGAAGTTTTCTTTCATTTGTATCTCGACGAGTAATTTGAATAAGGCCTTCAATATTATTTCCTACGAAAGCAGACATTAAACCAACTTTTGTTGAATCAGAAGAGTCGTCATATGAAACTGTTGCCGAGTAATAAGGGTTGCCTCTAGACGCTAAATCTGATGCATCTTTTGTAGTATAAGAAATTGCTCCGGCTAACCCATCTGATCCATAAAGGGCTGAACTCGGACCTTTTAAAATCTCAACTTTCTTTACGAGATCAACATCAACTACATCTCTACCATAACCAACATAAGAATCCGGTATTCTTACGCCATCAATAAGTACATTTACTCTTTTACCTCCGAGACCCCGAATTCTAAATCCTTCGTTGAATATTCTTCCATATCCGTCACTTCTTGGCGCTGATACCCCAATAGTATTTTCAATTAAATCAACAATATTATTTGCAATTCTCTTCTCGATATCATCTGATTTAATTACTGAAACTGAACCTATTACTTCACTTAAGGGAATAGGGGCCCTAGAAGATATAACTGTTATTTCTTCTATATTTACTAGGCTATTATTTGAAATATCTGATGTATCATTAGCTTTTACATTTACAGACAACGAGATTAGGGCAATTAAACATAATATTATTTTATACATTGAGTTTCCTTATATGGTTAATTGATAATGAGAATGATTCTCATTCGCATTTACATTTACATTAATATCTGCTTAATTTCAATATGTTAAGAAAAATCATTATATTAACCTTGGTATTTATATTATTTACCTCTGATACATTGCCTTACGATAACTGTGATAAGGCCAATAATTCATCTAGAATTACAGTTGCAGGCGGATCAATAACGGAAATTTTATTTTTTTTAGGATATGAAAGTAACATTATCGCTGTCGATTTAACTTCAAACTATCCAGAAGAAACAAAAGAATATCCATCAATAGGTTATGTAAGAAATTTATCTGCTGAAGGAATACTATCTCTGAAACCAACATTGATAATAGGAGAAGATGATATGGGTCCTCCTAGTGTTATTGAGCAAATTAGAAGAACGGGACTTAATATCAATATTATAAAAGAAAAACATACATCTGAAGGTATTGTTCAAAAAATTGAATGTATAGGTAAAATTATAAATAAAGAAAATCATACACATTTGCTAATTGATGAATTGATTAACCCATCAATTAAAGAATTGAAAAAAATATCAGCTAATCCAATTTTAGCTGATATTAAAGTTATGTTTATCTTAAATATGGATAGTGGAACACCTGTGGTATCAGGAAGAGAAACATCTGCCAATGGTTTTATTGAGATGACAGGAGCAACAAATGCATTTGATGGTTTTGATGGATGGAAACCTGTAGGTACTGAATCTATCATAAATGCTTCTCCTGATTACATTTTGATTTCTAATAGAGGTTCACACTCATATGCAGATTTAGATAAATTATTTGATCATCCTGCTATTAAATATACTCCAGCAGCAAAAAATAGAAATATTATTGCTTTAGATGGTATGGAAATGCTTGGTTTTGGTCCTAGAACAATATTTTCAGCTTTAAAATTATCAAATATTTTTAGTGGAAATCATAATGAATGAAAAAACTATATTGGGCTTAAATTTAAGTTTTCTTTCGGGTAAGCAAACATTATCGCTTTTTATATTTCTTTCTGTTTTAATTCTCATTTTAATTATAGCTTTTTCAAATGGTAGTTTTGATTTTTCTTTTATTTCTCTACTTAAAGGAGAGACAACACATATTGAAAAGACTATTTTTTTTGAAATAAGAATTCCAAGGGTTATCCTTGCATGTTTAGTTGGTTCAAGCTTAGCTATTTCAGGGGCTTGTTTACAAGGTTTATTTAGGAATCCATTGGCAGACCCAGGTCTTATAGGTGTTTCAGCTGGAGCAGCTTTAGGGGCTTCAATGATAATTGTTTTTGGTTCAACGATATTTTCAAAATTTGTACTCTCCACTTTTTTACTTCCAATTGCTGCATGTATTGGTTCAGGTGTAGTAATTTTCTTACTTTTCCTTCTTACAAAAGGATTTGGTCATCAAGGAGTAACATATATGCTTCTTGTTGGTATTGCCATTAATGCAATTGCTTCTGTTGGTATAGGTATTCTTACTTTTATAAGCACAGACTCTGAACTGCGAGGTTTAACTTTTTGGACTATGGGTAGTTTTGGAGGAATTACATGGCCTTTATTATTGCCAGCAGTTTTTATTATAATTATAGCATTTTTCTTTCTATCACCAGTTCTTAGAGACTTAGATATCTTACAATTAGGAGAGTCTGAGGCAAAAAGTCTTGGCATTGATGTTCAGAAGTTAAAATATAGGGTAATTTTTACATCTGCTGCAACTGTAGGAGCAAGTGTTGCTTTATCAGGAATGATTGGATTTGTTGGTTTAGTTGTTCCTCATTTAGTTAGATTAATTGCTGGAGTAAATCACTCTTATGTTATTATAGGGTCTGCATTATTAGGCTCTTCTCTTATGGTTATAGCTGATTTATTAGCTAGAACATTAATCCAGCCAGCAGAACTTCCAGTAGGATTAATAACAAGTGCAATTGGATCACCTTTTTTTCTATGGTTAATATTTAGGATAAATAAAGCATGAGTATTTATTCAGAGAAAATTTCTCTTAAATATAACGATAAGAGTATTTTAGAAGATATTAATATTGAGATTAAAAAAGGAATGATTTTATCTATTCTTGGTCCTAATGGCGCTGGAAAATCATCTTTATTAAATATTTTATCTGGAGATATTGAGTCAAACTTAGGTAATGTATTTTATGATAATACAGATATAAAAAATATATCGATACAAGAAAGAGCTTTTATAAGAAGTGTGATGTCTCAAAACCAGCCTATTGTTTTTGACTTTAGTGTAAGAGATATCGTTGAAATGGGCTGGCTTGATAAAGGTAATATAAGATATTCCAATAATATTAATAACGCAATTATCGGTGTCTTAAATGATTGTGAGATTGCTCACCTAGAAAAAAGAAAATTTAACACTTTATCTGGCGGCGAGCAAAGAAGAGTTCATATCGCAAGATCACTAATACAATTATGGCGAGAGTCAGGTAATAAAGATTCAAGATATCTTATGTTAGATGAACCTACATCAAATTTAGATTTATCCCATCAAATTAAATTAATGAATATGTTAAAGAAATTAGCGAATGATGGAGTTGGTATATTGTTGATTTTACATGATCTTAATTTGGCTTTTAATTTTTCTGATTATATTGCAATAATTAAAAATGGAGAATTATTTGCCTATGATAAACCCTTAAATATTATTAATAAAAATATTTTAGAAGATGTTTTTGAGTTAACATTTAAAGTGGATATTATTGATAACAAAATTAATGTAAATTATATCTAATATGCTTAATAAAATTAAATATGAAAATGATGCTATTTCTCTACTTCGAGGAAGTAATATGGCCATTTTGTCTACATTATCAAAAAAATTTGAAGAATTTCCTTTTGGCAGTTTCATAACTTACATAACTGATCAAAATAGATCAGTATACATATACGCAAGTGATTTAGCCGAACATACAAAAAATATCCATAATAACTCTAAATCATGCATTACAATATTTAATACAAACAAAGATGGGGATAAGCAAAATAGCTCTAGATTAAGTATTATGGGTCATTTTCAAAAAGTTGAATCTAATGATTACAATAAATGTGAGGAACGCTTTTTTAAATTTTTGCCAGAAAGTAAAAAATACTCGCAAACCCATGATTTTAATTTTTATAAAATGAATCCTAACAAAATTAGATGGATTGGTGGTTTTGGAGAAATAGCTTGGTTAAATGATAAGAATTGGCAATTAAATAATCCTGATTGGAGCGAAGAAGAGGTTTCTATGATTAATCATATGAATGAAGATCATAATGATGTGGTTATTTCTTGTTTGAAGGGATTTCACGATATAAAAGACGAATCTTGCTCAATGATTGGTATAAATATTGATGGATATTACATAGAATCTAATAAAGTTATCTATTATATTCCTTTTGAAAAACCTTGCTTAAGTTCTAAGGAAATAAGAGATGCATTGGTAGATCATGCTAACTTATTTAAAAGTTAAAAAAACTCTTTCAATATTAAGATTAATTTGCTGTAAATAAACTTCATATATTAAATTCAGGGAGTAATTATGAGTGAAGTAGGTATTTCATCTATAGTTGGTTATATACCAAAGTTAAGATTATTAAGAAAAAGCGTTGCAGAATCTAATGCTTGGCTTGCTCCAAACCTTATGGGGAAGGGTAAAGGAACAAGATCAATGGCTAATTGGGATGAAGATAGCGTAACTATGTCTGTTGAAGCCGCTAGAAGATTACTTGGTCCAGAAGACGATAGATCACATGTTGATAATGTATTTTTAGCTTCTACTACAATGCCATTTGCAGACAGATTAAATTCAGGGATAGTCAGAGCCGCACTAACACTTGAAGAATCAACGCAATGTACTGATATATCATCAACTTTAAAATGCGGTACAACAGCCTTGATAAATGCCATTTCATCAGTTCAATCGGGTAAAAGCGATTATTCTCTTGTTTTATCTTCCGATAAAAGAAAATCGAGAGTTGGAAGCTCACAGGAACTTGATTTTGGTGATGCTTCGGCTGCTATTGGAATAAGTAATAAAGATATTATTGCAAAAGTATTGGCTACATCATCAGTTTCAGTTGATTTTGTCGATCATTTTCGAGCTCCAAATGAAGAATTTGATTATAATTGGGAAGAAAGGTGGATCAGAGATGAGGGTTATTTAAAAATTATTCCTAAACTAATTAATAATTTACTTAAAGAAAATGATATAAACCCCTCAGAAATAAAGAAATTTATACTCCCATGTATTTTTCCTAGAGTACCACAAACAATTTCTAAAATTTGCGGTATAGATCCTGAAAATGTTGTTGATAATTTGGCATTAAATGTTGGTGATTCTGGATCAGCTCACCCTCTATTAATGTTAACTCATGTTCTAGAGAATGCTGAACCAAATGAGAAGATATTAGTTTGTTCATTTGGAGGAGGTGGGGACGCAATTCTTCTTGAAACTACTAATTTAATCAGCAAATTTAAAAATAATGAATCTATTTCAACACTTTTGGATAATGGTGTTGAAGAGACTAACTATATGAAATATTTAACTTTTAATGATCTTGTTAAATGGGAAAAAGGTATGAGAGGTGAAATTGATAGGAAAACAGCCCTAACAACTCTTTATAGGCACAATGATGCTATTATAGGTCTTGTTGGTGGTAAATGTTCTAAAACAGGAACAATACAATTTCCTGCATCAAGAATATCTGTAAGCCCAAATAGTCCTGATATCGACACACAAGAGCCTTATAAACTTGCTGAAAAGAAAGCAAATATACTTTCATGGTCAGCAGATTACCTTTCATTTTCAGTAAATCCTCCTAATTATTATGGAATTGTATCTTTTGAAGAAGGTGGAAGGATTATGATGGATTTCACAGATGTTGGAGAAGGTGAAATAGAATCAGGCAAAGATGTTAAAATGGTTTTTCGAATAAAGGCTATTGATGAAGCAAGAGGCTTTACAAGGTATTTTTGGAAAGCTGTACCTATTTAAAGTGAATTATGATAATAAAAATTAAACGAAACGGAGAATTTTATGGCTTCTGGAATTAAGGACAAAGTTGCAATCTTAGGAATGGGTTGCTCAAAATTTGGTGAAAGATGGGATACTAGCGCAGATGACCTTATGGTCGAGGCTTATATTGAGGCTCTTGATGATGCTGGAATAGAACCAAATCAGCTTGATGCTGCATGGTTTTCTCATCATATAGATGATATTGGCGCAGGTAAAGGTGGTACACCTATGTCAATAGCCTTAAGGCTTCCAAATATTTCTGTAACTAGAGTAGAAAACTATTGTGCATCGGGATCTGAGGCATTAAGGGGTGCTGTTTATGCAGTTGCAGCTGGTGCTGCTGATATAGCAATTGCCCTTGGTATGGAAAAATTAAAAGATACAGGTTACGGAGGTTTACCAGCAACAAATTATGGTACTTTTGGTCCTCAAATTGGTCCTTCAGGATCTGCACCTGGTAACTTTGCACAATTAGCTTCAGCTTATAGAGCTAAACACGGTGTTTCAGCTGAAGATATGAAAAGAGCTATTGCTCATGTATCTGTAAAAAGTCATGCTAATGGCGCAAAAAACCCAAAAGCTCATCTTCAAAAGGAAGTTACGGAAGAGCAAGTATTAAATGCACCAATGATTGCCGAACCTCTTGGGCTTTTTGATTGTTGTGGTGTTTCAGATGGAGCTGCTGCAGCTATCGTTACAACTCCAGAAATAGCTAAAAGTCTTGGCAAAGATAATCTTATAAGTGTTAAGGCACTTCAATTATCGGTTTCTAATGGCCTAGAATCTCATCACAATACCTGGGATGGTTCTTATTTTCATACAGTTAGAATAGCTGCAAAAAAAGCTTATGCTGAAGCGGGTATTACAAAACCAAGAGAAGAGATATCAATGATGGAAGTGCATGATTGTTTCTCTGTTACTGAATTAGTAACAATGGAAGACCTTTTCATATCTGAAGAAGGACAGGCCGTAAAAGATGTTATGGATGGGTTTTATGACGCTGATGGACCTATTCCTTGTCAAATAGATGGCGGATTAAAATGTTTCGGACATCCTATAGGTGCTTCAGGTTTGAGAATGATTTATGAAATGTATCTTCAGCTTCAAGGCAGGGCAGATAAGAGACAGCTAAAGAATCCCTCAATAGGATTAACTCATAACCTAGGCGGACAACCAGCTAATAATGTTTGTTCAGTAGCGATTATTGGATCTTTATAGCTAATCCTGAGAATATTCATCTTTAATTGCCTTAAGGTAGCCTGAATAATTAGGTTGATCGATAGATAGTTTGGCCATTGTTGTTCTGATTAAATGATCCTTTAATTCATTATCATCTCTATCTAATTCTTTATCTCTTATTCTTTTGCATAAGATTTTATTAAGATCTTTAATATTACCTTTTTCATTCAATAATTTTTCTAATCTAATAATTTCCTTCTCCTCATAATCATTTATTAGATTAATTTCTCTTTGAATGATTTGAAGAGAATTCCTTGCTACAAAAGCATAAAATCTATCATGGCCTGTAAGATTTAAAATTAAATCATTATTAATAAATTCTATTATTTCGTTAATTTTTAAATCATCAATTTGATTAATATTTTTTAAAGTATCAATATGTTTATTTGCATTAGGAGAAATTTCTAAGTTTAAATTCTCCAAAAAACTTCTAATTGAAATTATTAACTCTTTTATCGTTGGTTCACTTCTCATGACATAATTAATTTCCTGATTAAATCTATTTCTGTCTCTGATGACCTTCTTCCTATAGAGGCTCTATCAATAGATTTGTCATATCCAGATCTATAGATTTCAATCATATTTAAGCACATAATTCCCCATTTAAGTGTTCCTAATACTTCCCAAAATTTTAATCTTTCTTTATCAAGTTTTTTACCTAAAACTTTTTCATAAGACATATACATATCTTCTCTCTGGCCAAAACCTCCAACAGGAAGTTCTATCTTATTAAATCTCCAACTATTAACACAAATCCAGGTTAAATCTTCATAAGGATCACCAATATGAAATAATTCCCAATCTAAAACACCAGGAATTAAATTATCATTAGATATTATTAAATTTCCATTCCTGAAATCCCCATGTATTAATTTTTTAGTAATTTTTTTCGGAATATTGTCCTTAAGCCAACTAATTGTATATTCAAATACAGGTATGTCTTGGTTATGGGTTTTATAAACTTCCTCGTATCTTAATAATTCATCTTCTGCTTCTGATATTTTAATATTATTAAATTTTGATATTGGAATTTTATGAATATTTGCAATGATTTCACCACACCTTTTTGCAAGCTTTGGTCTTATTAATTTAAATTTATCGCTATTAACTATTCTATTGCCTAATGTTTCTCCTTCAATGAATTCCATAAAGAAACCTTTTCCAATATTTTTATCATTTATAACTTTGATAATTTTAGGAACTGGAACATTATAGTCATTAGCAATATTCATTACTTTTGCTTCATCTACTATGTCCACAAAATTACTACTTTCTACATCTTTAAGATTTCCTCCAGGCGTTCTTCGGAAGACTATTTTCTTTCTATTTTCTTTTGTATTTAGAGTTATCTTCCAAGATTCATTACTCGAACCTCCTGAAAGCCTTGAAATGTTTTCAATAGATATAAAATCAGAAATAAAATCAGCTATGATCTCACTTAATATTTTTTGTAAGTTTTCCATTATGAAAAAAATTTAAAATACTATTATCAATAATTATTTTTATGCTACAAGGTAAATATGTCTAATGATACACAGCAGAAAATACCTTTAATAAGAAGATTGCGAACTTATTTCCTAACTGGTCTTGTTGTCGCTGCCCCAATTGCTATAACTATATGGGTAGCCATCTGGTTTATTGAAAGTGTTGATTCTTGGTTTTCACCATTTATACCAAACGCGTTGCAAGACTCTCCTTATAGCTTGCCTGGGCTTGGAGTTATTGCTTCATTAATTATTTTAACTGGTCTTGGTGCTTTAACAGCTAATATTTTTGGAAAAACAATTCTTCAATTTGGAGAAAATCTTTTAGACAGAGTTCCAGTTATAAGAAATATATACGGAGCCCTTAAACAAATATTTGAAACTGTTGCTACACAATCGAATAAGAATTTTAAGGGTGTGGTCTTATTTGAATACCCTAGAAAGGATATATGGGCGCTTGGTTTTGTTACTACTGATGCAAAAGGTGAAATAGCAGATAAAAAAGGTGATGATCTCCTATGTATTTTTGCTCCAACGACACCCAATCCAACATCTGGTTATTTATTATTTGTACCACGTGAAGATACAATTCAAATGGATATGTCAGTTGAGGAGGCTGCTAAGTTAATTATATCTGCTGGAATTGTTGTTCCAGATCAGGATTAGCCTGCATCAAGATATTTTAAAGCCTCGTCTTTACTAAATAACTGAAGTAGCAATCTTATGTTTTTGTTTAGTCCATTATTTTCTACAATTTGTTTTGCATTTTTATTTGCCAAATCAAGTAAATCACTATCTTCGTTAAGATTGGCCATTTTAAAAATATGAAAACCTGATTGTCTAGTTCCTAATATTTCCCCAGAACCTCTGAGCAATAAATCTTGTTCTGCTATAATAAATCCATCATTCGTTTTACGTAATGTCTCAATTCTTTTTTTTGCATTTTCTCCCATAGGGTTTTTGTATAAAAGCAAACAGCTAGATTGATCTGATCCACGACCAACTCTTCCCCTTAACTGATGAAGTTGTGATAAACCAAATCTTTCAGCGTGTTCAATTATCATAACTGTTGCTTGCGGTATATCAATTCCAACTTCAATAACAGTTGTGGAAACAAGAATTTTTGTATCTCCATACTTAAATTCATCCATTATTTTTTCTCTTTCTTCAGCCTTCATTTTGCCATGGATAAGAAGCACATTATTTGGATAATGTTTTTTTAAATCTTTATACCTATCTTCCGCAGCAGCTAAATCTATCTTTTCGGATTCTTCTATAAGAGGACATACCCAGTATATCTTTCTATTTTCATTAATAGTTTTTTCTAAAGATATAATTGTTTCATTTAGTTTTGATAATGGTTTGGCTGCAGTTTTAATATTCTGTCTTCCCTCCGGCTTTTCAGTAATTTTTGAAACTGACATTGATCCATATGTTGTTAATTCAAGAGTTCTTGGGATTGGAGTTGCAGTCATTAGCAACACATGTGGAAGTAATTTATTATTTTTTGAGGTTAATAAGAGTCTTTGATGAACTCCAAATTTATGCTGCTCATCAATTGCAACAAAACCAAGATCAAGAAATTTTACTTTTTCTTGAAATAATGAATGAGTTCCAATTATGATATCGGTATTACCAGTTTCGATATTTTGATATATTTTTTCTTTTTCTTTTTGCGATGTTTTACCGGTTAGTACATCAATTTTATAATTTTCAGATAACAATTGTTTAAAGGATTCATAATGTTGATTTGCTAATATTTCTGTTGGCACCATTAATGCTGCCTGCTTCTTGAAGTTTACTGCTATTAAAATGCTTACAAGAGCAACTAAAGTTTTACCTGATCCAACATCGCCTTGAAGCAATCTTAGCATTCTAAATGGCTTTTCCATATCGAGAGAGATCTCTTCAATGCATTTTTTTTGTGAGTTTGTAAGATTAAATGGCAATGACTCAATAAAACTTTTTATTTGTGTTTCATTTCTTTTTATAGGAACTCCTTTTTGATAATTTAATTCTTTAGAAATTAATTGCATTGAGATTTGATGCGCTAAAAGCTCATCATAAATAATTCTCTGTTTTGATAAACTTTGTGATGTAAGATCTTTTTCATTATTTGGATTATGAGCATCAAAAATAGCTTCATTAAAGGATGGCCAATTCATATCTTTAAGTAATTTAGCATTATGCCATTCATTGATATTTGGCATATTTTTTAAAATTCTTTCTATATTTCCTCTAACAACTTTATTGGTTAATCCTTGTGTAAGAGAATATGTAGCCTCAATATTTGGTATTGTATCTGTTTCTTCTGCACTAACTATATATTCAGGGTGTGAAATTTGTTTAGTATCTTTATAAAAATCAATTTTTCCGCTAATTATAATTTCTTTGTTTAAAGGAAGTAATTTTTCCAGATAATCCTTTCGAGAATTAAACCAAACTAAATTTAATTTACCGGTGTTATCTTCACACATTACCCTATATGGAATATTTCTTCTAAATGATGGAGTGTGCTTTACTACTTTACATTGTATCGAAGCAACTCTACCAACCTCTGCGTCATTTATATTTGGTCTATAGGATCTATCTATGAATCCATTTGGAAGGTGCCAAATTAGATCAATAACATAATTTCCAACCAAATATTTTAAACGTGATTTAAGTTTTGGTCCTATTCCTTTAAGGGTATCTAATGGGCGAAATAACTGATATAGAGACTCTGAATTCATAGTTTAAATTACTAGTATAAATGAAAAATGGAAATTTATTTGAAAAAATTATTATTTAAAGCATCTCATCGAGGAACAAAAGAGATGGATATAATTCTCGGTAATTTTGCCAAGACAAATTTAGAGACTATGGATATAGATAATTTAAAATTATTTGAAGAGCTTCTGGAGTTGCCAGATCCCGATCTTTATAAATGGTTTTCATCTGAAGATAGTAATATTCCTAAAAAATTTCTTAATCTCGTAAAAGAAATATCAAATTAAAACATTAATGTTGTTAAATGATTTCATAAAAGAATTTTCTATAGATGGAGAAAAAACTAGTAAAGGTAATGCCCTAGGAAATATTCCTCATGGATCTGAAGCATTAATTATTTCAAAAATATCCGAGTACATTAAAAAAGATATTTTATTTATTTGTGAGAATAAAAAAAAATATAATCAAATTAAAGATTTATTAAATTTTCTTGAAATAAAAAATACATATTTTTTTC
>Ga0208410_1000858_pt1 | contig 16801 bp, 10 predicted proteins | sample ETN02SmetaG_3_FD_185787 | JGI IMG/M metagenome (GOLD analysis project Ga0208410, IMG submission 185787) | Marine microbial and viral communities from oxygen minimum zone, Eastern Pacific Ocean - ETNP2014F10-02SV257 (SPAdes) (version 2) | ecosystem: Environmental > Aquatic > Marine > Oceanic ... | reverse complement strand
TCGTGAGTGGTACGTGTACCCGGGTACACACACGGGACACACACACACACAAAACCACACACGCGTGATCCACCGGTCATGACTCGTGAGTGGTACGTGTACCCGGGTACACACACACAACAAAACACACCCACACACAAAACCACCCACGCGCGTGTGGTGGATGATCCACGGGTCATGACTCGTCGCGTGTCCCTCGGACGGGGCACGCGCCATCATCCGCCAATCCATCCAATCGACGCGAGACGCGAGACGCGCGCGCGATATGCCGCTTCGATTACAAAAAAAAGCGTCGCGCGTCGCGCGCGCGGTCGTCGAGGAGTTTAACGTCGCGCGAGGCGTCGGGACGCGCACCGATAAGCGTGGGAACGCCAAGACGTCGCTCTGGGATCACGGCAAGGTGGGAGACGGAGACGACGGTTGACCCGCGCGAGGGCTTGGGGATGGGATGGGAACGACGCGCGGGTACGGGGAACGGGCGGAACGGGGTGGGAACGACGCGGGGGGGAAGCGTGAAAACGACGTGTGATTGACGGTTGACGGTGTTTTATGTGTTTTGATAGGCGAAACTCGCGGCGTCGACGGTCGAGAAAGAGTTCGCGAACGCGCAGACGGCGTTTTCAAAGGCGACGAATTTCGACGACGTGCCGCCGAAGGAGAAGCACGTGCAGTATTTGATCGCGACGTGCGGTGTGGGGGGGAGTCCGAAGGAACGTGTGTTCGTATTGGAGGCGCTGGCGAAACAGATTCGGAAATGCGCGCCGTGGAGGACGATGTTGAAGACGCACGTCGTGTTGCATAGATTGTTGAGAGAGTGTCGGGGAGAAGACTTCAAGAGTGAGTTTTTCCGGTTTTTAGAGTTTTTATCGCGCAAGACGTACGGACCGAAAGAGCAGACGTTGTTTAATATTCGGTATTGGAAGGATGAGGCGAACAGAGACGCGTACGAGTTGACGGGGTGGACTCGGGCGTACGCGGCGTACCTCGAGGAACTGTGCGCGTTGAACGCCTACGTGCCGTGTCTCATCGGAGGCGGCGCGGAACAGAACGGGCAAGGGCTGGTGAACCCTTTGAAGGATTGTGATTTTCAAACCTTGCTCAAGGTGATGCCTTTGCTTCAAACGTTGGTGCGAAGAATCACCGACTGCGATCCCAAGTCGTCCGTGCTCAAGGACAACGCCGTGTCTCGCTTCGCGTTGAGTCTGGTGGTCAAGGATAGCTTTGTCGTCTATCGAGTCATGAACGAAGCGATAATCAGGTTGGTGGAGAAGTACTTCGACACGACCAAGGTGGAGGCGACGAAAGGCTTGGAAATTTTCAAAAAGTATCTCTCACAGATTGAAGACTTGCAGCGATTTTACGACGCGTGCGACGGATGCGGCGCGTTTGAAAACGGCGCCGCCGGAATCAAGCTCGAGGCGCCGCCGGCCACATTTATGCAGAGCATGGTCGAGTACTGCGAGTCCGCCCCGCGCGAGGGAATGCCGCTTCGTGAACGACGAATGACGTCGAGCGCGCCCGCGCAAGGCTCCGCACCCGCGCAAGGCTCCGCGCCGACGTCTGCCGCGTCTCCAGCGCAGCTCATGGTGGACATTCCGCAGTCCAACCCGGACTTAGTCACTCCTGCGGCGCTTCCTCCGCCGCAGGCGCAGATGAATGCGTTAGATGCGCTCAATCAACTCAGTTTGGGTTCGGAAAGCGCCCCGCAGGCGAGCGGCGACGTCTTCGCGGCGACGGCGCTGCCCCCGCCGACGGAACCGCTCGCGCTTCCGCCGGCGGTGCCGACGATGACCGCGAGCAGCACAAATACCCTCGATCCCTTCGCTGCTCTCCCTCCTGCACCGGCACCGGCGCCTGCCGCGGCTCCTTACTCGAACAACCAGTTCGTCGCTCCCCAGCCGCAGGCGCCGCCGCAGTACCAACAACCACAGTACCAGCAACAGCAGCCACCGCCGCGTCAAAACGCGAATCCGTTCGGAGCTAACCCATTCGGCGTTCCACCGAAGCAAGACTTGTCTTCTTCGACCCTCGACGAGTTGTACGCCAAGGCGCCGCCGTCCCCTACGGGTGGTCAAGGCGTGAATTCGATGGTGCCGCCGCAGTACGTCAACCAGACCTTCGCGCAACAACCGCCGCCGCAGCGCCTCCAGGCCCAGACGAGTTCGCCGCAGCTGGCGCTTCCCATGGCCGGCATGCAGTACCCGGGAGGCGCGCAGCAGTACCCGCAACACGGCGGCGGCACGCAGCAGTACCCGCAATACGGCGGCGGCGCGCAGCAGTACAGTCAGCCGCCGTCGCACCCGGGACTCTCTCCGCATCAAACCTTCTCGCAACCGAGCTTGAAAAATCCTTTCGGCGGCTCCCCCAACGGAGCGGTCTCTCCGGACTCCACGGGTAGTCTCATCTGATGGCACGTATTAGCTGAATGAAACGCAACGATGAAACGCAACCGGACGACACGAAAGCCGACGCCCCACTCGCCGCGGCACGACATGCCGACCGCCTCCGCGCTCGTTCGCGTCCCGATCGCCCTCGCGCGCGCGGATGGACGCGTGCGACGATCGAGATCGACCGCATCGCTCTCACGCGCGCGTCCGGCGTCCTCCTTCGACGCCTCGCCCGCGCAACTCTCGAGAGGCGTCCCGATGTCCCACCGACTCCGAGCGAGTGGGCGCGCGCGGTTTCACGCGCGCGCGCCGCGATCGACGGCCGAACCGTCAAGCGATGGATCAGTGCCGGCATCATCGACGTCCGCAGACGACGGGGCGACGGGTAAGATCGTCATCGCGCTCGGTGTCGCCATGTTATTGGCGAGCTCGGATAGAACCATCTTCGCGGCGGCTGCGCTGAGCATCAAGTCCGAGCTCGCCATGTCCATGAAGGACGTCGCGCTCGCGCAGTCGAGCTTTCTGTGGGGATACGGTGTGACGCAATTGGCGGCCGGGGCGGCGAGCGATAAATACGGGGGTGTGAAGGTGTTGTTGGGGGGACTGGCGATGTGGTCGCTCGCCGTGGCGGCGACACCGGTGAGCGCGATGACGAGCGCGCCCGTGATGGCGGTCGTGGCGAGCAGGTTTTTGTTCGGTGCGGCGAGCGGGTGCGCGCTTCCGGCGTCGGCGGCGGCCGTCGCCGCGCACGTGCCTGCGGAACGTCGAAGCGGCGCGTTGTCGACGATTTTCGCGTTGTTCAACATCGGCAGCGCGTTCGGTTTAGCGGCGGCTGGAGGTTTGATCTCGCAGTTCGGATGGAAGATGATTTTCTACGCGTTTGGTTTGTTCGGTCTGGCGTGGGCCATCGCGTCGTACTCGTCGATGCCTAAAAGCGTGAAGAGTTTCGTGCCCGCGTCTTCCGCCGCGACGCCCGCGCGAGATGCGAGCGGTGAAGAAATCACCGAACTCTCCACCGAAACCGCCACGCAGCTCGTGGCGCTTTTGTGGTGCCACGTCGTCGTGAATTGGGGTTTCATGATTTTACAGAGTTGGTTGCCAGTCTACCTCGCGAACGACTTGGGAATGTCGATCGCGAGCTCGGGAGTCACGGGAGCGTTACCGTGGGTTTTCACCGCGTTCATGTCGTTTAGCTCGGGACAAGTCGCGGATAAATTGATCGCGCGCGGCATGGAGCGCTGGAAAGTTCGCAGACTGGCGATGAACATCGCCACCGTCGGTCCGGCGCTCGGATTATTCGCGCTCAAGTACACGACGTCGCCAGCCGTCGCCCTGACGTGCATCGTCGCCACCCTCGGCGCGCAAGCCGTCGCCGTCGCCGGGTACCACAGTTACCTACAAGACGTCGCGCCGTCGAGAGCGGGCGCGATTCTCGGGTTCACGAACACCGTCGGCGTCATCGGCGCCATCATCGCCAACACGGTCACGGGGGCGAGCGTCGAAGCGACCGGTTCGTTCGAGGCGACGTTCATGTACACCGCCGCCATGTACGCGTCGTCGTGCTTCGTGTGGAATTCGTTTTTAAAGGGGAAAAAACTGTTCCCGTGAACGAGACTGTAATTAAAATTAAAGATGATAAATATGGATTCGGTTTCCTTCTTAGACTGCGACCGCGCCCCGTGGGATCGCGCGCGTCTCGTGTGAGAATGGGCGATGAAGACTGCCAACGAAGCCGTCGATGTGCTTCTAATCGTCAACGCGCGGTCCGCCCCAGAAGAAAACATTGAATCGAATGAAATAAAAATTTACGCCATCGCCGTCATTGAAATGATGACGGCGAGAACGCACGACACGACGAGTCGAGCGCCGATGTTCGCCGAGGACACGCCCAAAAGCGACGACACCGTCGTGCGTTGCGACGTCAACTGCGCGAGACAGAGTTTCTCGGCGCGCGCACGATCCCACGTCGGACAATCCGCCGCCGTGGTCTTGATGACGGTGTCGTTGTTGTTCATGTCGCGGAAAAATCTCGGACATCCCTCTTGCACGGGCGTGATGAAAGTATTAAGCCACGAGAGTCGAATGAGATCCTGAAGGACGAGCGCCGGGTGCACCATTTGGTCCTCGAACCACGTCAAACCTTCGCGCGCGGTGTATCCATCCGCGTGCGCGTACGCGGTGTCACCGTCGCTCGTGTGTTTATCCACACGAAGGACTAAACCAGTGCGCGGATCGTCGCTCGGAAGGTTGGACACGGTGTCGAAACCGAGCGCGGCGAATGCGGCGGTTTTATCGTACGTGCTCGGCGACGGCGCGTACGTCTCGTCGATGACGACGTTCACGTTCACCATGTCCGCGAGAAACGTCGGGCGATCGGTATAGCCGTGCGAAGTCGCACCCGCGGTCGCCGCAGTGGGCACCCACATCGTCAATCCCGCGGCTTCGCAGATGTCTCTCTTATACTTCGTGAAGGAGATTTTGTTCGTTCCGCCGTTGACCCAACCGCACGTGTATCCCGTCGGCACGCCACCGCGACCCTGCGCCGCGGCGATCATCGAGCTCATGTACGTCCATCGTTCAACCTGATCGGCGTAATACGCGCTCGCTTCGGCCTCTTTATTGAAAAACATGGCCAAAAATTTCATCTGCTCGGTGCGTTCGAGCATGGAGAAACCCGCCGCCGTGTTGTCGAAGACGACATCCTTGGCTGAGTTTGAGTAGCCGGTGTCATATCCATCCGTCACGACCATGTCGATTGAAGACCCCAGGTTATTGATCGCTTGGTGCCAGTGCGTGAGATTAGGATAACCAAAGATATGACTCGCCGCGATGGTGTTATTTTCCTCCAACGCCTGCACGCACGGCGCGTGCACGCTGGACGGATCCACCAGTTTCAGTTTATCGCGCAATCCGAGCTGTTCGAGCACGCCGATCACCGTCGTCACCGCCGTCGCCACGCCTTGCACCGGAACGGAGAAAAACTTCGCGTTCGTCGGGAGAGCCGTCCCGTTGTCGTACGTCGTCGGCGTCGGCGTCCCGCACTGATACAACACGTACGAGGCCGCGGTCAAACCGGCGGCATCCGTTTTCACTCGAACCACCTTGAACGAGCGCGAATAGTACACGTCGAACAATCGACCGACTTCCACGAAGGCATCGGCGCTTCCGGTGACGCTGGCGTTCGGAGAGACGCGTAGGGTCGATGGGAAGAAATCTGCGCTCTGCGTCCCCGACGTCGCGCACGCTTGGTTATCGACGTCGACGGCGCGCGCGAGAGGCGCGGACGCGAGGAGAAGGAACGCGAGCGTCGCGAGCGTCATCTCGGACGACGTCGAGAGGGGAGGCGCGCGACGCGCGCGCGTGTGACGCGATGGATGAATGGATGGCGGCGGCGGCGTGAACCTACAAGTGTCGGCACTTTCGTTTGATCGGGTATACGACTCTCTATTATGGGACGCTGGAGTGTGCCGGAGGTTGGCGCGGACGCCGCGCGTACCTCTCGCCCCGGAGGGTCGTGGACGCGTCTGTGAGGGGGGAACGGGGCGAAAGTGAGAGTGAATAGAATGCATTCAAAGGTACTCGTGGTAGTGCGTGAAGTGATGATGGTTTCGAGGACGACGGCGAGCTAAAGTGCCGACGCGGGGAAACCGCTAAAGTGCCGCTCAAGTGTCGACGCGGGGAGATTACACCGTCTTCTTCGTGATTTGAGAACCTTGGATGTAATAGTGCTTGCCGACGTCGTTCAAGTTACCGAAGGTGGCCTTCCACGCGCCGTAGTAGCTCATGACCTTGTAATTGAGGTTCCACTTTTTCGCAAAGGAGACGAAGCGGCGAGAGACTTCGGGCTGACGGAACTGAGGCATGTCCGGAAACAAGTGATGGATGACCTGGCAGTTCAGGTAACCCATCAACCAGTTGACGACGCTCTTGCTCGGGTCGATGTCGATGGTGTGGTCGACGGCGTATCGCACCCAAGAGAGATGCTTATCGCTCGGAACGACGTCGAGGTGCGTGTGAGACGTGGAGAAGTGCGCAAAGAGGTAGCAGCCGCTCACCCACATGGTGGACAAGAACAAACCGTAGCACGTGATCCAGGAGTAACCGGTCACGGCTTTGATGATCGACGTGCGGATGACGTGCGCGGCGACGATCCACGCAGCCTCTTCGTAGTTTTTACGGCGAGCAATGTGTCTCGGATGCAAGAGGTACATCCAGGCGAGCAACACCAAACCAGAGGTGACCGGGACGAACGTCCACGCCTGCACGCGCAACCATAACTTACTGAACTTGCGCGGACGGTTTTCCTCGACCGCAGTATTGAAGAAGGCCACCGCCGGCGTGGTGTCGAGGTCCATGTCGTGTCGCACCTTTTGCGGAGTGGCGTGGTGCTTGTTGTGCATGAGGTTCCACATGTCGCCGCTCGATGCTAATCCGAAACCGGCGGTGAACGCTTGGATTCGCTTGTCCCACCAAATGCTCCCCGTCAGCGAGCTGTGACCACCCTCGTGTTGCACCCAACCGCACCGCGCGCCGAAAAAGCACGCGGTGACGAAGACTGAGGTGGCGTGCCATCGAGCGTACATCAACGCCGTCCCGAGCGCGAACATGGCCGCGAGTTCCGCGAATCTGTACGCCACGTGCGCCGGCGACGGTTTAAAGAAACCCTCGCGCTCCAAATCTTTGCGCCATTTCGCGAAATCCTTCAACATATCCGCGTCTTCCACCGGCGACGCGTCCTCCGGCTCGCGCTGCGGCAACGCCGCCAACGCCTTTCTCGCCTTTTTCGACCGATAATGAAACTCTTTGAACGCCTCCGTCGCGTCCGCTCCGGTGTTCGACAGCATGTAATAAATCACAGATCCACCCGGATGCTTAAAATCCGTGACGTCGTACTCGACGCCGTCAATCTTGACCCACCGTCGATCGAACGACTTGGCCACCGCGTGCGGCTCGAGCGTCGATTTCCACGCCCGCGCCCCGGGGTTTCTCGCCCCCTTCATCCCGTCGCTCTCCTCCGACAGTCCGACGGTGACCGTCGGAACGTTGTCGTCCTCCGTTTCGACGCGCATCGCGCTCGGGAGCGCGCGAACGTCGCAAGATGCGCCGTCGATCGAATTCGTCGATGCGATCGTTCGCGCGTCGATTCGCGCGAGGTGTGACGCGCGCGTCGAGGCTGTCAGCTTCCGAGACGCGCGAGGGGTGTCCCGCGCTCGGTTCGAGCGTCTCGCGCGGGGATTCGCGCGCGGGGAGTCGTCGCGGGAGGCGATGAGTGCGGATGGGTGACGTCGGCCGCCACTCTGGATAAAAAGTCAGTACGTCGCCGAGGGAGACGGGGACGCGGTCGCGGGCGGTCGCGGGCGCACGAGACGAGGCGTGGAGACGCGCGGGTGTGCGAATAAAATGTGATTACACGCGTGGATGGTGATTCGAACGGTGATGGTACACGAGGGATCGTCGCTCGGGAAGGAGAAGACGCGAAGAACGCGCGCGACTCATCGAAAGTACGCGGCGAGCTTCTCTCGAACGCGCGCGCGATCGTGAGGTGGAGTGTTCTCCACGCCTCGATCGACGGAGTCGGTGCGATCGGTCGATGGTGATGCGTCCTCCTTGACGGTAGGAATGGGCTCGTTCTCGGTGGATTGGTCGACGTCGGAGAGCTCGACGCGAAGCGGCGCTCGAATCTCCGCCGTGGTCGGCGTTTTGGGTAATCCCGCGGCGATGGCCAACGCGGAGCCGGGCGTTCGAGCGCTTGGCGTCGATGCAAATGATGGAATCGGTGTGAGCGCACTACCGGCGCCGGAAGCGATGGATTCGTAGCGCTCGCGCCAATAGCGAGCGTCGCTCTGGTAGAGCGCGCGCGCGCGGCGTTCGTGCTCGAGCGCCTCGACCACGTCGATTGGTGCGCTAGTTTTCGCCGGTGACGCGATGGGGCTCGTCGGTGAGACTTGTTTGGGCTGTTTCTGGAGCGTTTCGAGCTCCTCTTTGCACGCGTCGCGCTCCTTTTTGCACGCATCGCGCTCCTCTTTGCACGCGTCGCGCTCCTCTTCGACTTCGCGCAAACTCTCTTCGAGCGCCTTGACTCTTTCCTCGGCGACGCTCGCCTCGAGTTCCGCCGTCGCCGCGCGAGCGTCCGCGAGACGAAGCGCGGTGGCGTTTTCTCGGAAAATTTCGCTCGCCTTATCCGCGCGCGAGACGATGAGATCGACGTTCTTGCGCGAATCGACGAGCTGCGCCTCGGCGTCGCTCAGCGCGGCGCTCAGCGCGGATTCAGTCTCACGAGCGCGTCGCAACTCATCGCTCGCCGCCGCCTTGGTTTCTTCGTACTTTTTCGTCATCTCGCTCGCTTTTTCGCGCGCCGCGTCCAATTCGCCTCGAAGCTCGTCGAGCTTGCCCCGGGACGACTCGGCCTCGAGCTCGTTTTTCAAACGCTCGCACTCGCCGAGCGCGCTCTCGGCTTTGGAATTGGCCGCGTCCAACGCCACTCTCAAATCCATGAGCGACTTTTCGAGCTCTGCTGATTCCCGCGCGCGCGCGTCGTCGGAAGACGCCGCGTCCGCTTCTAACTTTTCCGCTCTCGCCGCGGCGAGCGACTCCGCCGTCTTCGCTCCGGCGAGTTCCTCCTCCTTCGCGCGCAACATCGACTCCAACGCCTCCACCCTCGCCTCCGCGCGCGAGGACGTCCCCTCATTCTCAACCATCGACTTTTTCACTCGACTCAGTTCATCCGCCGTCGACAACGCCTTCCTCAGCGCCGCTTTCAAATCCTCTTTCAAACCGTCTCGCTCGCGCGCCGCCGCCGCCCGCGCGTCGTCCCTCTCACTCTCCCTCATCGTCGCCAACTCCCACGCCTGCTCGCACTGCTCCGTCTTCTCCTCGAGCTCCCTCGTCAACCGTTTCACGTCCTCGTCCACGTTCGAATACGCCTTGGACAGTCGACCCGCCTGCGCCGCCGCCGCCTTGAGCCGCTCGCCCCGCGCGCGCGTCGTCTCCAACTCCCTCGTCGTCGCCTCCAACGCCTCCCTGAGCTCGCGCTCGACCTCGGACGACGACGACGACGACGACGACGACGCGTCACCGCTCGTCGCCGTCACCGCCACCGCCGTCGTCGTCTCCCCGGTCACCGCGTTCGCGTTCGCGCTCGCGCCCGCGCCCGCGGTCGCGCCCGCGTCGACGTCATCGCGCGCGTTCGTCGCCACCACCGACGCCGACGACCGATTCTTCGGCACGAACGCGGGCGCGTCGACTCGAAACGTCATCCGTCGCCTCGCGCGCGCGTCGTCGTCTCGCGTCGTCGCGCGTCGTCGTCGCGCATCATCGCTTTCATTAAAAGCGACGCTTTCATCTCGACACGGGCCACGGGACGCGTACACTATGGACCGACCAAAACGGAGGGTCATGACTCACGACGACCCCCCCCGCGCGCCCACGCGTCCCATCACGATGACGTCGATCGCGCGCGACGCCGCGCGGCGTCACTCGCGCGCGCGGTCGACGACCGAGCCGACGACGATGACGATGGTGACGATCCGCGGGACGACGACGACGCGCGCGACGCCGCGCGGGGTGTCGCGACGCGGTGCCGCGCGGGGTGGACGATTCGTCGTCGACCTCGCGCGAGGGCGACCGGGGACGCGCGCGACGAACGGGGACGCGCGCGACGGTGAGGACGTCGGTGAACGCGCGGTCACCGTCGGTGAGAACGCGTCGAGAAGCGTCGGACGACGGGAACTCGCGAAGAGGGCGATGGCGTTCGCGGTGACGGCGGCGGCGGTGACGTCGGGGGAGCGCGCGAAGGCGTTTGATTTCGGGTCGGGGTCGATCGAGAGTTCTTTCTGGGAACAGATTGATCTGCCGCTGGAACCCGGGGTGATTTTGCTGGATATCGCGTTCACGGGTGAGAATTCTCAGCACGGATTCTTGCTCGGGACGAGACAGACGGTGTTGGAGACGAGAGACGGCGGGAAGACGTGGGACGAGCGCGACTTGAGCGGCTTGTTGGACGAAGACGTCAATTATCGATTCAACAGTATTTCTTTCAAGGGTGATGAGGGCTGGATCATCGGTAAGCCGGCTGTGTTGTTGCACACCACGGATGGCGGTGCGAACTGGGAGCGCGTCGGTTTGAGCCCGCGACTTCCGGGCGCGCCGGTGCTCATCACGGCGACGGGCGACAACGGCCAGGCGGAGATGGTGACGGATGAAGGTGCCATCTATTTCACCAAGGATGCCGCTCGCAACTGGAAGGCTGCCGTCGAAGAGACCGTTTCGGCCACTTTGAACCGAACCGTGAGCTCCGGTATCACCGGTGCGTCTTACTACACCGGTACCTTCTCCACCATCGCGCGCAACGACAAGGGCGAGTACCTCGGTTTGAGCTCCCGCGGTAACTTCTACATGACGTGGGCACCGGGCCAAGCGTACTGGCAACCGCGCAACAGAACCTCCGCTCGTCGCGTCCAGAGCATGGGCTGGCGTCCGGATGGTGGCATTTGGGAGCTCACCCGCGGCGGCGGCGTCTACTTGTCCAACGACACCGGTCTCCCGGAAGAAGATTCCGATTTCACCGAGGCCAGGATCGGTTCTCGCGGTTTCGGCTTGCTCGACTTGGGTTTCACCCCGAGCGGTAAGACTTTCTGGACCGTCGGTGGTTCCGGTAGCGTCTTCTACTCCACGGATGGAGGCAAGAAGTGGAAGCGCGACCGCGGCACGGATAACGTCGCCGCCAACCTCTACACGGTGAAGTTCCAAAACGACCGGCAAGGCTTCGTGCTCGGTAACGATGGAGTCCTTCTCCGCTACATCGGGAAATAGATTTGTAACAAACTCGTGAAGAAGACTGAAGCATTTTTACAACAAAGTTCCTCCTCCCCTCGCTCGCTCGCGTGCTAAAATGAAAGACTGATTGAATGTTCTCGCTATTGGTGCTACTTGAAAACCAAACTCTTGAGTTTGCCTTGACGCGTCAAGAGATCGCTCAACAGATCGTCCGACGATCCTCCTCGATTGAGCTTGTGGAACTGCCTCCTGTGCAATTCGTACAGCTCCTTTAAGGAAGTCGTGTACAAGTCGTGAAACTTGTCAACCACTTCAGGCGGTGGATCGGCCATTTTCGGCACCGCTATGGGGCTGCCGACGACGACCTCGATGGGTTCTCGCTTGGGAAGAACGCCCTTGTGACCGAAAATACGACGCCACAGACCTCTACTCAGAGAACGACCGTAAAAAGCCGGAGGTGTGATGCCGATGAGTTGTTTAATGTACAATTGGAAACTTCGCAACCGCCCGCCCTCGGGATTTTCCACCTGTTCAAAGATGTCATTCTCTCCGAAAGCGAACACCGGTACCAGCGAAGCGCCGGTGCGCAGGGCCATCTTAATGAACCCTTTGCGTCGGGAGAGCGTGAGCGTGGCTTCGCCCGGACGCGCATCCAAGGCTTCGGCCGCGCCGCCGATGACGATGGCCACACTCGCCCCCGGCGCGCGCGTGAGATTCCTCAAAACGCTCATCTTCGTCACGCTATTGACACCGAGCGCCATCAACACCTCTCTCGTGAATGGAAACTTAAAGTTTACCGAGAGCGTGAGCAGGCGAAGATCTAATCCCGGAAAGGCTTTGTAAAATCCCGTCGCCTCGCTGGCAAACGTCAACAAGGCGCCGACGCCGATGATGCCGTGCGGATGATATCCAAACAGATAATTTCCCTTCGGATCGAGCTCGGAGCTCACGTGTAACCTCACCGGAAAATACTCGGCGAGATTTCTCCAAAACGGCAATCGTCGCGACCACCGCAAGAATCGCTTGCCCGAGCTATCCGCCCTTCGATCGAGCAACGTGTACCACGAAATGTACGCCAGAAAAAAGGTCTTCAACCACGTCGACGGTCCGAACACGCAGTACGTGGGGTATATGAAGATGGCGCTCAATAAAAACGCGTAAATCATCACCACGATGCCAGCCTGTTCGGCGTGCGGACCGTTTTCCGAGGTGTTGGTCACGAAGACGCTCTTGACGAGGGACGTAAAGTACAAGCCCAGCGGCACGAAGGCGTATCCGATCACCGCGTACCACAGGTAAAAGTTAATCATCCAAAAGAGTAAACCTGCGCGAACGATGGCGAAATCGTGTCGTCAGTCTCGCACGATGAAGTCCAAATCTGGAATCGAGATTTGGATTAACTCTTGACTCGTCCGTGCGCGCGCGAACACCGCGCGATTTCGTCGCGTTACGCACCCGCAATCTTGTATCTCTTCTTCGTCGCCATCTCCGGCGGTTCGACGTACGTCGCGAGGGATTCCACACCGCTCAGACCGCTCGACGCGCGCCGAAGCAAAAAACGCGTCTGCGCATCCTCGCGTCGCATCGCCTCCGCGTCGTCGCCGTCCTCCCCGTTCCGTCGTCGCGCGCCTCGGCGCGCGAGCGCGACGTCTTCCGCCGTCATCGCTCGCGCGTTCGCACCCGCACGCGCCGCGCGCGCGCGATCGAAGACGGGCGCTCGACTCTGAAGGAAAGGCGCGTCACACGCCGACTCGCGGACGCATCGCGGGCGACGACCACGGTCGACACTCGTGCGCGCGAGATCGACGCGAGACGCGCGCGAAACGCGCGACGAACGCGCGACGTCGAGCGAACCGGGCGGACGGCGCGCGCGGGCGGGAGCGATCCTCGCGTGGAGTCTTTCTTTAGTGTTAAACCTTTAACACGGCGAAGGCATGGCGCGACGCGGCGTGCCGGGGCTGAAACCATTTTTGCGAGGACTCCTTCGTCTGACGAACGCGGCGCTCCTCGCGGGTGGCCTCGCGACGGCGCTCTTCGCGTTCCACCTGTGGTTGGGATTCAACAAGCGCCGCGTGGGTCTGGATGGGTTGGACTGGACGGATGATGAAAATCTAGCGCCGGCGCCGAATCTCGTGCCCGTGAGCGCGAACGCGACGGTGATGGTGAAGACGCGAGCGCGAGTGCACAACTTTTTCGAGACAGAGCCGTGGTTTCTGTACTTTGTGGGAGGGAGCGGTGCGTTTTGCGCGGCGACGGCGTGGTTGGGACTCGCCGGCGCGGAGAACGGAAACGTGTGTTGCCTGGGATTGTACGCGCATCAAGTAGCGTTGATGGTGTTGTTGCAGGCGGTGTTGGCAGTGTATGTGACGAGCGGTAAGGCGTACGCGTCGGCGCCGACGGACGTGACGGGGGCGTATGCCAACGCATGGTCGTTTGTGGAGGAGCACGAAAACGCGGTGACGTCGCTCGTCCTCGTCGTCTTCTTCGTACAAATTTTGAGCATTATTTTGGCAGTCGCGCTCAGGCGAGCGGCGATCGAAAGCACAGGTAGCGATAGCGACGATGAGGAGGACAACTATTACGCTGACAAGTACGGTCTCGATCGCGAACGCGCGCCGCTGGTGTCTTCGGAGATGGAGCGAATGAGCGGAGACAACGCGTGGCGAATTAGAATGCGCGAAAAGTACGGATTAGATACCGCAGACTTTGAGCACAGTCCGTCGAGGCCACCACCGTCGAGACTGTCTCGGCAAAAACAACGAGAGCGCGATGTAAACGCTTGCGTGATTATGTAATATAACAAAATTACTTCGTCAAAAACGTCATGTACGGATCTTGGCTCGCCTCGAGCACGTCCGGTCGTTCGCTCTGCTTGTACGCCAAGCATCGCGTGATGAAAGCCTTACCCTCCGGCGAGATTGAGGGCTTACTGGGGAATTCAACCTCCTTGGCGTTTCGAATGGTGCCGGCATGCAGAATTTGTTCTTGAGACATGTCGTGACCAAACGGTCGCTTACCGTAAATCATCTGGAACAAAATAACGCCGCACGACCACGTGTCCACCTTGCTCGAGATTTTTGGCGGCGCCGGACCAGTCTCGAAACACTCCGGCGGTAAGTACCAGTACGTACCCGCACCTTGCGACGTGAGTTCCATGCCGCTGTCGGCGCCAAATCCGATGCTTCTCTCCTCCATAATCTTACTCAGACCAAAGTCGGTGATTTTCACTCGACCGGCGTCGTCAAACAGTATGTTTCCAGGTTTCAAGTCGTAATGAATAATGCGCTTCGGGCCGCTGCTCATGTGCGCCAAACCATTGAACACTTGGGCGAGGATGGCGCGCGCCTCTCGCTCGCTGATGCTACCCTGCGCCTTCAAGCGAGCGTCGAGATCATCTCCCGTGCAGAGCTCTAAGACGGTACAGAAACTATCGGAATCAACCTCGAAGACGTCGATCAGGCGAACCACGTGCGGGTGGTCGAGCGATTTGTGGATGTCGCACTCGCGCGCGGCGTGCCGCACGTACGTGCGTTTGCGCTCTTCGCTCCATTGAGGATTCAGTTGATGCAACTTGCACGCGACTTCGCGCATCTCGACGCTGTCCCACGCTTTGTACACTTCGCTGAATCCCCCCCGCCCGAGAAGATTCATCAACACGTATCGATCACCGAGCACGGGATGGTCGTTGAATCTCGACCCGTCCTCGTCGCGCACTCTCTTGAGCGCGCGAATGTGCGCCGCCTTTTCCCGTTCCAAACTCTCGCGCTCCGTCTTGATGGCTTCTTCCTCTTTCCGGATGATGGCCACGCGCGACTTGTGCACCTCTTCGCTCAACACGTACTCGGCGTGCGCCGCCGTGTTCATCTCCGCGCTTCCCGGCGGCGGCAACTTCTTCTTCACTTGCTTGCGCTTCTCCTCCGCGAGCTTGCGCGACCCAGCCAAACGCTCGAGGCGTTCATCGAGCTCGTGAAACGCGCGCCCATCTTCCCACACCTCTTGCAACACCGACCCGACGCGCTGCACGCCGATGGTGCCCAGACGTAACCCTTCCTCGGCGATTTGCATGCGCATTTGTTTCCGTTCGAGCGACGCCATGTTCACCGCGAGTTTATGCACCCCCTTCTTCCTCGCCTCGTTCACCCGCGCGTGCGCATCCTTCATATCATTATTCGCCGCGCGCAACTCCTCGCACCCGCGCTCGTACGCCTCGCGCTCCTTCTCCACCGCGGCTAATTTTTCCTCGAGCGCGCGAATCTTCTTCTCCGCCTCGGCGACGCGTTCCCGCCCATCCTCCGGCGGTGTCATCGGCGCTCTCGCCGCGGGCGACGTCACCTTTTGCCTCGATCCACTATTTTCAAACTTTTCCAACAGCGACGCGTTCGCCGTTCGCTTTCCCGACGACGACGGATGTCTCCTCGACCTCGCCAACCCTCCTTGACTCGCCGGCGCCTCGTTCTCCGCGTCGTCCTCCTCCCCGCTCGCCGTCGACCCTCGCCGCCGTCTCTTCCCCTTCCCACCCCCTCCACTCCTCCCGAGTCGCGCCCGTTTCTTCTCGTCCTCGCCGCCCGTCGCCGACCGCCCGCCCGACGCGACCACCCCGTACGCCGACCCATCCTCCGCCTCCTCCCCGCTCGAGCTCGAGCTCGCCTCCGAGTCCTCGACCCCACGACCTCGCGAGTCGCTCCGATCACCGTCCTCCACCGCGAATCGCGTCGCCCCGCGCCCTCGCGCGCGGTTTCCGCTCGACCGCTCGACGCTCGTCATCCGTCGCTCCAAGAGCGCCATCTTATCCCTCGCCTCTCGGCTCAGCTCGGACGGGTCGAACGGCGCGCGAGTCGTCGTCGTCGTCATCGCATCGCGCGTCGCCGGCTCCGCGACAGACGCATCGCGCGATCGTTCGGGCGTCGCCATCTGACGATTGAGATTGATTGTCATGATTTTCAAAAATCAATCACACGTCATACTAAACCCTAAACCCTCCGATCGGGTGTATGTAGGGTTTAGCTAGGGTTTAGAAAATCCACGCCGCCGCCATCACCATCGCCCATCGACATCGATCGCGATCGTCGTCGTCGTCGTCATCGATCGACGCGACGACCCGACGACGCGACGACCCGCGCGTCTCTCTTCTCTCTTCTCTCTCACCTCGCGATGTTTTGGGGCTTGAAACTCGAACCGGGACGATGGACGCCGTACGTCCCGCCGCCGGACGCGCACCTGCGCGCGCGCGTCACTCGAGCGACGATGCGCGAGACGCGCGAGGACGGGACGCGGGTGACGGTGAAGATGCGGTGCGAGACGGATGAGGCCGTCCTCGCGGGGGCGCTCGGGACGAAAAGCGAACGCGAGGAGGAGGAGGAGGGGGAAGGGGAGGAGGAGGATGGATTCGAGGAGTTTCGCGCGTGCGCGCTCGTCGGCGGTCGCGTCGAGTCGTGCGGGATGGATTTGGTGTTGGATGAATACGTCGAGTTCACGGTGGAGGGTGAGGTTGGGGTGGATTTGACGGGGTATTACGAACCGGATGTGATGGGGGAGATGATGGAGGATGAGGAGGAGTGGGACGACGACGCGGAGGCGTACGCCGAAGACGATTCGGAAGACGATTCGGAAGACGATTCGGAAGACGATTCGGAAGACGA
>Ga0208410_1000855_pt1 | contig 16826 bp, 11 predicted proteins | sample ETN02SmetaG_3_FD_185787 | JGI IMG/M metagenome (GOLD analysis project Ga0208410, IMG submission 185787) | Marine microbial and viral communities from oxygen minimum zone, Eastern Pacific Ocean - ETNP2014F10-02SV257 (SPAdes) (version 2) | ecosystem: Environmental > Aquatic > Marine > Oceanic ... | reverse complement strand
CGGCTCTTGAAGCTCAACTCGCCAGCGAAAAGGACAAGCTCGCCAAGGCGTTGAGCAATGCCGAAGCCGATCGTGCCGCACTCGAAGCCAAGTCCAAGGCGGCTCTCGAAAAGACCCGTGCGGATGTCATCGCGCAGGCCGAAGACCAAAGGAAAAAGTTGGAGGAAATGTTCTTAGATGAGTCTGCCAAGGCGCGAGCCGCATTCGAAGCTGAAGTCGCCGAATACGAGAAACTCGTCAAACAAGCGACAGCTGACCTCAAGAAAGCGCACGCGGATGAATTGGCGAACATTGTCGCACAGCACAAGACTGAAATCTCTACTGTGATGGCAAAGGTGGACACGACAAGCAGCGGCAAGGTGAAGACGCTCGAGGCTGAAAAGGCGAAGTTGGAGAAGGCTCTCGCTGACGCGAATGCGGCTGCTCAGAGCGCACAGAACGACGTGACGGCCGCGAAGGCTCGCGTGAGTGAACTTGAGAAAGAGTTAACCGCGCTTAAGAGCTCCAGAGACGCCGCCGTGGCGAAGATTAGCGACCTGGAGAAACAACTGCTCGACGCCAAGCAATCCTCGGTTGATCCCAAGGAAGTCGCCACGCTGAAGACGGCCAGAGACGCGGCCCAAGCGCGCGTTGCTGAACTCGAAAAGCAGCTCAGCGTCATCGCCAACGAAAAGGCTCAAATAGAGAGCAAACTCATAGATGTCGGCGCCACAAAGTCGGCGGAGATGGAACAGCTCAAGAGCGAGCTCTCTAGTTTGCAGACCGAGCTCAGCCAAGCTCTCGCGAACGCCAAGAGCCAGAAGCAGGATGATGTCGCGCGTCTCTCCGCCGAGTTCGAATCTCGATACACCGCGATGCAACAAAAGCATCAACGTGAAATCGATGAGCTCGCTCGTCAAGCGCTCGCCGATGTCTCTGGCGCTGAGACGCGCGCAGACGCCGCTGAGTCTGAACTCATCCGTCTCCGTTCGGAAACGAAAGACGTTTCGGTCTACAAGTCACAAGTCGAAAAGAGTGAGAAGCAACTCATCGTTGTGCGCGAACAGTTGGGCGCAACGGAGAAGAAGCTCGCCGACTTTTTGGCTCTGTACGGCGAGGAGCGCAAGGTGCTCGAAGAATCACGTAAGATTGCAGATGAGTTGGATCGTATCAAGCGCCGATATGCCACGTCCATGGACATCGATGAGTCGACTATCGATGAAATCTCTTCCAAGGTCACGCTGTCGCTCGAGAAAGCCGACGACGGCGAAAAAATGCAAGCCATGATGGATGGCCGAGCCAAGGGTGACACCGTCGTCGATGTCAGCGACATCCCAGTTTGGGCGTACTACGCCCTCGGCGTCGCCACCGCTATCCTTCCAAGAATTATCGCGGGTGGTGGATTATAAGTTACACGTGTAAATCGCGAATTTGCAAGAATATAATCATTTCATACATTTCCTCGAGTCTCTTCTCCCGTCTCTCCGACGCTCTCGTTCTCTCGTTCGTGGGGGACGCGACAGAGCTCGCCTCTCACCCGCTCGCGACCGCGACATGACGAAACGCGCTTCCGCCTCACCGGCTCGCGCGCGCATATGGGACCCTCGCGCGCGTTTCCTCGAGCACGCCGAGGCTTCCGGCGTCGCCGTTCCCGATGCCGAAAAGCGCGCAACGAGTCGAACAGCCGCCCGCCTCGCCGCTCGCCGCGAGTTTGAGCTTCACAAGCAGGTGAAGCGCGTGAGGAGCGAACTTTCGCGAATCTTCAGCGGATCTCGCGCGTCCACATCGTCCACGCATTCGAAAGGGGCGCCGCTGTTGGTGTACGAGCGGTGGTTGGCTCGAAGCGCGCTGGCGGCGGAGGACACGTCGTCGTCCTCGTCGCCGCCGCTCTTGCCGAGAGGTGATCCCGGGGGGGGGCTGAGACGCGATTTGATTCGACACGGCGCGAGCGAAGATGACGCGGAGCGTGGTGCGGCGGATGCGGTGAAGAAATCCAAAGACGCCGCTGAGCGTTGGGCGAAGAGGTGTGAAGAAATCGTTGATGAGGAGGACGACGTAGAGATTTGCGACAGGAGTGGTTTTCTCACGCTGCAGTTGAGAGGGTTGAAACCGTACGTCAAGGTAACAAAGAAGCACATCTCGAAGCTGCGGGCGCTGTATTGTCGGACGTGTCGCGGTGGGAAACCATTATCTCAAGACTTGAATTCAGACGAGTACAGGACATTTGCGTTCGCCGTGTTCGCGTTGCTGATGAGATACGAGACGCTAGGCGGCGCTGGGTACCAATCGGCGCTGGGGGAAGACGCGTTTGATGTTCTTCACGAAAAGTTGGGCGTTTCGTGCGAGTGTTTCGCTTCACCGCTGAATGCGAGATACGCGTCGTTTTGTTCGGCGTTTTTCGACGTCGACGTGTACTTCGGTTCTTTAGGAAGCTTCTTTAGCGATAATTTCGCGCCAACGCGCGGATCTTTCGAGATGAATCCACCGTTCGTTCCGGAGACGATGTCTCGAGCGGTGGCGAAGGTGCGCTCGCTCCTCGAACGAGCGGAAAACGCCGATGAGGCGTTGTCCTTTGTCGTCGTCGTCCCGGCGTGGCGAGACTATCACTTTTGGACGGCGCTTCTCGAGTGCCCGTTCTTGCGTCACGAGCCAGACATCGTGGACGCCGAATCACACGGGTTCTGCGACGGCGCGCAGCACACGCGTCCGAGCCACGAACGTCACCGCGTGTCCAGTTACGACACCGGCGTGTTTTATCTTCAGACGACGTCCGCGTCACGAAAGTGGCGATGCGACCCCGACGTCCGCCGAGACGTCGTGCTAAAGATGAAAAACGCCCTCGGCTCGTGCGCCACCGTCCGCGAGCTCGAGCGTCGGTACCGACCGACGCCGCCCGCTCGAAAGAAGCGCTCGAAACCGTCTCGCTGATGTACGTCTCAAAAAAGTTTCTCAAAAAAGAAGTTTGATGGGATTATTGTACCCTTAAATACGTGCACCAACCGGGAGTCGAACCCGGGTCTGAAGTTTGGGAAACTTCTATCATAACCGCTAGACTATTGGTGCTTTCTCGTACTCTTTTTCATCCCCCGCATTCGCGCGCGGCGGTGCGTACTGTGCGTCCAAATCCAGTAGCATTCGATACATTCATCACCCCAAACGCGCCACGACGCCCCACGCACGGTGACGCTTACGGGCGCGGTCCGACGTCCCCGACGCGGCGGCGCCGAAGGATCGGATCGTCCGCACGCGCCGACGCCGCGGCGGCGATCGCGGGACGACGTGATCGCGAGGGAAAAGTCGATCGACCGAACGCGGCGCGGGTTCGTGCGTCTCCGGAACGAACGCGCGCGAACGTGCGAACGTCGGCGCGTGGGAAGACGCGCGCGGGGACGATTGATTCATTCACTCATTCATTCATTCATTGATTCATTCGCGCGCGTGGGGAATTCATTCGTGTGATCGATCGGTTCGCGCGGTGAAAGCGAACGAGCGAAAGAACTGAGACGACGCGCGATGGATTTCTTGTACGCCTCGGCGGAGGTACACACGCTGCCGCCGAGAAAACGATTGGGGAACGTGTTGCGAGACGTCGCGCACTCGCCGACGGATTTAGGGAGTAAAAAGGCGCGGCTGGCCGGGGAGGCGTACGTGCGCGCGGCGCTGTGCGATCCGCGACTCGTGGGAAAGTCTCTGCGCGAGATCGCGGCGGAGGAGAGTGGTTCGTTTCTCGGGGACGACAGCGATGTGGACGGGAACTCGAAATCGTTCAAGAAGAAGGGGCGAAACGCGAGCTCGTCGTCGCTCACGGCGAACGGGGGCGAAAAGACGGAGAAGAAGAAGAAAAAATTGACGACGAAGAGCGAACGTTCAACGACGCCGGTGTTGGTGGGTGACGACGAGACGACGTCTACGGGTGAACCGAAGGAGATGACGGACGAAGAGATGGCGATGAAGCTGCACTTGGAGATGAACGCGTCTCCTCGGATGAGTCGCGGGTCGAGTCGGTCGACGCAAATGCTCGCGGGACGCGCGTTGTTTAATTGACGCGTCGTCACCATCGCGATCGCACCCACGTAGCACCTTCGTGTACACATTAGCATGTAACGCACACGGCATTCACTGTAACACTCGACATATTTCGTACCATTCGTCGACGAATCGAACCGCGCGTCCCCGTCCAGAGCGGTCGAGTGGCTCGAGCAGCCGCCACCTCGAGGCGACGCGCGCGCGCCACTCGTCGTCGTCTCGCGCGCGATGCGACCCGAGAACCCGAGGCAGCCGGAGGGTGGAATCAAGCGTAAGAAATGGGTGCCGCGCACGGGCGGTAAACACGCCCAGGCGAAGCGTCCGAGCGTCAAGAATCAAATTCGAAGCATCGAGCGCTTGCTCAAGCGCGACGGCGTCCCGGCGAAACTTCGCGAGGAGAAGGAGCGTGAGCTCGAGAAACTGCGCGACGCGGGAAAAGACAACGCGAGAATCGAGCGGGAGAAGAAGTTGTCCACGAAGTATCACAAGGTGAAGTTTTTCGAGCGCGTCAAGCTCACGAGAAGGATCGAACAGCTGGAGAGGAGGCGAGACGCGAAGGACGAGGGCGGATTGAGCGCCGAGGAGTTAGATGAATTAGCGCGGTTGAGGGAAGATTTGGAGTACGTGATGAACTTTCCGAGGGGTGAGAAATATGTGAGCGTGTTGGTGAAGGACGGGGACACGGAACACGCGACCAAGGAGCGGGCGAGACTGCGTAAGCTCGTCAAGGCGAACTTGGCGGAGGCGGCGGCGCTCGGCGACGAGAACGAGGGTGGAGCGGAAATGGCGGCACACGGCGACGCGAGCGACGCGGAAGAAGAGAAGGACGATTTCTTCTTGGACGACAACGAGGACGAGGAGGCGGGGAGCGACAGTGAGTCTTCGTCTTCGTCTTCGTCTTCTTCTTCTTCGTCGTCGTCGGAAGAGCGTGAGCCGGTTCGTATTCCTCAAAAGGAGCCGCTGAAGATGGCGACCGACCCGATCTACATTAAAAACCACGCGCAAAAACTTGTCGAGCGCAACGAACGAGCCAAGGCGGCGGTGGACAAGGATGGGAACAAAATGCCTCAGCGGACACGGTCGGAAGGAGGACGAAAACGTCGCAAAAAGAAGTGAGCTCTCGCTTCAATAAAAATTAGCTACCTACTGGTGTCTACGTTTCTAGTCATTCACGCCCATCCAATCCGCCCTCACGTCCCAGATTCAATTCGCGTCCCAGATTGCCACGGACCTGATCGACGCATCGGGCTCTTCCCAGTCGGTCGCAGCGATGTCGAATTTGATACCCATGTGATCGTACGATAACCAAATCATTCTTCCGACGCCGCCTTTCGTCGTGGGTTCACCCAACGCGCGCACGACGTCGACCGCGGCGCTTGTCATGGCGATGCCGCTCGGTAGCGCACCCGCGAACTCGCCGTAACCGTCGACGCCTCGCGAGTAACAATGCACCGTGTCCAGCTTACCGTTCTCGAAACACAACGAGACGCCGTGAGGCCTGTAGTTGACGAATTCAGAGCTCGGAGGAAACTTTTTTCGATCCGTCACGTCCCCGTTGACGTCTTTCACGCCGACAGCGCGCAAAAATGCCTCGACTTCGTGAGAGTCGATTGTGCGTCCCAAAGCCGCTCGGAGCGCGACGACGGTCTCGTCCTCGATCTCAACGGCCGAGCCCATCGCCGCGACGTCTCGCGACTGTCCACTCGTGGACGGTGCGTCCGTTTCCATCACCCGCGCGGGTTTCAAGGGACGGTCTCAGAGTGAGGGGCGCGAGCGAGGGTCCAACAAACTGTACATGAAACGTGAACCAAACATACAAGGCTGATGGGTCTACGTGCGCGCGGCGGCCGCCGAGTCTTCATCGCTCACTTGTTTCCATTTTGCGCAATTCAACAGGGTCGGAATGAAGATGATGCTAAACGCAAGCCACACGTTCGGCTCGAATGGGAAATCGACGAGCAACGAACCGTATTTGACTCCGGCGGACGCAACGACGGATACCAATGCGAGTTTGAGTAAAAGTACGGCGTCTGAATCCGCGGACCACGCGGCGGATAAATCTTCCCAACCTTTCATGGATTCAGAACCGATGGAGATCTCGATGACTTCCGGCTCTTCGTCGACGGCTTTGTCGTCGATTTGCGGATTCGTCTCGAGTGCTTTTGACTCGCGCGCGCCTTCCTGCGCGATGCGATACGCCGCGATAGCGCACGTTGTGTTACCAACGATGGTCAGGAACGCTTGCATGGCGACTACGCTGTTCAGAGCCGGCGAGTTGTAAAACAAATGAAATGTGCACGCCGCGATGCCAGACGCGTGACATGGCACCATCCCCCACGTCAACCCTTTCCACGCCGGTCGTTTCGTCACCTCGGCGTATTCCCACACCAAACCCATGGCGATCAACCATTCCACGAGACTCGACACGTGAATCACCCACGTCGGTAGACTCAGCGCGTTCGCGGGTTCAATTCTCGGCCACGTCGAATCCCACGCCGCCGCCGCGGCGCCGACGTCACCGTTCGCCAACGCATCCGACGCCCCGAACACCACGCTCGACGCCACCAAAGCGCAAAATAACGCCGCACCGATGTCCCCCAAACTCGTCGTCTTACGTTTCCCGTCTCCACCGCCTCCTTCGCTCGCCTCGCGCAAGCCTTGCCGAAAACCGAGCACGACGAACACGTTCGTCATCGTCAACAACGACTCCGCCACTCCGTGCAGCACGTCCACGTTGGCCAATATCTCATCGTACTCCACCTTGGCGTATATCGCGAACGGTATCGTTCCGAACACGAACGCCAAGAGAAACTTAAATCCGAAGAGCGCCCCGCTCGGGCACTCGCTCTCCGGCTTTTGCAAAAAGTACAAAAATCCCAGGTACGGCACCAACGACGCGCCGAACAGTCCACCCTCCACCTGTTCCCACTGCGCCGCGCTCACGCCCAACGCGTCGACGTACGTCGGGTCCACCGCGCGCGTCGAAATCGCGACGCGCCTCGTCGTTTCCTCGCGATGGCTTCTTCTTCCCGTCATCGATCGCGCGCCTCTCGCGCCGTCTCTCTCTCTCGCACGCGCACCTCGCGCCGTCTCGCGCGTCGCGACGCGCGCGCAAATCCCCACTCGCGCCCCGCTCGCCCGCATCGCGTCTCGCCTCGCGCGCCGACCTCTGCCGCGAGCGGCGTGTTCCCTCACACCGCGACGCGCGAGCTCGCGCTCGTTCGACACCATGCTCACCGCGCGCGCGTCCCTCGCGCGTCCGCGCGCGCGCGTCGCGCGCGACGACCGCTCGCGCGCTCGCGCGTCCCTCGCGCGCGTCCGCGCGTCGCGCGCGCGCGTCGTCCCTCGCGCGGGCGTCTCGGACGACGACGACCTCACCAGGCGTCGAGACTTTGACGTCTCGAGCGAGCTCGAGGCTGATATCGCGCGATACGCCGAGGCCAAGGCGCGGGAGACGAGCGCCGAGGGCGCGTCGTCGTCCGGCGCCGCGAGCGCGAGCGAATCCGAGGAGGCGGCGAGCGCGATGGATGGGATCAAGGAGGCGATCGATACGTTTTTGCTGTATGATTTTTTCGTCATCTTATTCATCCTGTCGTGGCTCATAGTGGGCGTGGGCGTGCGGTTGAGCAAAGGGAACGGGCTGTCGTACGATGAACCGTTCTTGGGGACGTGGTTGTTCTTGTGGCCGTTTCTGTTTCAGCCGTTGTTGGGGGTGCACATGCTCGCGACGTTGGTGTCGCCCGCCATCGGCTGGGCCAAGAAGAAAAATTTGGTGTCGGAGGATACGTGGCAGTGAAGACTCGATTCGATTCGATTCGATTCGATTGATTTTAATAATATGACTCACTCGCCCGCGTGCTACTCGCGAACGACGCTCACATTCTGTGTCCGCGATGACCGTCGTGCGGTCGCTCCAAGGGTCCGAAGAGGTCTCGGCGTCCGGCGAGTTTCATAAAGTGACGCGCGCCCTCGATCAAGTTGTCCGAGTGCGAGTACAGAGAGCCGCCGATGAGGAGCAATAAATCGGGGCCGTACACTTCACGCATCTGTGCGATGCGCTCGAGGGTCATGCCCCCGCCCGGGGAGGGAAGAATGGCGGGAAGGTTGCCCATCGGACGCGTGCACCCGGCGTTTATGGCTTGGCACTCCTCGACGCTAAACCCAAACCGACCGCCGAAGGATGGGAACACCGTGGCGTCCGCGCCCGCGAGGCGAGGCAACACCCCAAGCAACACCTCGTGACTAAATCCCGCTACTCTATTCGTGCTTCCTCCGCCGAGCATGCACCCGAGCAACGCGGGGTGGGCGATGATGGGAAGGCCAAAGCTCGGATCCGCGGCGAGGTCTCGCACCGTGTCGAGACCGGTGATGCCGGGAATCATCAAAACAGCGCCCGCGCCGGCTTGTCGCGCAGCATGCGCGCGAGAAATCACCAGGTGCGCCGGGGCGTTGATGCAGGGCGCGTATAAAACGTTTCGACCAGTCTCCGCGTTGGCGCGAGCGACGGCCTCGGCGCACATGCGCACGCGTTCGTCGAAAGGGCTGTACGGCTGATCCGCCAGCCCGTGATCGTCCTTGATGATATCGATGCCGCCCTTGGCGAATCCGTAGGCGATCTCCGCCAACTCTTGGCTCGACAAGCCCATGGGTTTGAGCGCCGTCATGACCAAGGGACCTTCGGGCACGCGCAAGAGGTGACGCAAACCATCAACCCCGAAACGCGGTCCCGGGTATTCGCGCAACACGCATTGCGGCAAGTCGACGTCCATGACCATCACATTTTCCTTCATACTCGTGTTGCCGAAAATCACGTTGACGAGTTGGGTTAACTCACCGCCCGCGGTGTCCGCGTGGTAGCTGACGACGGCGTTCCACGCGTCGGGACGCCGCGCGTGCGGTCCCGTCTTTGGTTTGGAGAGAGATTCCAATCTTCCCACGACGTGCTCGCGAATCCACGTCCCTTCGGGAACGAGCGCCGCCGGTAACTCCACCGTTTGCTCGAGGCAGATCTCTAAAACCTTCTCCCGCGCCGCCGTCTCGTTCGGAGCGATGAGCAAGTACGTCACCTCGAATCTGTCGTGTTCCACGCCGAGACTCTTCTTCGAACTTCTCCCGCTTCGCATCTTGTTCAAATCGCTCGGAGAGCTCGTAAACATGGCTTGAAAATTAGGCGCGACGACTGGAAACCTCGCGTGCGTCCCTCCTCGCGCGTCTTGATACGGTACCGCCGCTCTCGGCTTGCCTCGCATCTTGGCCAAATCCGCCGGCGAGCCCGCGAACATCCCCGCGAACGCCTCCACGCGCGCTCGACCGTCCCCTCTGACCTCCGGCGCGACGATCGAGTTCCCACGCTCGGATCCACCGACGTTCGATCGTCGCATCTTGGCCAAATCCGCCGGCGAGCTCGTAAACATCTCCGAAAAACTCATCGTCTCCTTCGCCGCCGCCGCCGCCGCCGCCGCCCCTCTCGCCTCCCCGCGCTCCGCGACGACGCACGCCACCGGCGACCCGAACCCACCGCTCGCGCTCGATCGCATCTTTTTCAACGACGCCGGCGACGCGAGAAACATGTCACCGAACGCGTCCGCGATCTCCGCCCCCTCCTCGCGCGCGTTCGGGAACGCCACGGGCGAGTAATCGCGCGCGCCGTCGCTTCGGGGCGTCGCGCGGGCGTGCGCGCGTCCGCGAAGCTTGGTGAGCGACGCGGGCGAGCACGCGAACATGTCATCGAACGATTTCGCGCCCATGGCGTTCGCGCGCGGGCGTCGCCGTGTGACGACCGCGCGATGTCGAGGGCGCGCGCGCCATTCATCGTTTTATTCCTCCTCGACGCCGCGCGGATAACGCGCGCGCGGCGACGAGAGGGAAGGTTCGTCGGAGGGTGTGCACACGATGAACGGTGGAGTATTTATTACAAGTATACACGTTTGTACATTGTTTTTTATGTACGCGCGGTGAATTGAACACGCGCCGGTCGTGTATGGTACAGCGGACGGAGACGAGGCGGCGGCGGGGCGGCGCCTCGTCTCGGTGCGGAGACGCGTCGACGATTGAAAACGCCGAATGGAAAGCTCAATCTGTCGCGCCGGGTTCGTAGTCGTCGAGGTAAGCGATGAGAAGTTTGGTGAATTGCGTCATGAAACGCGATTCGGCGACTTCGTCACCGGCCAAATCGTTCCAAAACGAGCCATTCTCCGGCGATTTATGCACCAGGAGACCTCGCTCGGAGCGACCCTCGGCGATGGCGGTTGACGCCGCTTGGGCGGCTATTTTTTCAATGTCTGATTTCCGGTTGATCATCTTTCGACTGAGCATGGAGGCGATGTTCGCCGCGGTGAAATCGCGCTTGAGAGACTCCTTGAGAAGGAGCGTGCACACGCGCAAGACGCGTTCGGACGAAGCCTGAAGCTCGATGTCGTTTTCGCGCAAATATTCGATGTCGGCGTCGGCGTCGAGGAGTTCGACGTACTCTTTGACGTCTTCGCCGTAAGGAATCGATGCTTGCGGCCAGAATTCCCATTCGAAACACACATCTTCGAGCGTGTGAGGAAGGGCGTAACCGTGATCGATGGGAATCAACGACACAACTTTACCTTCCTCGTCGCTTCGACAGAGAATGTTACCGGCGTTTCGATCCGTGTTGGCCAAGCGAATGTCGAGAACGGTGATTCTGTGCACTTCATCCGTGGGAAACATGCTTGGGCCGTATCCTTCAGCCTCTGCGGTATTTTCAACGTATTCTTGAAGTGATCCGAGCTTTCCGTCGTCGTCGTCTTGCCCGTTACCATCCGTCAGATGGACGAGCGACGTCGCCGGAACGCCGGCGAAACCTCCGTGATCGAGCAGGTACGCCGCAACCTCGCGGGTCGCGCCCTCCCCAGCCTTGGTACCCTTTCGCATACCTTCACCGTTCAAACTACTGCGATGTCCTCTCGGATTGTTCGGAGCGAATGGTTCCTCGTCGGCGGGCTTGAAGACCGCGGCGGGCTTGCCGTCGACGCCCTTCAAAAAGTAGGCGCCGCCGTTACCACCCTGAGACAGCTGCGGTGCCTTGCCCATGAGTAAGCCCTCTCGAGCCAAATCGAACGATGCAGGCAGAGCGCCGGGACTACCGAATGGCGTCGTCGGTGCGCTCGGCGGCGAAACCGATTTTGCTTTTTCCAGAGGTCCTCGATTGAGCAAGGGCGACCTGTAACTCCAAGATGAGCCGATCACACTTCTACCCCCGAAAGAGTTAGCGCCGAACGTCGCCGAATGAGGCGATACGATCGAAACAGGGTTCGATGATCCGTACCGGGGAGACGTTCGAGGCAAGTGTGGGCGCAACTCGAGAGACGTGCCCTCTCGTCCGCCGTACGCGCTCAGCGGTCCGCTTCTCAAACCCGATCGCGGGTAGATGGAAATGCTGCCGTTCCTTCGAGTGTATCTCGCGCTATCTAAAGATCCCGCCATGGTCGACATATTCACGTTCAAATTATCGCGCATGCTATCCGCCGTTTTGTTCACGTTGAGCTTAATCTCGAGTTGGTTGTTGCCTCGCATCGCGACGCTGACGTTGGCGTCGCGCTTGACGAACAAGTGTACCAGAGCGTTGTGTTCCAAACCTTGGCTTTCCACCGTGATATCGTTGTCGAGCTCTTTGCCGCGCAACACCATGCTCATGCCCGTCGACATGTCGACGTTTGAGAGCATTTTTTCATTCGCCGATTCCAAGCCGTCAGCCGAGGCGACCAGCCTCTTAATTTCACCGACGGTTTGCGACTTGTTCAGAGGCAGCCAATATTCGCGTTCATCGATATCACCGGCTTCATTGACGTTGACTACCGCCTTCACACGAATATACTGCAAATCGGCGAGTTTCATCACCACCTCTCGATATTCATTCGGATCGTCGAGTTTGTTGTACAAATCATTCTGCGTCATTTCCTCCGGTAGCGACGAACCGCCCAAAAGCAGACGACTCGATCGAGAAAATACGTGTTGATGTTTCATAAACCATTCCGGTTTCATACTCAACGTTAAAGACGTCACCATGTGCGATCTCAAAACTTCCATCGGCTTTGAAGATCCATTCTTCAACATGATGCGAATGTCGTGATTCGGCACCGTCAACTCCTTGGCGCTCAATAGGCTCGTCTTTTCTCCATCGTCGCTATCAAATCCAGCGCTCCCCGACGCCGTGCGCACCAGCGTCCCGTCGACAACAGCAGTCGGCGAATCCGCGTCCCCGACCGATCTGTCATCCAGAGCATCCTCCTTGACGTTAAACCCGAGCGCCACGCGCGCCGGGGTGTTTCGCGTCTCCCGTCTCGGCGGCGCCAACACGGGCACCGGGTCGTCCATCTTCGCCGCCCTCGTGCGTATCCCCTTTCCTCTAAAAGAATGTCTTCTATCACCCTCTTCTCTCTATCACCCCCGTTTCACGAAGCGCGCTCTCGCTCTCGCGCTCTCTCCGCGAATCCCCCTCTCTCTCTCTCTTTCTCCCCCAAGCTGACTGGGCACCTCGCGTGCCCTCGCGTGTTCGTCGCCCCTCGCCGCGCGCGCGACGCCCGATCGCGTCTCTCGCGCCCGCGGCCGCGCGCGGTAAAATCTCCTCACGCGCCGAGCGACTCGCCCGCGCGTCCACGCGCTCGCCTCGCGCGCGCTCGTCGCCGATGCGCGCGTCCCGAACGAACCACCAAACGCTCGCGACCGGGCGTCGATGGGCGAGGCGCCGAGTGAATGAAGAGCGCGCGACGCCTCGCGCGCGTCACCTCGCGCGCGTCACGGAACGGAACGGAACGAATGTAACGTTTCGCCGCGCGCCCGCGGTGACGTGGCCAGCGCCCGCGCGTGTCGTCCTCCGCGCGCGTCGCTCTGCGGTCGCGCGCGTCTCGGCGTTTCCGGGTGTCCGGCTTGCGTTTTTAGTTTTCGCGTGTATTTCCGTGGGGAGGGGACACGCGAGTCATAATGGGATGTTTGGAGCGGTATGTGGTATGCGAAGAAGACGGTGGAAAGCGCACGACGGACGGACGCGCGCGCGCGCGGTCTCGGACGCGACGCCGACGAGCGGCAGACGGTGGCGATGCCGGCGGTGGTGATGGCGACGACGACGGTGTCTTCGTGTTTCGCCTCTTCGGCGTCGAAGTCGGCGTCGACGTCGAGGCGCGGGATGGTGGTGCCGCGAAGGATTGGGCGCGGTCGTTCGGCGGCTCGACCGCCACCGCGCGCGTCGACGGAGAGCGAGGGCGAGGCGGAGGACGACGAGACGGCGAAACGGGTCGATGCGGCGAGCGCGGTGTTGGACGCGATCATTCGAGAGACGGTGCAGGGGATATTCGTGGAGGAGGCGGCGACGGAGGTGCTCAACGAGGCGAGCGAGGCGGAGCACCGAGAGACGCCGGCGGAGACGGTGGATAAGCGCGCGGTGCTTCGATCGGTGGTGCAGTCGCACTTCGAGGAGTTGGATGGATCGTTTTTAGCCGCGCTCGGGGCGTACGTGCGGGCGAGCGAGGCGAGTGGAGATTTACAGTTGGTATCGCTGCTGAACGCCATCAAGGAGGAGACGCTGGCGACGGTGACGGATTCCTTCACGGATGAGATCAAAGTCGTACAACTCGTCGCGAGGTTGAAGAGCAACGAAGAACGATTTGAAGTCATACGCACGGCGCACGGAGGGGGTGGACGCGTGCTCGGCGACGTCGAGGTTCCAGCCGTGAGCGTGGAGAAGATTGAACGCGCCGCCGCGCAGCTCGTGGACGAATTGGAACTGCAGGAGCAGATTCCAAACTGGGATCTCCTGTATCAAGTCATCGTCGTTCGCGAAACCGCGAGACAGCTTTCGAAACACGTCGACGAGACCGGAGTGTACAGCGAAACCGTCCTTTCGGGATCGTTTGCTCCCTCTGAACTTCCAAAGGCGGAGTCCACGCTCATCAAGGAGCTCGTCACGGTGAACACGGTGGCACAGAGACGCGCCCTCCTGGCGAAAATATTGGATGAAACGAAAGAAAAACTCGACCAAGAGGCGCAAGATGCGCACGGATCGGACGGAAAGATTAAGCTCAAAGCGACGACTCGGGGATTCCAGCCTCGCATCGAGAGGGCGTCGAACGTGACGGGCTTGGACACGAGAGATTTGCGTCCTGGACGTTTCATCGATAGCGTCATAAATTTACGAGCCAGCTTGATTCGTGAAAGTTCCGACTCTAAACCGGTGATCGCACGTTTAGGCGAGATTTACTACGAGGCGTGCGACGTTGTCATGGAGAACGCGAACGTGGGATGACGTGTGTTAATTACAAGTTTAGGTAGACTCAACTTTCCTCTTCGAGCGTATCGAGCTCACTCCCGGTGCTCTGTGTGGGGATGTGACCACTGTCGAGCCTTTCTAAACCTAATGCGCCCGTTTGGACTCTATTTCTCATGTTCAAGGACGCGATACTGTCTAAAACTCCCGAGACTTGCTCGGCGGAGGGTTGTGACGCCACCTCAAACGAACTGGAATTGGAATCTGAACCGGACCTCGCGTGAGTCAGATTCAAATTGCGTATGCTTGACACGCGCTTCGGTGCGAATTCTTCCGGTACAGCGGGCGAGTTTGCATCATCCGTCATGGCTTTCGAAACCATCGACATGGCTTCCGTCGAGAGCGACCGCAACAGACTCGGCGCCGTGCGAATGTAAGATTCCTTCTTCGGTGCTTCCGGAGTCAGACAAACGCACACGACGGAGACGTTATCGGAACTATGCCTACGCAATGCCTCCGTCGCGAGCTCGCGTGCCGTGGTGGTGGGATCATTGTGCTGACGGAGGCTCGTTCGAGCCATGTCGATGGCGTTTTGAGAGCTGAACACGTCCCACAAACCATCGCAGGCGAGGATTAAAAACTCGTCATCTTCCGTCAAACGCGTCTTTTCTATCTCAGGATCGACGGTGACCGGACCAGCCTTCCCTCCTCGTCCCTTGAGACCCTCGATGTGCCAATCTCCGAACGCTCTCGAGACGCCGAGCAAACCGTTGACGTATCCGTCCTCGACGAAACCACCCGCCTTTTTAATTCGCTCCAATTCTCCCTGAGAGCTCGGCTTCTGGTCTTGCGAGAGATCTATCGCTTTTCCTTTACGACTCAACACCGCTCGACAGTCTCCAGCGTTCGCGATGTATAACTTACCTCCGATGACGCACGCCGCCAAACCCGTGCTTCCGCTAGTCTCTCCCGGAGCGGCGCCGTAAAAATCTTCATCCGTCCTCAAAAACGCCTCCTTCAACGCGCGCTCAGGATCGCTCATAAAGTTCTCATTCTCTATCACGTTCTTCATGAGATTCTCGCGTAAAAATTCCGCCGCAGCGCGTCCACCGTGTCCATCAAAGACGCCGTAAAACGCCACCACGTCGCTCGCGCCCTCAACCGAGACGTCGTCGTCGAGCACCACCGCGTCCTCCATCGCCTCTCTGCATCCAACCTCTCCGTACTCTCCGCTTCGCAACACCGGAGAATACGCACGAACGAGTGTCTCATCCCCACTGTCCGTCTCCTACGCGCGCGCACGATCGTCGCTCGTCGTCAGTCTTCCCTTCCCTTTTCGCGCGCGCTTCCCGAGGAATTTCCAAAAAATTAAAATTTCCACCCTCTCTGACCGCGCGCGCGTCGTCGTCTCACGCACCCCGTTCTCCCGTCTCGCGCTCATCTCGCGCTCGACGACCTCGCGCGTCCTCTCCGCGTTCGCCCTCGCGCGCCGTCGTCGTCACGACCGGCTTTTCGGCGTCGTCGGCGTCGGCGTCGTCACGACCGCGTCCCCGCGCGCCCAATCCTCGCGTCTCGGCGCTCACGCGCTCGCGTCTCCCTCGCGTCGCCGCGCGCGCTCGCGTCTCGCTCGTCCGCGTCCACGGTCGCGTCGCCGCGTCGCGCGCGCCCTCTCGCTCGCGCGCGTGTGACGTCGACGGCGTCGAGCGCCAACTCGCGCGCGAACGGCCCGCTCGAGGCGCGTCGAGCTCGAGACTCGAGGAGACGAATGAATGCGCGAATGCGACGTCTTTACACCGTGCGCGCGCGCCGAAACGAAAAACACGTCCATTTATTTCCCATACTTGGCCCTGAGCTCGGCGACGAGGGCGACGTACGCCGTCATCGCGTCTTCCCGGGACGCGCCCTTTCGCGCGTTCCACGCGTCCCACTTCGCCTTGCCCTTGAAGTCGAGCATGCCCGGACGCGGGACGTTGACGTCGCCGACGTTGGCTTGCTTGAAGAGACCGTAGAGTTGGAGCATTTCCTCTTGCGTCGTCTGCGGACGGCGTTCGTCGCGGGTCAGTCGGTCGGCGAAGATGATGATGATGATGATGATGATGACGACGAGAACGACGACGGGAACTCGTCGTCGCGGGCGAGCGAGGGCGGGGAGGGGACGAACGACGCGCGAACCTCGGTGACGGCCTTGATGGCCTCGGCCGCGGCGTCGAATTCTTCCTTGGTGGCCATGTCGTCGGTCTCGGCGCGCGCGATGTGACGCGAGGTCGGCATTTCTCGACGACGACGATGGTGACGACCCGGTAGCGAACGATGCGCGAGAGGAAGAGGCGGCGGACGACGCTCGCGATCGTGATCGCGACGATCGCGATCGCGATCGGGAGCGTGGGCGCGAGAGCGAGCGATGGGACGCGATGGATGGAAGACGATGCCGGTCGGATTGGTCGCGATGACGCGGTGCGCGCGTCGACCGCGACCGTCGATGACGCGTATCCTCCGTACCCGCCGTATCCGAATTACCCGGCGGCGCCGCCGAGTCCGTCGCCGCCGAGACCGCCGAGACCGCCGCCCGCGCCGAGACCGCCGAGACCGCCGA
>Ga0208410_1000853_pt1 | contig 16877 bp, 17 predicted proteins | sample ETN02SmetaG_3_FD_185787 | JGI IMG/M metagenome (GOLD analysis project Ga0208410, IMG submission 185787) | Marine microbial and viral communities from oxygen minimum zone, Eastern Pacific Ocean - ETNP2014F10-02SV257 (SPAdes) (version 2) | ecosystem: Environmental > Aquatic > Marine > Oceanic ... | reverse complement strand
CATATATGTTATTAAGCCAGCTTCATAAAGTTTTTGTGCTGTCATCATTGTTACTTTTGCTGTCATATTAAGTTTTCTTGAGGCTTCCATTTGTAATGTGGATGTAATAAAGGGTGGCGATGGTTTTCTTGATACATTTTTTTCTTGTATATCGGTTATTTTAAAATTTGTTTCTTGAATAGCTAATTTAATTTCTTCAGATCTACCTTCATTATTAATATCAAATTGATCTAATTTTTTATTATCAAAATGAGTTAGTTTTGCTTCAAAAGGATCGTTATCTTCGTATGAGAAATGACTATTAACAGACCAATACTCTTGAGGAATAAAAGACTCAATTTCTATTTCCCTTTCACATATTAATCTTAATGCCACAGATTGAACACGCCCCGCTGAACGAGCACCTGGAAGTTTCCTCCATAAAACAGGAGATAAAGTAAACCCAACAAGATAGTCCAACGCTCTTCTTGCTAAGTAAGCCTGGACCATTTCTGTATCAATTTCTCTTGGATTATTTATTGCCTCATTAATTTCTTTTTTTGTAATTGCGTTAAAGGTCACTCTTGAAATCTTTTTATCGGCTAAATTCCCTTTTTCTTGAAGAACCTCTAAAACATGCCAGGCTATAGCTTCTCCCTCTCTGTCAGGGTCTGTAGCTAATATAAGACTTTCAGAGTTTTTAACTGCTTCATTCAGTGTTTTCGCTTGTTTTTTTCCTTTGTCACCCAATTCCCAAATCATCTTGAAATCTTCATCGGGCTTTACTGATCCTTCACTTGATGGGAGGTCTCTAATATGACCTAATGAGGCTATTACTTTATAATCAGACCCCAAATAGCCTTCAATTGTCTTTGCCTTTGCAGGTGATTCAACAACTACTAAATGCACGAAATCCTCCACTTAAAAAAGTAAGAATTTTCATTTTTTGATTAATAAGTCAAATAAGTAATTTTTTTTTTTAAAAAATAAGGGTTTTAAATTTTAATATTTGGTTCAGTATTTTTGTAAATTCTTATTATATTTTCTCGATGTTTTGTGATTATGAGCCCTAGCGTCATTATTAATAAGAAAGTTAAATTTGGATTATAAAAAATAATGTAAATCGAAGAAAATAAAGTTGCCGATAATGAACTTACTGACGATTTTCTAAAAATTATTGCAATTATTATCCAACTTAAAATAAATAAAAAACCAGAATAAATTGAAATAGCAAATATGAGACCTAAAAATGTTGCCACACCTTTACCACCATTAAATTTTAACCAAATAGGGTACATGTGGCCTAAAAGAGCAAAAATTGCGACATATATGAATAATTCAGAAGAAAATTGTAATGATATCCATACTGGAGCAAAACCTTTAAGGGTATCAAAAAAAAGAGTTAATAGAGCTGTCAATTTATTTCCTGTTCTAAGTACATTAGTTGTTCCAATGTTTCCTGAACCTATTTCTCTTATATCAATTTTAGAAACATACTTTGAAAACAAATATCCAAAAGGCACAGATCCTATTAAGTAGGAAAATAAAATAAATAAAAAATAAAAAATTATTGAGTTAAAAAATTCCATTTTGATGTATATAAATAGTCTGAAAGGAAAATATGTGCAACATCTTCTATCAGTAGACGATATGTCAGAGGATTTCATTCTTGAGATTTGGACAAATGCATTAAAAAATAAAGATACAAATTCTACTTCTTTAGCCGGTAAAATTTTAACAAATTTATTTTATGAGCCTTCCACCAGAACCTCATCTTCATTTTACAGCGCTATGACAAAAAAAGGCGGATCTGTTATTCCTATCAATAATGTCAAGTTTTCTAGTGTTACTAAAGGTGAAACCCTAGAAGATACTATTATAACAATGAGCACAATGAGTGATTGCATTGTCTTACGGCACCCTGAAGTTGGTTCTGCAGAAAGAGCGGCAAAAGTAAGCCCGGTACCAATAATTAATGGCGGTGATGGTGATGGCGAGCATCCAACGCAAACTCTTCTTGATGGTCTGACAATATATTCAAATAATAATAATAACCTTGATAATCTTAATGTTACTTTTATTGGTGACTTAAAAAACGGGAGAACGGTTAAGAGTCTTGTTAAGCTTCTGAGTAGATATAAAAACAATAATTTTAATTTTATAAGCCCTGATAATTTAAGGTATCCATCTGATATTTTACCAATTAACAGTTTTGAAACTGATAAAATTGATGATGTTATAAGTAAAACTGATATTTTGTATGTAACAAGAGTCCAAAAAGAAAGAGGCAGTGATCATAATTATGCTCTAACCGAAGAAACTTTAAGTAAATTAAATAATAAAGCTATAGTTATGCATCCACTTCCAAGGGTTAATGAAATACCTAAAGAATTTGATGCGGATAAGAGAGCAAAATATTTTGAACAGATGAGAAACGGTTTATGGTGCAGAATGGCTCTTTTAGAAAAAATAATTTTGAATTAATTTTTTCTTTAAACATAATTCAATATTATTTTTAACATTAAGAAATTTAATTAATATATTGATTAATATAGATAAAAATTTATCTTATATAACATTTATGACTTTTTAAGTTTTGATATAAGGTCAAGAAAACCTTGTAAAATATAACTTGCTGCAAGTTTGTCGATATTTTTTTTTCGTTTATTCCTAGAAATATCGGCTGAAATTAATATCTTCTCTATAACAGTGGTTGAAAGTCTTTCATCCCACAAAAGAATAGGTAAATCAGTATCTTTATCCAGATTATCGGCTAAAGAGTTACTTGACTGAGCTTTTGGACCAATTGTACCATCCATATTAATTGGATAGCCAATAACTATACCGCTAAGCCCATGATTATGTTGAATTTCTTTTATATAATTAACTAAATCTTTATATTTTTTGTTTGTTAGGACATTTAAAGGTGTTGCAATCGTTTTATTAATATCTGAAATAGCCAGGCCTATATTTTTTGTTCCCGGATCAATACCAAGCAGTGGTAATTCTTTATTTAAATTATTGTAGAATTTTTGTGGGTCATCAGTATACATATAACCAAATTAAATTGTTATTTGCTATGCATCAAGGACTTTGGTATTTAGTGATTATAAGGAGTCTAGGATAATGGCTATAGATAGTAAATTAGTTGAAAGAATTGCTAAGTTATCAAGAATTTCATTAACAGAATCAGAAGTAAAAAATCTTTCTTCTGATTTAGATAATATTTTGAATTGGATTGAACAATTATCTGAACTTGACACTGAAGGAATTAATCCTGTTTTTTCTTCTTTTGATGAGGAAGAAATTAAATATAGAAGTGATGAAATAAATGATGGCGGTTATCGTGAAGATATAATTTCAAATGCACCATTATCTGAAGATGGATTCTTTCTTGTTCCAAAGGTAGTTGACTAATGAAAGAATTTTCAACTTTATCCATTAAAGAAACTATTTCTTCACTAAAGAATAAAGATTTTAGTGTTTCTGAATTAATTGATTTTCATATTTCTTCAATGGAGAACGGAAGGGAGCTAAATGCATTTATTACAGAAACATCAGACATTGCTAGAAAAAAAGCGATTGTTTGTGATCAGAATTATTCAAAAGGTGAGGAGAAGCCTCTCGAAGGCATACCTATCGGTATAAAAGATATGTTTTGTACAAAAGGCGTCAAAACAACAGCCTCAAGTAAAATGCTTGAAAATTTTATTCCTCCATATGAATCAACTGTTACTCAAAATTTATGGGATGATGGCGCAATACTCTTAGGTAAATTAAATAATGATGAATTTGCTATGGGTTCATCAAATGAAACTAGTTTTTTTGGGGAAGTTAAAAATCCTTGGAAAAATTCAATGGATAACTTTACTGTCCCAGGCGGTTCATCTGGTGGTTCAGCCACCTCTGTTGCCGCCGGTATTGGTTTAGCTTCACTAGGAACAGATACAGGAGGCTCAATAAGACAGCCTGCATCATTTACTGGTACTGTTGGGTTAAAGCCAACTTATGGAAGATGCTCAAGATGGGGAATTATAGCCTTTGCATCATCATTAGATCAAGCAGGTCCAATTACAAAGACCGTCAGAGATTGCGCATTACTTCTAAATTCGATTTGTAGTTACGACCCAAAAGACTCAACAAGCTCACAAAAGAAGATACCAGATTTTGAAAAAGCAACAGATGAAAGTATAAAGGGTATGAAAATTGGCATTCCTAAGGAATATGAAGCAGATGGAATTTCGGAAGACATTATTGAATATATAGAAAAGGGAAAAGAATGGCTTGTAGAATCAGGGGCTGAAATTATTGAGATTTCACTTCCCCACATTAAATATGCTCTGCCATGTTATTATATTATTGCGCCTGCTGAGGCTTCCTCAAATCTTGCAAGATATGATGGCGTTAAATTTACACATAGAGTAGATGCAGAAAATATTATTGATATGTATGAAGAAACTCGTTCACAAGGTTTTGGTGATGAGGTGAAAAGAAGAATTATGATAGGAACATATGTGCTTTCTTCTGGTTATTATGATGCTTATTATTTAAAGGCCCAAAAGGTAAGGGCAATGATATCTCAAGACTTTAAGGAAGCTTTCTCAAAAGTAGATGCAATTTATGGACCTTCTACTCCCTCAACAGCTTTTGAATTGGGTGATAAGAAAAAAGATCCTCTCGAAATGTATTTGAATGATGTTTTTACAGTGCCTGTAAATCTAGCAGGCCTTCCAGCTATGTCTGTACCTGTAGGTTTAGATAAGAAGAACCTCCCTATTGGAATGCAATTGATAGGAAATTCATTTAATGAGGAATCAATACTTTCTATTGCTTCATGCATTGAAAAGTCGGCAAAATTTGATTTAAATCCAAATAGATGGTGGATAAATGAATAATTTAGTTAAAGGAGAAACTGGAGATTGGGAAATAGTTATTGGAATTGAGGTTCATGCTCAAATAGTTTCTAACTCAAAACTTTTCTCATCAGCATCTACTAAATTTGGCGGAGAACATAATACGCAAGTTAGTTTTGTTGATGCAGGTATGCCAGGGATGCTTCCAGTTATTAATTGGGTATGCGTTGAACAAGCAATTAGAACCGGCTTAGGTTTAAATGCAAAGATAAATAACTACTCAATCTTTGATAGAAAAAATTATTTTTATCCTGATTTACCCCAGGGTTATCAAATTTCACAATATAAACAACCTATAGTTGGCGAGGGTTCTGTTACAATAGATATAGACGATAAGAAAAGTAAGACAATTAGAATTGAAAGATTACATCTTGAGCAAGATGCTGGAAAATCTCTTCACGATCAGCATCCCGAGTTTTCATTTGTTGATCTAAATAGGTCCGGTGTTGCTCTTATGGAAATTGTATCAATGCCTGATATAAGTTCAGCAGATGAGGCTCAGTCATATATAAAAAAAATAAGAAGTATTATGAGATATTTAGGAACTTGTGATGGAAATATGGAAGAAGGGTCTTTAAGAGCTGATATTAATGTTTCTGTTAGAAAACCAGGCGATGAATTGGGAACAAGATGTGAAATTAAAAATGTGAATTCAATAAAATTTATAGGTCAGGCTATTGATTATGAAGCAAGAAGACAGATTGAGCTTATTGAGGATTCTAAAGAAATTGATCAAGAGACAAGATTATTTGACCCCAAAAAAGGTGAAACAAGATCGATGAGAAGCAAAGAAGAAGCTCATGACTACAGATACTTTCCTGATCCAGATCTTCTGCCATTGTCTTTTTCAGAAAATATTATTGAAGACATTAAATCCGAGCTCCCTGAGCTACCAGATGATAAAAAAGAAAGATTTCAAAAAGAATATTCTTTATCTACCTATGATTCAAATATTCTTGTTTCTGAAATTGAAATTGCAGATTTTTTTGAGGCAGTTGCAAAAGGAAGAGATCCTAAAATCGCAGCTAATTGGATTACAGGCGAATATTTTGCTGCTATGAATAAATTAGGCTTTAGCATTACCAATAGCCCGATAAGTATCGATAATCTTTCAAAATTAATTAAACTGATTGAAGAAAATATTATCTCAACACGGATTGCTAAAGATGTTTTTGAGATAATGCTTGAAAATAATGAAAATCCTGAAGAGATTATTGAAAGAGAAGGTTTGAAGCAGGTCTCTGATTCAGGAGAATTAGAAAAGATAATTGATAATATAATTGTTGAAAATCCTGATCAAGTTGAGGCGGTTAAGTTAAAGCCAAAATTAATGGGATGGTTTGTTGGTCAAGTTATGAAAGAAACTAATGGAAAAGCTAATCCAAAACTTGTCAATGATTTACTAAATGATAAACTTAATTAATAAGAGAGGATAAGGTTATGACAAAAAAACCTATTGAACTATATTTTGCTGATACTCCAAATGGATGGAAGATTTCTATTATGCTTGAGGAGTGCAAGATGCCTTATAAAATAATACCGGTAAATATAGGAAAAGGAGATCAGTTTAAACCTTCATTTTTAAAAATATCCCCAAACAATAGAATTCCGGCTTTAATAGACCCTAATGGCCCAGGAGGTAAACCAATATCTATTTTTGAATCAGGAGCTATTCTTCAATACTTAGGTAGAAAATCAGGAAAATTTTATCCAAAAAATGAAAGAGAAAGATCAAATGTTGATCAATGGCTTTTTTGGCAAATGGGTGGTTTAGGGCCTATGGCTGGACAGGCGCATCATTTTAGAATGTATGCTCCACAATTTACAAAAGAAAAACTAACCTATTCAAAAAAAAGATATACTAATGAAGTAAATAGGCTATATGGCGTGATGAATAAACAATTAAGAAAAAATGATTATTTAGCAGGTAGATATTCAATAGCTGACATGGCTTGTTGGGGCTGGGTTTTACCATCAAAAATTTCATCGAAAATGCAAGGACAAAAGTTAAAGGAGTTTCCTCATTTATTTAAATGGTTTGAAAAGGTTGGGGCAAGACCAGCTGTTCAAAAAGGTTTGGATGTTGGTAAAGTTATGAGAATGTTAGCAAAAGCATCTAGATCAGGTCTTTCTGAAAAAACAAAAGAAGCAAAAAAAGCTAGATCATTACTTTTCAACCAAAAGGCTAGATAAAATATGAATGATAAACTTGAAGATTTAATTAATCTTTTAGATATAGAAAGAATTGAAGAAAACCTTTTCAGAGGTGAAAGTCCAAGTGATAGATGGCAAAGAGTTTTCGGTGGTCAGGTTATCGGTCAGGCTTTGGTTGCTGCTAGTAGAACTGTTGAAGATAGAACATGTCACTCATTACATGCCTATTTTTTAAGGGCTGGAGACCCGAAAGTGCCAATCTTATATGAAGTAGATAGAGCGCGGGATGGAAGATCCTTTACTTCAAGAAGGGTAGTAGCAGTCCAGCATGGTAAAAAAATATTTAATATGTCTGCCTCATTTCAAACTGAAGAAAAGGGATTGAATCACCAAGACCCAATGCCTGATGTTAAAAGCTTTGAAGATTTACCATCAGAACATCAATTAAGAAAAAAAATTATTGATAAGCTTCCTGATGAATATAAAGAGAGCTTTAATAAGGAATGGCCTGTTGAGGTTAGACCTATTAACCCTGTGGATTTAATGAATCCTGAACCTAAAGAGCCACAAAACTTCATATGGTTCAAGGCTAGATCATCATTACCTAATGATGTTTCCCTTCATCAATGTGTTCTTGCTTATATGTCAGATATGACGCTTCTAGATACATGCACAAATCCTCATGGTGTGAATTTTATGAATCCTAACCTTCATTCAGCAAGTCTTGACCATGCTATGTGGTTTCATAGACCTTTCAAAGCAGATGAATGGTTGTTATATCATCAAGACAGCCCTTCAGCATCAGGAGCAAGAGGCTTTAATAGAGGATCAATATTTGACTTAGATGGTAATTTAATAGCTTCTGTTGCTCAAGAAGGGCTTATTAGATTTACTAAGAATTAGAAGATTCAATAATTTGTAACATTTCCATTGCTGAGTTAACAATATTTGTTCCTGTTGCAAAGATAGCAGAGGCCCCTATATCAACTAAAGTAGAAAAATCTTCTTTTGGAATAACTCCTCCAACAATTATATGAATTTCACTATGCCCTTTGTTATCAAGTTCATCTCTTAATTTTGGAACTAAAGTAAGATGACCAGCCGCTAAAGATGAAGCAGCAATAATATCAACACTTAATTTAATTGCTTCCTCAGCAGCTTCAGATGGCGTTTGAAATAAAGGCCCTACATTTACATCAAAACCCATATCAGTGAGAGCGCTTCCTACAACTTTCTGACCCCTGTCATGACCATCTTGGCCAAGTTTAGCAATATATACTGATGGTTTTCTGTTTTCACGAACTTCAAAATCTTTAACTTTTTTTCTAACTATATTTATTGTTTCTGATTCAAAATTCTTACCATAAATATCTTTAACCAAATTGATCTTAGCTTTATGTCTTTTCCATACTTTTTCCATTGCCGATGAGATTTCTCCAACAGTTGCACCTTCTCTTGCTGCATTTATTGCAAGTTCAAGTACATTCTTATTTTTAGATGCACCATCAGTTAATTCATTAAGCATTTTTTTAACTTTAGAGTTGTTTCTTGATTTTTTGATCTCAGTTAATCTATCGATCTGATTTTTCTTAACCATTGAATTATCAACTTTTAAATATTCAATTTTTTCTTCTTCATTAGCGGATAAAGTAAATTTATTAACTCCTACAACCGTATTTTCACTTGAGTCGATTTTTGATTGAGCTTTAGTAGCAGATTCCTCAATACGCATTTTTGGTATTCCTTTTTCAAGGGCTTCTGTCATGCCTCCGTAACTTTCAATTTCTTCCATATGATTCAAAGCTTTTTTAGCAAGTTCATGAGTAAGTTTTTCTACAAAAAACGATCCTCCCCATGGATCAATAACATCTGATGTTCCTGTTTCGTGTTGAATAAATAGTTGAGTATTTCTAGCTATTTGAGCTGAAAAATCTGTCGGTAATGCTATTGCCTCATCAAAGCTGTTTGTGTGAAGTGACTGAGTATGACCATGAACAGCTGATAATGCCTCTATACAAGTTCTAGTAATATTATTGAAAGGATCTTGAGATGTTAAAGAATAACCCGAAGTCTGACAATGTGTTCTTAGTGCAAGTGATCGTGAGTCGGATGGATTAAAATCTCTTACAATATTTGCCCATAATAATCTTGCAGCTCTAAGCTTTGCAATTTCCATAAAATAATCCATTCCTATCGCCCAGAAGAATGATAATCTTGGAGCGAATGCATCAATATCTAATCCTGCATTGATACCTGCTTTTATATATTCTAAACCATCTGCTAGAGTATAGGCTAATTCAAGGTCTGCAGAAGCTCCAGCTTCTTGCATATGATAACCAGAGATTGAAATTGAATTAAATTTCGGCATATTTTTCGAAGTATATTCAAAAATATCCGAAATTATTCTCATTGATGGTTTTGGTGGATATATATATGTATTTCTAACCATAAATTCTTTCAAAACATCATTTTGTATAGTGCCTTTGAGTTGATCTGGTTCAACCCCTTGCTCCTCGGCAGCAACAATGTATAGAGCCATTATAGGAATTACCGCACCATTCATGGTCATTGATACGGACATCTTATCTAAAGGAATATCTTTAAATAAAATTCTCATATCTAGTATCGAGTCTATTGCAACACCTGCCATTCCAACATCATCTGATACAATAGGGTTATCAGAGTCATATCCTCTATGAGTAGCTAAATCAAAAGCAATAGATAAACCCATTTGACCTGCTTCAAGATTTCTCCTGTAAAAAGCATTAGATTCTTCCGCTGTTGAAAAACCAGCATATTGCCTAATGGTCCAAGGTTTATTTGCGTACATAGTTGGGTATGGACCACGAACAAATGGATCCATTCCTGGATAGGTTTTTTGATGATCAAAGTCCTTTATATCATCCTTGATATAGAAAGATTTCAAATTAATGCCTTCTGGAGTAGTAAATATATTCTCTTTTGCTTCAAAATTATTAAGATTACTAACATTTTCGTAATCAAGATCAATATTTTCTATTTCTTTAAATTTATTTGTCATAATTCGTAATTTTTTCGTAAGGCTTTATATTGATTTCTCTTATCTCTTTATCGGGGTATAAATTCACACCAATTCTTTTTATTTTTTTCTCTTCAAGCATTTTATCTTTATTGTTTTTGTTTTCTGAGAGTTTGTTAATAAATTCTCTATTTTCAAGTAAGCTTTGTATGCCACCATTTCTTTCAATATGTTTAATAAAATCAAATGATTTATCTGCAATCGATTTTGTAATGCTTTCAATATAGTAAGAGCCACCAGCGGCATCTTGAATTTTTCCAATATTAGATTCTTCTTGAAGAATTATATGTGTATTTCTTGTTAATCTTCTGACAAACTCAGGCGCTTGCCCTAAGGGATTTGTTATGTGATGACATGTTAACCTATCTATATTCGCTATTGCCGCAGATAGGGCAGCATTTGTAATTCTTAATTGATTAACCCAGGGACTTTCTTTAAAAATAATTTCATCAGCTGTCCGACCATTAATTTTCATAATTGGATTAATACCAAAATGATCATAGAGATTATTTATGATAATTCTTAGGGATCTAATCTTGGCTATATTTAAGAAAAAATCAGTATCTAAAGAAATAGTGAAGTTAATTAGTGATTCATCATCAACAATATTGCTTCTTAACATCTCAATAAAACTTAGACACATTAATGCTATTTCTTCATTTAATGACGCACCTAAGCTATTCCAGATTGTTCCATCAAAGTTTATTAAATTAATATTCTTATTTTTGTTTTCTTTGATAATTTTATTGAAACTATCAATTAACTCAGCATGATTAAATTCGCTATCCTTTTCAAATTTAGAAAAGCTTATAGCTATGGCATCAATATCTAATCCTCCTAATGGAGTTTTTTTATTCTTTTTTTTCCAATTACTTATTAAATTTAAAAACTTTGAGGATCCTTCTAATGGGTTTGTTACATCTCTATAAAAAATAGGAGCTATAGAAAGATCAATACTTTTAAGGATTTCTTCGCTTTCTTTTTCGTTAATATAATTAATCTCAATAGATGACGCTCCGCGCTCTAATTCATTTAGAATTCTTGAGTTATATAATTTATTATCATTTGATGGATCAACCATTGAACAAATATGCCAGGGAAGATGTTCATTTACTTCTTCTTTTAAACCCCTTGCATAAGAGTGATTGCTTTCTAGAGTGATATCATTTTCTGTATAAAGGATCTTTTTTTCTAGATTTCCATCAAAATTTTTTTTAAGGCTATCAATTGTTTTTTCTTTTAACGATTGATTTGCAATATTTTCCCAATCATCAAGATTTTTACTCTTAGCTTCTAAATATTTTTGATAACCATTCTTCATTTTTTTTGATACTACTATATTTTTTTATACAAAAGAAAATAATTACAATTTATAGAAATTGTTTATATAAAATACTACTTTAATGATCAACAAAGGAAATGAATTGAAATTACAATTAGTCAATCCAGGTATCTTAGAGAGATATATTAAAAATCTTTCACCATGGTTTTGTGGAGCTTTTATATCTTCATTAATTATTGGATTATGGTTTGCTATATTCAATTCACCACCTGATTATCTTCAAGGCGAGACTGTCAGAATCATGTATATCCATGTTCCCTCTGCATGGATGGCTTTATTCATTTATTCATCCATGGCTGTAGCTAGTCTAATTGGCCTAATTTATGGTCATCTTGTAGCATTCATATACACTAAATCTGTTGCTCCTATAGGGGCTGTTTTTACTCTCATTTGTCTTGTTACCGGTTCGTTATGGGGAAAACCAATGTGGGGCACATGGTGGGTTTGGGATGCAAGATTAACATCAATGTTTATTTTATTATTTATTTATTTAAGTTTTATCATCGTATCAAAATCTTTTAATGATCCTGTAAAAGGAGATAAGATTTCTTCTATTTTTGCTCTTATTGGTTTTATTAACATTCCTATCATTAAATTTTCAGTCGATATTTGGACAACACTCCATCAACCAGCAACTATTTCAAAACTTGATACACCTTCAATACACATAGATATGCTAATACCTCTTTTAATAATGTTTACTTCATTTGTGTTTTTGTTTTTATATATTTTTTCTATAAGGTTTTTTAGTGAGTTAAACCTAAGACGTTATGTTACATATACATTAAGTTCTAAATAGTTAAGATAAGGCCATGTTTACAAGTCATACAGCATATGTTTTTCTTGCATATCTTTTTGCATTTCTAGCTATTTTAATTTTATTTTTTTCATCAATCCTGTTGTCACAAAAAAATTCAAAACTTATTGAAAAAATTAAAGAAAAAAATGATTAAAAGAAAAAAAAGAATTTATCTAATATCTTTATTTTTTATAACTATAGCTACATCTATTTATTTAATTTTGTGGGCTTTAAGAGATAATATTGTTTTTTTCTATTCTCCTTCAGAAATACAACAAAAAATAAGCCTTAAAGAAATTGATGAAATGTCTAAACTTAGATTAGGGGGTATGGTTAAAGAATCATCTATAGAGCAATTTAATGATGGATCTATAAATTTTATAATTACCGATTTTAATAAAGAAATGGTTGTTTTTTATAAAGGCATTATTCCTGATCTATTTAAAGATCAACAAGGTGTTATTGCAGAGGGCTCAATAAATAATAAAGGCATGTTTATTGCTAATTCAATTTTAGCTAAGCATGATGAAAATTATATGCCTCCTGAAGTTCAGGATACCTTAAAAAAAGACTATGGAGATAAATAGTGCTTAGTCAATTAGGTAATTTTTTTATAGCTTTAGGTTTATCAGCTTCATTTATTCAATTATTTACTGTTATTTTTAACAAAGGCTATATTAGGTGTTCTTTGGTTATTTCTTATATGACCATTGTTCATTTTTTATCTATTTCATTAGCATTTTTGTTATTAATATATGGTTTTATTATATCCGATTTTACAATCCAAAATGTTCTTGAAAATAGTCATTCATTAAAGCCTATGATTTATAAAATTTCAGCTTCTTGGGGTAGTCATGAAGGATCAATGTTACTTTGGTGTTGGGTAATGGCTTTATATGGTTTCCTAATATCTATTAATAAACAATCACTTAGAAAGGAAACTAAAAGCTTAGTATTGCTATTTCAAGGTTTTTTATCTTTTGGTTTTGTTTTTTATTTGTATTTTTTATCAAATCCTCTAGAGAGCAGTAAAATAATAGTTGAAGAGGGATACGGTTTAAATCCACTTCTTCAAGATCCTGGGCTAGCATTTCATCCTCCTTTTTTGTATTTAGGTTATGTTGGGCTATCCATTGTCTGGTCATTTGCTTTAGCGGGCTTAATAAGGGATTCTATTAATAAGGAATGGGCGAGAAATATAAGGGTTTGGGCTTTAACTTCTTGGGTTTTCCTTACTATAGGTATTTCTCTAGGCTCTTGGTGGGCTTATTATGAATTAGGTTGGGGCGGATATTGGTTTTGGGACCCTGTTGAAAATGTATCATTAATTCCATGGATCATTGCTACAGCTTTAATTCATAATTTATTAGCTTTAGAAAAGAAAGAAATCTTGATTAATTGGAGTGTTTTGCTCTCTTTATTGGGCTTTATTTTATCAATAATTGGAACATTTATTGTTAGGTCGGGGTTAATTACCTCTGTGCATGCTTTTGCCTCAGATCCAACAAGAGGAATATTTATCATTTTGCTATTATTTCTTGTAACGCTCTTAAGCCTTTCTATCTTTGCAAAAAAATATATTAAAAAACAGCCAAATGTTGAGTTAAATTTCTTTAGTAAAGAGACATTTTTAATAATTAATAATTTATTATTATCGGTTATTGCTTTTACAGTTTTTCTTGGAACAATTTATCCTCTAATTGTTGAAACAATTAATAATAATAGAATTTCTGTTGGCCCACCTTTTTTCAACATTACTGTAATTCCTTTTGCAATACTTCTTGCTTTTTTTTCTGCTTTAGGGCCAATTCTGGCCTGGCATCAAAATAGCATTAAGCAATTATTAAGAAATATATCTATTCCTTTAGTTCTGACTTTATTGACAATCAGTATAACTCTTTTTATTCATGAAAATTTATCTTTAATTTTTCTTATAGGTCTTATTTCAGGAATGTGGCTATTTCTAAGCAGTTTGAACAATCTCATACATATTAGGTTTCAAGGCCTAAATAACTGGGCCTCATTTTTTGCGCATTCTGGATTTGCGATTTTAATTTTAGGAGTCAGTATTTCTAGTTCCTATCAAAATGAATATGAAGGTAAAATTGACATAAACGACCAAATAAATTTCTCAGGTTATACTTTAAAATTTGAAAATTTTAATGAAGAGATTGTTGAGAATTATATTACTACCAAAGGAAAATTCGAATTATCTAAAAATGATAGTGAATTTTTTCTTTATCCAGAAAAAAGATTTTATCCAATAGAGCAGTCTCAAACTACTGAGGCTGCAATTATTAGCAGTAAATTATCTCAATTTTATCTTGTTATGGGGGAACAGATAAACGATAAATCATGGGTCATAAGAATATGGTATAAACCTATGATAATGCTAATTTGGATTGGTGGCTTATTTATGGGAATAGGTGGTTTGTTGTCGTTACTTAAAAGAATCAAGATTAAACCTGCAAAACAAATATCCTATTTTATTATACTTACGGTTTTATCAGGGAATCTATTTGCTGATAATAAGGCTTCAATAAATGAAGATAGGGTAACAGATATTAGTCTACAAATAAGGTGTATGGTTTGTCAGTCGCAAACTATTGACGACTCTGATGCGCCTTTAGCTAAAGATCTTAAACAACTTGTAAGAAAAATGGTTTATGAAGGAAAGAGTGATGATGAGATTTTTGATTTTTTGAGAAGCAAATATGGTGATTATATTTTAATGAAACCGAGGTTTAATTTGAGCAATTTATTGCTTTGGGTTGGGCCATTTCTTATCTTGATTTTAGGAATATTTACAATTTTTAAAGTATTTAAAATAAGTTTTAGGTCTAATTAAATGACATTACTTGTTAAAAATCTATCTTGCTCTTTATCAGGAAGAAAAATTATTTCAGATATAAATTTTTCTTTAAAAAATGGAGAAATTTTAAAAATTTCTGGAGAAAATGGCTCAGGTAAAACAACGCTTTTAAGAACAATATCGGGACTAAGTTCATTTGAATCAGGTGAAATATTAATTAACAAAAAAGAAATATTTCTCCTTGGGCATAATGCCGGTATTAAACAAAATTTGACAGTTGAGGAGGATTTAGAGTTTTGGTCTAATTTTTATCAGAATAAACATGATGATATAATTTTAAAAAAATTAAATTTGAAATCAAAAATGCATTCTCAATGCCGATATTTATCGCAAGGTCAAAAACAAAAATTAGCACTTACAAGGTTATTTTGCTCAAATAAAAGCATTTGGCTTTTAGATGAACCATTTTCATTTCTTGACGAAGAGTCCTCTATTTTCTTGTTAAATAAAATTGAAAAGCATCGTCAAAATGATGGAATTGCAATTATAGTTTCTCATCAAAATTTAATTAAAAATATAGATTTCTCAATTAATTTGGGAGCTCAATAATGAGAATTTATCGACTAATATTTTTAAGGGAATTAAGAAAAGTTTTCTCATATAAAGCTAATTATATTTTTAGTTTAATGTTTTATTCATCAATTATTTTTCTGGTCTCAATAGGGCTGCAAGGTCAAAATAATATTTTAACTAATGTTGCACCAGGTTTGATTTGGGTGTCTATAATATTAGTATTGTTTTTATCATTTGAAGATATTTTTCATGATGATTATTACGACGGTACGCTAGATATGTATCTGATAGAAAATATTACATTCTATGGATTTGCATTAATTAAATCTATTTCACACTGGTTAGCAAATTGTCTGCCTATGATAATTATCACTCCTATAATTGGAATTTTTGTTAATCTTGACTCTGAAGTTATTTTACCAATGATGATAACTTTAATCATTGGAACCCCTGCATTAAGCTTTATAGGGTGCATGGGTTCAAGTCTAATTTTGTCTCTTAAGATTCATGGTTTAATAATGCCAATTATTATTCTGCCTTTATTCCTGCCTATTCTTGTTTTTGGCATTGGAGCTTTAGATGTATTAATTTTTAACGGTTTTGAAGAGTTATTTTTGAGACAGCTTGCGTTATTAGCAGGAATAAGTGGTTTATCTATAGCTTTTTGTCCAATTGCTTCAGCATATATTATAAAAGCAAATTATGATTAATATTTATTCGCTGTCAGGAATAAACTTTAAAGCAAGTCCATTAATGCAATATCTCAATCCAGTCGGTTGCGGACCATCATTAAATACATGACCTAAATGTTCACCTTCTTTAGAAATAACTTCAGTCCTAATCATCCCGTGTGATTTGTCTTCTTTAAGAATAATGTTTTCATTATTGGCTTCATAAAAACTTGGCCAACCAGTTCCTGACTCAAATTTATGCTCTGATTTAAAAACTGGCAATTCCTTATCTGCTGTTACATAAACACCTTGTCTTTTTTCATTAAGTAGCTCACTTGTTCCAGGTACTTCTGTTCCACAAGAATATAAAATTTCCTTTTGTTCTTCAGATAATTTTTTTTCCATGATTTGCTCTCCAAATATATGTTTTAATATCTTTACATTGATATGTAAAATAGGCATTTTATCTAATTATACGGAGAGGTGGCCGAGTGGTCGAAGGCGCTCCCCTGCTAAGGGAGTATGCGGGCAACCGTATCGAGGGTTCGAATCCCTCTCTCTCCGCCATATATTGAC
>Ga0208410_1000852_pt1 | contig 16889 bp, 21 predicted proteins | sample ETN02SmetaG_3_FD_185787 | JGI IMG/M metagenome (GOLD analysis project Ga0208410, IMG submission 185787) | Marine microbial and viral communities from oxygen minimum zone, Eastern Pacific Ocean - ETNP2014F10-02SV257 (SPAdes) (version 2) | ecosystem: Environmental > Aquatic > Marine > Oceanic ... | reverse complement strand
TAGATGATCATCATTGTTAAACATGATCATTCCACCAATTCCTCCCGCCGTGATGACATGACTCGCATAAAAACTTGTAGTACTTATATCTGTACATTCTGTACGCGTCATCGTATCGGCGGAATCTTCGAATAATGTAATTCCCGGACACAATTCTTTTATTTTTTCCCAATTGGGTTTATTACCAATTAAGTTTGGTAAAATAATACATTTTGTATTATCAGTTACGGCACTCTTAACTTGTTCGGGTGTGGGTACATATGCGGTGGTATCTACATCACAAAACACTGGATTTAAACCCAGTTGCATAATAGGCGCGACTGTTGTAGAGAATCCACACGCCGCCGTGACAACGTCAGAACCCAGAGGTAAATCCAGGGACGCGAGTCCTGCTAATATAGCGCTAGACCCGGAATTGACAAATAGTCCGTGTCGCTTTCCAAAGTATCTGGATACTCTTTCCTCAAATTCGACAGTGCGCGGACCAAAACCAGCAAGCCAGCCGTCCCGAAGGCAAGACACAACTGCATTAATTTCTTCCTCACCATACGCTTGAAATTTATTAGGCGCATACCATATCTTCTCATCCATTATTGTTACTTTCTATTATTTTCTTTAAATCATTCGTTTTATCAACGTGTATATAATTTTTTAATTTAGAACAATCGAGACAACATTTACCCCTATTAGATTTTTGCATACTTACTGTATGTTTTATATTAAATATATTCAACATCTCGGATAAGGAAATTGTATCATCGTTTACAAAATTTAATATCCCCATGGGTGCTTGTTGTATAACACTATATAGTTTGGGGAAGAGCGATGGTATTATTGTAACAGAAACACATGTATCGTGTATATTACCCGTCCGTGTTTTTAATTTTTCTAGGAAGCACCTCGGATCTCCATCACCCGATATGGGATATATGACTCGTAAATACAATACATCATTGATATATGTTTCTTGTATCGCGCGTTCTAGTATAACTCGCGCACGCGAGTAGAACGTACCTTCAAAATTGGGGTCGTCGCGTTCTGTAAAAAGTTTATTCCCATCAAATACAGCACCCGAGCCAATCATAGTGAGATGTATATTAAGATTTTTACATAATTGTATGAGCTGAAGCTGACATGTCACATTTGTGAAAAACGTTTCTTCTTTATGCGTTTCACACCAATCTACGGTAGGTTTTCCGGTTATTCCCGCGGAGGATATGACATATTTTGGTTTAATGAATTGTAATTGTTTTCGTAAAGTATCAGTGTCTTCTAAGCGTGTCTGTATACCAATACTATTCGGTATATATTTGAGTAAATGTGTTCCCATATACCCATTTGAACCTAGAATAACACTTTCTACGGGTTTAAATAACGGATTCGAAGAATCCTTTTTGGAAATGATAGCGTGTGCGACTTCCGAGGGCCATTCTATATGTAATGTAGGGTCATTCCAATGATAACTTTTTTCAAGCACCGGATCAAATGTACCCCCTAAAAAGTATACGACTTCACTCTCTTCAAAACAAAAATAACCATGTGCACAATTCTTTTCTATGAGAAGAGTGCTGTGTGCGTTGAGTATATACGCGTCGTATGTTCCATCCGGTTTTACGACGACGTCAAATATTTTTCCACTGTTTACTGTTATATACTTAGGGTACGGACTGCAATGTAATCCACGAAGCGTATATTTTTTATTTTTACTCGTGAAACACTGTTTTATGTCGAACGGTGGTTTGTCTATATTAAATAGAATTTCTCCCCGTTCGTCTACGAATGTTCTCATTAACTTAAAGTTATATGTATTCTTTATATAAGATGAAATCGGTACTCATAACGGGTGCGAGGGGGTTTGTTGGTTCCGCACTCGTTCAGTATTTTATAGAATATACCGATTATACAATATATTATACGAAAAGACCACCGAAGGATGACGATAGACTAAATAAAATAGATTTAAAGGGCCGTGTACACGTGTGGGAGCACCAAGAGATAGATATAATTTTACACGCGGCTGGTAATGCGAGTTCTTTAAAATGTATAGAAGATCCGAGAGGTGCTATACACGATAATATATTAGAAACATTCAATATATTGGAAATAGCGCGAAAACATAATATAGACCATTTTATATATTTTAGTTCTGTCGAGGTGTATGGTAAAAATGGTATATGTTTGGAAGAGAGTTCTCGAGAAAGTAAAAATATGTACGCGGCTACGAAATGCGCGTGTGAAGAGATGTGTAGAGCATATCACGCGAGCTACGGAGTCCCGTGTTCTATCGTGAGAGTGAATAATACATTTGGTAAGATGTGCCAAGAAGAACGTTTTCCGGTATTGGTCATTAAAAAACTGCTAAATAAGGAACCTATATTTTTACATAGTATTAATGGGGAAATTGTGGGTAGACGATGGTTATCAATTCACGATGTTGCGGATATGGTTTATTTCATATTAAATCAACAACCCGGACATGTATATAACACAACCGGCGACTATATAACGAATTTAGACCTCGTTAATTATATATCTAAAGCTATGAATATTCAAAACTTTTCTTACCAAATAATCGAAGAGAATATACCCGGAAGAATCGGAAATCAAGACGCTCCTCCGGACTTCATTAGAACACTCGGGTGGATTCCTAAATATACGTTTGAAGAGCGAATACAAGAATTCGTAGATTATTTTAAACCCATCCTTCTGTCTTCTTAGGGGGTGTTTCCACTAACATATCCCCTTCAAAATCTATATACGGAGTCATGTTTTCTAAAGAATTTCCGAATTCGAGCTTTGGGTATATTCTTTGGTTTTCCGGAATAGAAATATCGTGAAGCGTGTGGACTCCATACAATTTAGCTATTTCTTCAAACGGTACACTATTTCCAAAAACATCATTCTTATCAGTCGCCACGTATTCCGAATTAAAATAACTATCTTGGAACTGTTTTATTATACCATACCCACTATTATTAAGTATAACGATATGAATTGGCAATTTATATTTACTAACAGTGAGCAATTCCTGTATATTCATTTGAAACCCACCATCACCATCTATACAATAGACAGTTTTACCAGATCCTATGGCTGCACCTATAGCACACGGAAGCGCGAAACCCATAGAGGAATTTCCGAAATTAGTGAATAATTTTTGCGTTTTATTTAGTTTAGCGGATTGCATGGTCCATACGAGATTGCCTCCCTGATCTGGTATGATTATAGAGTTATCTTCGACAGCTTTAAATATACCATCTAAAACGTCATATACGACAGAATCACCTTTTCTAGTTTTTTCGATTCCATATGTCTCTTTCCATTTTTTTATAGTGTGTATCCATTCCAAGAATGCGTTTCGTGTATGGGATAAACAGACTTTATTTAAAAAGTTTTTCAGATCCATGCATAATTTATGATCGATATGTATACCTCTTTCATCAAGTTTATTTATTTCGTTTATGTCTATATCTACCATAATTTTCTGCGAAAATTTAGAAAAATATTTTACATTTCCACCCGTTTGTCTCGTATCTAACCGAGACCCTAAAATCAGGAGTAAATCTGCATTCTGAACGGCATAATTTGCACAACGGTCTCCATATACACCATGTGAACCCACGCGAAGTGGGTGATTCGTTTCACATATATCAAATGCACCCCATGATACGACAAATGGAATTTGTAAGTTTTCAGCAAATTTTATAGCATTATCACAAACATTCGCGAGCTTTATACCATGACCAAAAATAATAAGTGGTCTTTTTGATTCTTCTAAATAGGGAGCTAGACCGAGCTGATAAAAATTCACGTTGGAATCCGCCACCATTTTGTCTGAATGGATATACTTGGGTATTTTGTATGGTAAATGAGTCATTTGAAGATTCACGGGTAAATCCATGAGGACTGGTCCATACCGAGGCGTTTTCAAGCATGTTATTAGAGTTTTTAAAACGGTTCCAATAGCTTCTGCATTTGGTATCTGCATCGCCTTTTTAGTCACGTGTCCAAAGAGTTCCGCGACGGGCATTTCCTGAAATCCAGATTGTCGAGGAGTGGATGAAAAATTACGTAGATCTTCACCCGTGTTCACTTGTCCAGTTATGAAGAATGCAGGGATAGAGTCATACCAACACCCACACACACCATTCAAAAGATTCTGGACACCCGGACCACTCGTTACGCAAACGGCTGCTATTTTACCGCAACTTCTATAGTATCCCTCCGCGGCCATTGCGGCAGATTGTTCGTGTTGGAAGCAATAATACTTAACTTTACCATTTTTTGATACCGCGTTTATGAATGGGACAATAGATCCACCTGTTATTACGAAATACGTATCTATACCATTATCATATAGAGTGTCTATGACGTAATCACAGAGATTCATTACTATACTAGTGTGATGTTTTAACTTTAATTATATTTCCACGAACTCCCGGGCATTCCTAGAAGTTTATTTAATTCATTATCTTTCATTTTATATGAATGTTCATCCGATGGAAATTGACCGTTGTGTACTTCCTTTTCGTATGAATTTAAAGCACTTAAAAAAAGACGCTCCCCATTCACATACTGTTTAATAAACTTTGGTTTGAAATCCCAAAATAAACCAAATATATCGTGAGATATCACGAGCTGACCATCTACGCGCGGACCAGCACCTATACCATACACGGGAATTTTTAGTTCTTTTGCTACAATTTCAGATACTTCTTCTGGTACGGCTTCAATCAGTAAGAGCGACGCACCACTATTTTCAATAGTTTTGGCCTGTTTTAGTAATTTCTCAGCTTCATCACCCGTCTTTGCCTGAACTCTATATCCACCCAATTTAGCTCTAGTTTGTGGCGTGAGCCCTAGATGCCCCATAACAGCTATACCAGAATTAGCGATGGCGTCGATGCGTTTCGGGACGTATCCCTCCACTTTAACCGCGTCCATGCCTATCTTTATAAACTCGCCCGCGTTCTTAATAGCTGTTTCATTTGATGGCTGATAAGACATAAATGGCATATCTCCGATGAGAAATTGGTTTTCAGAACCGCGTTTGACCGCTTTACAATGCATTAACATCATGTCCATAGTGACGTCATTGAGACATTTCATACCATGTACCGTAGAACCGACTGTATCGCCTACTACTATGAAATCTACTCCCGTGTTGTTTATAATTTTAGAAGTTGGGTAATCATACGACGTAATTCCAACACTTCTAACATTATTTAATTTATTTTTGAATAGATTTAGAATAGTTCTTTTCATCTGAGTTATGGACGTGTGTATTCTTTAACTGTGAGACCATTCATTTTTGTAATATTGCGTGACGTTATCTGCGTGCCCCCTAAATAACGAAATCCATATATCAACATTTGCCGCGCTTGTTATGACGTATTTGCATCGCGCCATCAACATAACGACGGCGAGGAAATATTGTGCTCTTTCGGAGACGTTTTCTCTGAATGTAAAATCTATGAGTCCTTTGGGATCGTGTTTCATGTGAAATATTTCATCCTTACAATAAAATGAATTGGGTAATGCGGCGAGCGCCTTGTCTATAAATTCAGTTTCATCACTCTGTATGAGAAAACGTATATCTGGATTTTTAGCTTGCAATTCTTTCGCCTTTTCTATCTTTTCTTCGTGTGTGCACACGATTTGTTCGGTATGTTTATCATGCCCCCGATGAAAAAGCGCGCACGTGTTTTTTATGTCTATATCATATTTATCTTTTAAGAATTGTATCTTCTCGCTAACGTTTGACGACGGACTAAAATATTTTTTAATAAATGGGTTAATTTTATGGAAATCTAGATTTTTATAAAATCCAAATTGTTTCGTATCATGATAATCTACTTTATTTTTATATTCTATCTCAACATCTACGTCATTATACTCTTTAAAATAGTCAAACGTAACATCACTCGGATCATCTTTCTTATACCACATAAATTGTTCGGAACTGTCCACGAGTTTGGGTAATTCCTCGATCCTATTAAAATATTCTACGATGGAACCGAGACGCACGCTACAACACGAAAAAAATCCAGCGTTATGTGTAATTTTTAGTTCATCCTTTAAAAACTGAGTAGATTCCATATACTTAATGTCTTATTAAATCTTTAAACTAAATTTGTTATCATATCTTTTATAATATCCGAAAATGTAAATCTAGGATTCCATCCGAGGTCGTGTTTTATTTTATATGGATTTCCTACGAGTAAATTATTGTCATATGGCCTATAAAATTCATGCGATATTTTTATGATGGGCATATTGTCAATGATACCAACCTCATTCATTCCACTCCCAAGCCACTGAATATCTTTTCCATGTATATTTACAGCGGTTTCTATGAACTCTCGTATGGTATGCGTTTCACCCGAAGATATCACATAGTCTCCAGGCGTTTCTTGTTGAAGAATTAACCACATAGCTTCTACGTAGTCTTGTGCGTGTCCCCAATCTCGTCTTACATCTATATTCCCTAATTCGATATACTCTCTCTTTTTATCGAAAATGTCACGCAATCCCTTAATAATTTTTTGCGTCACAAATTTATCTTTTCTTATGGGAGATTCGTGATTGAATAAAATCCCGGTAGATACGTGAAGACCATAGACATCTCTATACATGTTTACAAACATATCCGCAGTATATTTGGATATACCATAAATGGTTTGAGGGTTTCGGGAACTTTTTTCGTTCCGTAATGTGGTATCGCGTTTATCAAAAATTTCTGATGAGGATGCCTGAAAAATTTTACATTTGTCTTTTATACCGAGTTGGTTCACGGAATCCATTATATTAAGAATTCCTAACGAGTTGGTATTGAATGTGTATACATGATCTTCTGGCGTTAATCCCACATTAACTCGCGCAGCGAGATTATATATTTCTATTTCATCGTAATTTTCATACGCTTTGATCATGTTAAAAATTTCTTCCTTATCCAATATATCACACGTACACTCGTGAATCTCATACCCTTTGGATTTTAGTAATTTTATAAGATATGTTCCATCTTGTCCACGAGATCCAGTGATAATAGATATTTTCATTTAAAGAATATATTAATATTATCTTTAAATGAAAGTAGATATATCTAACGGTGAATTGATCGATAAAATAACAATTTTGGAGATAAAATTAAAACGCATCGAGGACCCGGAACGGTTAAAAAATGTCAAAATAGAATATGATATATTACACAAATTAGAGACGAACATCTCATCTACCGGGTGTAGACGCACGGAATTAAAGATCGTGAACGAAAAAATTTGGGATTGCGAAAATTCTATTCGACAACTTACACGGGATCGAGTATACGACGAGACATTCATTGAGTGCGCAAAACAAATACACGTACTTAATGATGAGAGAGCGAGGATTAAAAAGATTATAAATACAGAAACATCTTCCGAGATCATAGAAGAAAAGAGTTATTAAACAAATGTCCACATAGAATCACTGAATACAGTTTTTACTATATCCGGTGTATAATACGTGTGTGCAACATTAACATGAAAATTATTTTTAGTTTTGTCGCCGAGTTTCATTAATTCAATCATCCAATTATACGAGCTATTCATACAATGTACTTCTTTTGCTCTTTCTATGAGAGATACATATGCGAATATGTTTGGATGTTCGCATTGAAACAATTCTTGTTTTTTATCAATGAGTTTAGAATGAGGTTTATATATATGTAGATCGGATTTTACATGTATATACCGATCCCTTTCCGGGTCATCGTGAACGAATATGTAATCCTTAACGATGGCCATGTCTTCGTCGACCTTTTCCCACAATTCTGCGGGCCAGTCGCATTCTTTAGAATTCCCGATTTCGATAGACCTATCTCGTTCAACTTTGAATTTTGTGTACATATATGACGGATTCACTTTTGCTTGGAGGTATACACCATGCGCCCAATTTGTCATTTTCGTATACGCAGACCAAGAAGCATCATCCATACCATAGGTCGCTAACGGTATGACCGTCGCATTTTTATAGGTTCGTATCTTTTCCTGAATTTCAGAAACACTCGTCGTTTCCAGAGGAATAACTTTAACTTTTTCAGATATATCTCTATACATAAATTCGACCGATTCTAAATGACACTTTTTACAAAATATACAAACAGTATCCGTTTCCGCGAAATGTCTAACCATTCCATTGAGCATAATTTGGTCTCCGAGACCGAGGTGATGTAGGATAATCTTTACCATATACATTTATACGATTAAAGCTTTATCTATCATTTCGACATTAAGGACACGAAATATCTCTTTTTTCTTTTTTACCCCACTCGTGCCAATGCTTATGCGCGTCATATAGTGTGTGATTCCAGTCCATACCAATGGTATAATTGGTACCGAAAGCGTTTTGTAAATCTGGGTAACGTTTCACGTAGCATGTGAGTTCTTTAACTCCTGGTGGACATGTAAAATCTCTATTTTTAGACATACCGACTTCATAGTAGTGTTTTCGCGCTTGGTCTAAGTCGGTGCCAGCATCTGGGTAACGATCGATGTAGCACTGAGCTTCTGTATCAGATAAGGTACAGGTATGATTGCGGTTTTCTTCATTCTTATATCTCTCCCAAAGGTTTCCCGCAGATTCTGTATTTTTTCCAAATGCGGCGCGTAAATCCACATATCTGGCCATATAACATTCATTCTGGGAAGGGTAGTCTTCAGGGACGGTGAATTCGAAAGTTTCTGGGGCGACGGGTGCTACCACCGATGGGGCAGCCGCGGGGGCAGCCGCCGCGGCAGCCTGGGGATCATTACTATTCGTTGTCATCATAAAAACAGCAACTACAGAAGATAGTACACATAAAATAACCGCCATAATGATTATTTGTTGTCGTTTCATGACGCGTTTATTATATATTTGGGAAATATTTAAATTTAGATTTTATCATATAATACCCTCTATACGATCAAACGCTTTATCGATCATATCACCAGTGATGAATTGGCTATTCCCAATGTATACCCCATTATTATTGAGTAGATCCGCGTTTGGTGTTTTTATAGTATCTTTCCATTTAGATAAGAATGGATGTACGAGTAAATTTCCCGCGACTATGGGACGATATTCTATACCAAGATCATCAAATAAAGTGACGAGCTTTTTTCGATCTTCTGCTTGTTTACATATAAACGGTAAACAAAACGAACTATTATTTTCATCATACGCGGGAATGTAGAATTTATCTTCATTTTTCAACATACGGAGCATATACTTATCGTAATTTCTTCGTCGAATCTTAATGCTTTCGTCCAATCTTTTAAGCTGTTCTATACCTATAACGGCATTGAGTTCTGTATTTCTAAAATTATATCCATCCGTGAGGAATAAAAATTTAGGGTCTATGTTTGGGTATCGCGCGATCGTTTTTTCGTAGTTTTCTGGTAAAAGGTGTCTCGCCATTCCATGACTTCGTTTTAGTTTCATGAGTTGGTAGAGCTCGGAATTATCGGTTGAAATCATACCACCCTCGATGGTGGTCATGTGATGCCCATAATAAAAACTAAACGTGGAACCCGTACCGTAGCCACGTCTACGTCCATTTTTATCCATAACACCGTGAGATTCACATATATCTTCAATGAAAATCGCGTTTGGATATTTTACTTTTAATTCTTCAACGGGTGCGTTTATGCCTAGAAGGTGTGTGATAAATACTATACGTATATCTTTAGGATCTGGTAGAGAATTCAAATCAAAACTATACGTATCTAGATCAATGTCACAAAAAACTGGTTCGAGACCGACTTGGAACACGGGTGATACATTCGTTACCCACGTACACGCCGGTACCAGAACCTTAGACCCAGCCGGTATTTTATATAATTCTTTAATGGCAGATAAAAGAAGTAAATTCGCGGTACTTCCAGACGTTACGAAAAGAGAGTGTTTACATCTGAGCCATTCACTCCAGTTGTCTTCGAATTCCTTTACTTTTTTCCCACACGTATACATATCGGTAGATGCGATGAATTCGATAAGTTTTAGCTTATCGGAATCCGTGATAGCGTTTCCCATTAAAGACCACCACATTATACAATATATATAATTATTACTTTAAACTCTTATAAAATGTATCTTGGTCTTCTTGTCTTTGTATATTTTTGATATGCCATAACGCGTGGCTCGGTTCCCCGGGGAACATTCCAACACGGGTCGCTCCATCAACGGTTTCGTGTAATCCCTTGGTCCATTTTATAATTCCATTGTTTTTGTATATTCTTCCTTGATAATCTGGCCAATTGATCCACCCATTTTCATTTATTTTGAATTTGTATTTTGATAACCATTCTTTTGTATATCCCGGGATGATGTTGATTCTTGGAACATATAGAAGATCCATATTGGACGTAGCAATAGTGTCTTTTAGTTTTTTGATAAATTCTTCTCGAGGCATTTCATCGGCATCTATTGCGAATATATAATCACCCGAACATAATGCCTGGTGATAATTTCTATGTTCCGCAAAATTGCCCGTAAATTCTCGTTCCGATACAAGTATATTTTTATATTTGGATAAAACATTTCTCACACCGTCCGTCACTTTTCCGGAATCGATGAGAATAACAATTTCATCTTCATCATCTTTTACGGTCTTTAGAAATAGAATTAATTCATCTAATTCTCGAGATTCGTCGCACACACATATAGCGTATGATAATTTCATATAGTATATGGATGGTTTGTTTTTAAGCTGATGGCTTGTATTTGAAGTAATTCTTACCGATCGCAGAAAGATTTCGAAGAATTTTTTTATTATTTTCTGTGTGAGAAGACTCACTCGTTCCAGAATCCTTTGCAGCGAGATAGTGAAGTGCGTCTCGCGCGAATCCGTATTCGAGTTGTTTTAAATGTCCTAAATGACACTCTTCTGTGTATACAGTTTTTCGTTTTATGTCGTGTTTTTCTAATAAGTTTGAAATTAACATATCATCATTCCAAGTTATTTCGGACAAGTCTCCGAATTCCGCTGAAATCATACGAAGCCATTCGGTTTTATACATACAGGAACCATACGCTTCAAGTACATCTACGGGTGTACCGTGTGATCTCGGGTAATGACCCTTGAAATATGTATCAAAACTAAACCCTGATAGACCCCAAACACTTTCTTCTTCATACGCAAAGAACCATTTTAGGAGATTTTCGATCATATTAGATGGGTATAGAGTGTCATCGTTTACGACGACGAGAATATCCGCATCTGTTTTACCGAGGGGTGCAAATGCGGATGTGCCCGGTCCAAGATCTTTACATCCTAGATTGATAACCACACCGTCCCCAAAAGATTTATATGGGAAATTTCCACCCCATTTAGGAAAACGAGTATATGTTCTGGGTATATTTACCCATATTTCATCCCAGCCACGCACTTTTTTGAGAGATTCTATGTATCCAGGTAATTTATCAAAACGCGTTGGAATACTCGTTACACTGAGTATTGTTTTCATGTATGTATATTTAATTTAATTTCTTTATGTTTATCTTACATTCTTTTTGAATTTTGATCGGAGCTGTTTGTTTTCCAATTTTCTCTTTTTTTCTCTTAATTTTTGTATTCTCACGAGCCTTTTGAGCGCGGAATTTTCATACCGTAATTTGGCGTTCTGGTTTACGAGTTCTATGAACTTTTTTGGGGTCATGTGTTTAGGAGATTTTGCGTAATAACGGACATTTATGTGGTTCGACCACGCTACTTTTTTCTTAGACGCTTCGGGCATGTTAAAATATACGAATATTTTATTATATCCGTATATTATAATATATCATGTTCGCATCAGAACTAGAGTTTATGTCTAATGCGCGCGGTGATGAAATGGAACTCTTATCAGATCTAGATGAGATTAAGACACTTCATAATAAACGCCGCGTAGACTCTAAATTGTTATACGAATACGAGTCATGTGAAAAGGGACTACTCGATATAACAGAGTGGCTAATAAAAAATACAGCCGCCGTGAAACAGAATAAGAAATGGCTCGATATATATTTACTCCAGAAAAAGGACATCGAGGTGAAGTTATCACAATTCAAACAGAGAATTCGAGAGTTAAGGCATAATACATTAGAAGAGATTAATTAAAATTTACGATTGAGCGAATGTACTAATAATATCATTGACCGACGTTTCATCGATGTACGTTTTCAATATATCTATGATAGGTTGGTTTCCGCTACACACCGCACCGACCAAACCTGCGTACGCCATTACTTCCATATATTCCATAAAGTAGTCGCCGTATGCAGTTTGACACGTGTTGATAAATGACATCAACATTTCTAGCGCGAGCGGTTTGTTTTTGTGGACGGCGATCCAATAAATGCTAAAGTTTTCGTAATCATCATTTCCATTTCCAGCATCTTCGTACACGTGATTCGCGTGTTCGATGATTTGGTGTTCGAGCTTTCGAAGTCTGTCGAGGTCGCCGTTTATGATAGCACGTTGGAGTTCCATGTGAATGTGATTTATGTAAATACACGCGTCGACTTAGGGAGTATTCTCACGCGTTTTATGTATTTAATAATATTCGAGCAATTCGTTTATGGCTGGGTGTCTAACAATATCATCATTTGTCATTTGTACGCGTTCTGAATATTCCAATTCATCGTCGCCAATTCTATATAAGAGGTCGTATAGACCGTTATCCTCTAATCCCAAATCACTCTGTTCCACATCACCCGTGACGATTATTTTTGTGTTTTCACCTATACGCGTTAATAGCATTTTCATCTGATTGACTGTACTATTTTGCATTTCATCTGCTATTATATACGAATTATCGAATGTTCTACCGCGCATAAAACCTAATGGTTCTATGGAGACGCGCGCGTTCATTTCACCACGCGTAAGATATTTTTCGAAAATTTCGATCATGGGTTTTGTCCACGGTTCCATCTTACGCTCGACTTCCCCGGGAAGATATCCCATATCTTCGTCGGCGGCTACTATGGGACGCGTGAGTATTAACTTTGAATATTCCCGCGTCTTTATCTTTTCCGATGCGACTTGACACGCGAACATAGTTTTACCAGAACCAGCCGGACCTGTCGCTATTATTATGGGCTTATCTGATTGTAGTACAGACATATAACGACTCTGACCCGGGGTTTTGGGGATAATACTATTCATATATAAGTACTTAAGGTTTTTTCTCATTATAATATAAGGTGATATGGAGTTTCATTTTATAACACTAAAAGGAGGTGGTTTTCCTACCATAATAGACCCGAATAATAAATCGAGGTATATATGCTTTAAGTCTAAACGTGCCGCTGAAGAGTGTGTTTCATATTTATCAGAATATAGGTCAGAAGTTGGCGAATGGCCCGTTATGAATTTAGCAATACCCATATCTAAAATAGAGTATAATCACAGGCGTTCTAGAACTCAAACTGCTGATCAAGTGCGTGGATATCTCGAAATATCTGAAAAGAGTCGAGAAGAGTTAGATACCATGTCCGCAAATTCAGGCGTTTCGTTCTTTTATTGTCATGATTTTGAATATGAACATGGTAATTTTCTTAACGTGGGTATGCGGGGACAGGAGGTCGATGGGTACGTCGATGACGTTATGTTTATAAATAGATTAGATTATAGGTTAAAGACTGTATAATATCTATGTATATAGAAATGCCTTTTGTTAAATCCTTCGATCCTACCAATGTTTCCCACGTCATGTGGCTTAAACGCGTCGATGACGCGATGGTGCGCGCACACTCGGGTAAAGTGGATTTTATGAAAATTGTGAATGATAACCCATTTAATGCGTCCGAGAAGAATCCATTAAATTGGGCAGAAATTCATTTTGGATTGGCCATGAAGTATACACAAGCTGTTTTGCGAGGAACCGCATTTATTCCACCTTCATCGAACGAGTGAGGATGTATAGAGCCGGGTTTGCGGAGACGCGTTAGTTACTAATTGTTTATATTCGGATACGGTAAAATCACGTGGTTCGGCATCGTCGTCCATTCGTATTAACAAGATTTTCCCGCGGGTGCACGGTAGATTTGTGAACGGTCGAGGAAGTTTATTATTGTTTATATTCAATTCAAATAACGATGTATCACATTTAAGTATGACGACATTTAGTTCAGGCCATTGTCCTATAAATGTTGCACGTCCTCTTAAAATTTTATAAATTTCATTTTTTTCAGGGTCCATGTCCACGTTAATGTTTCGTATATCCCCCCTTCTTTCATTTATTAAAACCGCGCGTACCATATTTTAATCTTGTCTCTTAATAAAATGAATAGGTTCTTTATATCACTTTTAGCTCTCGTGGCTGTATTTTTCATATTAAAGAAGAGTGAATTATATACGAATCTTGTACTCGATACTGAATGGAATAAAACACGCAATACTCCACGTCCAGCCTCGAATCCTTTTGAGACGTGTTCTCCGGAATCGTTCGGCGACTGTCCTAAACGAGACCTTCCCAATCTTAGCCGACAATAATTCTTAACTTTCCCTCAGGACCTTTTTTTCTGTGGTAAAGATAAGATACACACCAAATGTCTTGCGTTTGGGATGAATGTAAAGATAGGAATAAAGCCGGAAATCCTTGTTGGGGGAATAGGAAAGGAAACTTGTCTCAGTCCTATTGGAATGATCACATGATGTCTTATAGAACAAAAAGTGGGTGTGAAAATTCACAAATGAGAGGATATGAAGCTTCCAATTATGGGGGAAACCATTTTATTATGAAGGATGGGGCTCATAATACACCGGGTTGGATGTATAATAGAATTAGTTCTGTTAAAGAGGTCCGTGTTCCAACGTCTAAGTCGGGATATTTCAAACACGATTTAGATTTCAACTATAAAGATGAAGGTGAAGACACGATACGCGTTGCCAGAGACGCCGACGATGCGTGTCCGGGTACCTCGTCTAACGATCGTCGGTGGGTAAAAACAGCAGGAAAGAGGTATAGATGTTTTTATAGTAAAACAGATGCCGGGGAATTGAAGAATTTGTGGAATAATCGTCATTCAAATACTGACTTGAAAACCATGCACGACACGTTATCCGAACAGTTTTGTAACGTGAGAGATAATATAACGAAAAATCCAGGAGGATCGTCGTGTTGGGACAGAAAGCACGCCACTGATCTCGCCAAAGACTATTGTGGGGTAGGAAACCGGATCACGTCGGACATGTGCGATATAGGTAAAACTAATCACATCGGTAGACAGGTGTACGATGATTTAGCGAAGGCATATTGTAAAACTCCACAGGGGGTGGATGATGAATGGTGCGCGTGTCGAAACACAATGCGCGATAGCGGTGCGTGGTGTAAAAACAATTCAACCAAACCGGGGTGTAAAGACGTCATGACGCACTATAACTCCATATTGGCTACCGTACCCGAAAAATTCCGAGGTAAATTTCCCATAGAAAGGATAAAGTGTATGAAAAATGTGTGTACGGACGGGAGTAAGTGGAAGCCCGTGAGTTTGGACGATCAGTGTCGCAATAACATTCAAATATGTAATATGGAGTTCGATCTCGAGAGTTCGTCGGTAAATACTTTAAATGCTAAATGTGAACAAATGATCAAAAACGAACAGAAAGTCGCCGATGATGCTGCTGCCGCTGCTGCCGCCGCCGATGCTGCTGCTTCCAAAGCCGCCATAGACAAAGCAGTCGCCGAAGCTCTCGCGAGGAGTCAACCCACGCCTTCTCCATCCTCTCCACCCCCTTCTCCATCTCCGTCCTCTCCGTCCTCTCCGTCCTCTCCGTCCTCTCCATCCTCTCCGTCCTCTCCGTCCTCTCCATCCTCTTCACCTTCTCCATCGACGACAGATAACAACAATTATAAAAAAATGGGTGGTGTATTATTGTGTTGTTGTTTAATTTTAATTTTACTCATCGCATTATCGATGAGTGGAGAAGAAATAAATAATAGCATTAACAACAATCTTTAAATATAAACTTACATTTCCCCCGGAACTCTATTTTTCGAGGTAAAGATAAGAATAATAATGTCGACATATAATAACAAATTAAAAGATGAAAAGTAAACAATTACTCATTCTTGTAATTGTTATTATGTGCTTTTGTATCGCATCAATGGGGGCGGCGGGTGTCTTTGCTACGTCGGGTGAAGAAACACCATCTACAGGCGCGGGTGATGCCGCGGGGGCGGACGCGTCGTCCTCAAAATATAGATATGTGAAAGTTTACCGCGATAAAGATCCAGATGACGACAATCATTGGATGAACCTGGCAGAAGTCGAAGTATTTTCAGGCGGTGTAAATGTTTCTAGGGATAAAACGGTTACACAGAGTTCTATATTTAACGATACGGCTCTTCCTCCATCATTTCTTGTAGACGGAGATAAGAATAACTTTGCACACACTCATAATGACCAACTTGAATGGTTCTTAATAGATCTTGGTGAAAACTATGATATTGAAAAGGTTGTAATTACAAACCGACATGATTGTTGTCAAAACCGCTTGAGAAACACCAAAATTCAACTTTCGAAGACGGCGGACGGGACCGACGCTAAGGAATCCAGAGCCATCACAGCTGATGAATCTATGAATACCGCGATTATCTGGGATGTAAAAACCGATAAAGTGAGCGTTAGTGGTATCAAGCTTCATAGATTTGTGAAAGTTTACCGCAATAAAGATGAAGATAACGGTAATCATTGGATGAACCTAGCAGAAGTCGAAGTATTTTCAGGCGGTGTAAATATTGCTAAGGGTAAAACGGTTACACAGAGTTCTATATTTAACGATACGGCTTATCCTCCATCATTTCTTGTAGACGGAGATAAGAATAACTCTGCACACACTCATAATGACCAACTTGAATGGTTCTTAATAGATCTTGGTGAAA
>Ga0208410_1000850_pt1 | contig 16928 bp, 13 predicted proteins | sample ETN02SmetaG_3_FD_185787 | JGI IMG/M metagenome (GOLD analysis project Ga0208410, IMG submission 185787) | Marine microbial and viral communities from oxygen minimum zone, Eastern Pacific Ocean - ETNP2014F10-02SV257 (SPAdes) (version 2) | ecosystem: Environmental > Aquatic > Marine > Oceanic ... | reverse complement strand
GCGACGCGATGAAGATTCGCGCGACTCGCGTCTCTTCGACGATGACGACGACGCGATCGCGCGCGACGACGATGAAATCGGGTCGCGATCACGTTCTCGCGCGCGGTTTCAGCGTGGAATCGGACGTGGTCGGTCCGATCAAGGACACGATCGCCGACGTGCAATCCGTGTCGGGAATCAAGCGCGTGGCGGAGCGCGCCTGCCTCTACGGCGCCATCGGCGTCATGGCGTTCGCGTCCATTCAGGCGATGCACTTCGGTGGTGCCGGTATCGACGCGTGCATGAAGGCGGCGCTTTTGCCGACGACGCCGGGGACGGTTCTCGGACCGGTGGCGAACGCGCTGTTGATGACGCAGGCGGGGACGTATCTCCAAGCGGCGACGGCGGCGGCGGGAACGTTCGCGATCGATTACGAAGACATCGCGGCGACGCTTGGATCTATCATTTTCGTGCTCGCGGGCGTGTGCCTGTGGAGCGGGAGTGGATTCGGCGCCACGGACGCGCTCGTGCGTAACGCGCAGGTGTATCATCTCTCGATCGGAGGTCTTCTCGCGTTGAAGGTGAGGCGATTCCGCAACTGGTTGCCGTCGGCGCAAGCGGAACTCATCCGTAAGCTCGCGTACGCCGGTCCGAGTCTCGTCATGGCCCTCCTCATGCTTCAAGGCGCATCCTTTGCGAGCTTCGACAAGATGGGCATGGCCGGTCCGGGCATTCTCGGTCCCGTGGCTGATTTCCTCTGCAAACCGATCACGAACTACATCAGCCTGTACGCCGGCGTCAACTATCTCACCGGCGCCGAGACCAGGCGAAGCTCCTTCGTCATGGGTCTCATCAATATCATCGCGGGCATCAGTTACGCCCCTCAGCTCGCGCAGCCGTACGGCAACGCGCTCGCGTTGATGCACCTCGCGATCGGTCTGGGTCTTATGCGCGAGTGCACCCCGAGCGATTCGCTCATTCCCGATTTGTCGTGAGCGTCCACGCGAAGTCGCAGTTGACACCCTCCGGCACACAAGATTAACAAGACAGATAGGTGTATAATACACCTTGACAAACCTTTTGGTTCTATCCATGGCATGTACTTTCCTCGCTTCACGTATAAAACTGTACTACGTATAATAATGAAACACGCTTCAGAGTTGAAAACGACAGCCTCTCGGCTCGCGATCGCGCGAAACGAAGGAACAAGTTTGATTGAATTCTGATCAAATTTCGTATCACACCGTGATGTATCTTTTCTAATTGAACTTGCGACTCTTGATGACGCTCGTCTTGACGCCGGTGAGTTCGCCCCCGTACCCATCCGTCTTTTCCTTGACGTCGCGCACTGAGCCCTTTCTGCGCGTGACGGCGCGACCGAATTTGCCGCGAAGACGAACGCGCGGGTTCTTCGCCTCCTTGTTGCGATGCGGCGTGAGACCTCTGTTCGCCATGATTTTCTGACCGATCTCGCGCTTGCCGTCGACGTCTTCTTCGGGAGCGACGACCAAACCGGGCTCGCGCACGTACTTTTCCTCCTTGGCGCGGCGCTTGCTGTCGCGCAGACTCGCCGCGGCGACGTACGCGTCGTCCTCGTCGATGTGTGGACCTGAGGGGCCTTCGTCTTCGTCGCGCATCTTCATCTCTCTTCGTTGCATCGATCGGGCGACGCCGCGTTCGTATTTCGAACGACGTTCCTGCGCAGTGACGGAAAACGTACGAGTGGTCAGTACGACGCGACTTTTTCCGGCAATAAAAAAGGAGGCGCGCGAATGTGCGAATGTCCCGGTCGCTTCCCGCGCCCGACGAGCACGTCGACGACGAGCTTTGTGAAGCGAAAGGTGTCTATGTGGCATCAATTTTGACCCCGGAAGATCACGGAAAAGAAAACACCCGAAGCTTCGATATGATGCGAAAAACGCGCGCGCAAAAAATCGCGAAATCGAATTACTCACCCCGAGGGAATCGCGGAACGGCACGTCTTGTTCGCCAGACGCGAAGTCTGGCGCTCGTGCCTTGTAACCATCCGCCACGGTGTCCACCAAACGTCGCTTTCGCGACACCTTGTCCATCTCGTCTGCGCGGTCGACGAGATCCGCCACATCGTCCCCGAAATCGCCCACCGCCGCGAGCGAATTGACGTTTCTCGTCGACGCCTTTTGTCGTCGCCGCTCTTGCTTGGAGAGCGGCACGCGCGTGAACAAATCTTCTTCCACGCGCGCGCGCGCTTCCATACGCGCCATCTCGCGCTTGGCGAACGCGCTCTGCACCATGTCTTCGTCGCCGTGCCCGATTTCCTCGGGCGCTTCGCCGACTTCTCTCGCGAGTTCCTGCGTCGTCGATGAAAATGTGCGCGCGAGTCAGTGTACGTTCGCGGGACGATGCGAAACGAAATGTCCATCTCTTGATTGGATGTTCGCCGATGAGAGACGAGCGGCACCCTGCCCAAGATTTGGTACGTGTGCTTTCCGCCAGAAAATATAGGAAGCCCCGGACTTCTCACGGACAGAGAACCGGGGGGCAAACAGGCGTTTATCGACGAGCGAGACGAACGATGACGAACGACACGCACCTTGATGAGCTGCGAACGCCCGGCACGGCGACGTTGTTCCTTGTTCCTGCGTAACTCCTTGGCGTCTTTGCCGCCGACTTCGTAATCCATGGCGGTGGGTAACATTTTCGGCGGTCGGTAGACGCCGTCGCCGCCCTCCTCTTCGTCCGCCGTCTTGGACACGAGCGCCGATGGGTTCGGCGCGAAACGCAACGGATCCTCGTCGTCGTCCGCCTTCTCGGCGGTCGCGCGCTCGGACGCGCTCGCGAGCTTGAGTAATTTATCAATCTGCGGGACGAGAGGGGAATACTCGGGTCAGTCGGCGCGCTCGCTCGAGGTTGCACTTCTCAAAACGATTCGCACGATTCGCGCAGACGACGCGTGGCTCAGCCCCTTAGATGTTCTATAAACCTTCAGTGAGTAGTCAGGCCAATGCGTGTGAGCGTTTGCATCACCGCCACGCGTCGTCCGACGCTCGAGATTGAGTCGTCGGCGCGATGTTTTTCCGTTGTCAGTCGAACGCGCACCTGATACTGAAGCTTCTTATCGATTGGGCGTAATTTCTCGAGGTACAATCGAATCTCCACCAAGCGCTCGATCACCGGATGGTCCTTGACGCTTCGTCCCTCCGCCTTGAGGAGGAGATAAAACACGATGGACGAACAATAACTCAGCATCAACAGGTACTTTGTGTCCAAGTACGAGACGCCGTCCTCGGTGGCGAACGCGCCATCCTTGGCCGCCTTGACGAGAGGTTCGACGCTCGCTTCGATGGACGCGAGCGTGGACGTGAGTTCCTTCGATAACGCGATGAGTTCCGGCGCGTCGTTCGCCGCCGTGGCGTCGTCTTCGGCGGCGAGCCGTTCGGCGCGTTCCTCCGCCGTCAACGTCTCGACCGACACCGACGTCTTCTTCTTCGATGATTTCGACGCCGACGACGCCTTCTTCCCGTCGCCTCGACGTAAATTCGCCGCCTTGGCGCCGAGCGTCGCCTTCGCATCGCCATCATCATCGCCATCATCATCGCTTTCATCCTCCTCGCTCTCGACGCCGAAATCCTCGGCGCGCATCTCCTCCGCCATGAGTTTCCGCACGCGTCTCGCCTCCTTTTCCTCCTCGACGCGATCCTCCTCGTCGCTCAGACCCTCGTGATCGACGTCATCATCACCATAAAAATCCATCTTCCTCCTTCCGAACCCACCGTTCTCGTTCTCGTCCTCGTCCTCGTCCTCGTCCTCGTCCTCGGCGGTCACCGCGTCTCTCCGCACGCGTCCCTCCAAACGTTTTTTTTGCGCCTTCATCGCCTTCGCCAGCGCCATCTCTTCGCTATCCGAATATTCAAAATCATCCTCGTCGTCCTCGTTCTCCTTCTCCTCGCTCGAATCATCATCCTCGCTCGAGTCGTCGTCGTCGTCGTCGCTCGAGTCGTCGTCGACGTCCATGAGCCCGTCTTCATCCTCCTCCTCCTCCTCCGCCTCGTTCGACCCATCGCGAAGACTCACGTACTCGCGATCGAACGTCGCGAATCTCGCGTCGTCCATCGCGCACGCGTCGTCCACCTCGTCCGCCATCCACGCCGTCCGCGCGTCGTCGTCGTCACCGCCGCCATCGCGCGCGGCCCGGCGGCGCGGCATGATTCTTTTCGCGCGCCGCTCTTCGGCGAGGAACGACGCGTCCGCTCGGAGAGAGGAAGAGAGAGAGACACGCGCGCGTTCGCGCGTCTCGAGTCGCCGAGTCGCTCGGCGCGCGCGCGCGAAGTCGCTCGGCGCGCGCGTCGTCGAGTGGCGGTCGCGCGCGATCGACATTCGACCGTAAACGGCTCTCATACACATGTATGTCTTTACAATACACATCAAAAACACATACTCAAGAGGAACATATACCTAACCAGACCATCGGTGTCGACGGTGCCGACACCGACGGTCCATCCATAGTCTGTCCACGATTTCCGGGACCACCGTTAAACCCTACCCCATCTAAACCCTAGTCCGCAGACATCGACGCGCCATGGGCGCCGACGACGCGGACGACGACCTCGACGTCTTCCGTCGCGAGCTCGCCTCGGTCGAGCGCGCGGTGGCGACGAACGAACCGGAATCCGCGCTCGATGACCGCCGCGACGATCGCGCGCCGTTCGTCGACGACGACGGGACGCCGTACGCGTGGGACGAGACGCGCGGTCGATTCGTCGCGCGAGACGACGCGACGCGGGCGCGCGACGCGACGACGATGATGACGTACGAGGACGACGACGAGGACGGTGAAGAGGTTCGTCGCGCGGTGGCGACGTTCGACGCCATCAACGCGGATAAGCGCGCGGAGGAGAATCTCGAACGCGCGGACGCGACGACGCGCAAGCGGTTGGCGGCGACGGCGCGCGCGGCGGAACGGGCGAAAAGGGCCAAGGTGAGGCGGGAGGAGGCGAGCGGGGCGAGAGGGTTTGAAAGGGTGAACGCGAGGAAGGCGTCGAGCGCGGTGTACGTGGAGGGATTGCCGAGAGATGCGACGGAGGAGGAATTGTTTGAGACGTTTAAAAAGTGCGGCGTGGTGAAATTGGACGCGAGGACGGAGAGGCCCAAGGTTAAGGTGTATCGAGATGAGAGAGGGGAGGTGAAAGGGGATGGGTTGGTGGTGTTTTTGAAACCGCCGAGCGTGGAGTTGGCCGTGACGCTGTTGGATCAGACGGAGTTGAGGCTGGGAGACGCGTCGACGAAGATGACGGTGTCGGCGGCGAAATTCGAGGCGAAACGCGGCGGCGGCGAGGGCGGCGATGAGGGTGAGGACGATGGCGACGCCAAGGGCGGCGCGAAGAAAGCGATGACGAAGACGGAGCGTAAACGCGCGGCGGCGATTCTCAAGCGACAGGAGGCGCAGGCGTTGGGGTGGTCGGGATTCGACGACGCCGAGGACGCGAAGAAGCTCATCGTCGTCTTGAGACACATGTTCACGCTCGAGGAGATGTATTCGGACGTCAATCTGCGCAAAGAGCTCGAAGAGGACGTCGTCGAAGAGGCGCAGCGCGCGTGCGGACCGGTGATGAGCGTGCGCACGTACACGAGATCCAAGGATGGGACGATGACGGTGAGTTTCAAGACGCGTCACGCCGCCGAGGCGTGCGTCGCCGCGTGGAACGGTCGATGGTTCGACGGACGTCAGATCGCCGCGAGCATGTGGGACGGGAAGACGAAAATATCCACCGGGCAGGACGAGAGTGACGCGGCGCAGCGCGCGAGACTGGACGCGTACGCGAAGAGTTTAGGCGGCGAGGACGACGAAGACGAGGACGACGAAGACGAGGACGACGAAGACGAGGACGAAGACGCCGGCGACGAAGATGCCAACGCGTGACTGATAAATTAGAAAAAATCAATTGTAATACACACTAGCAGCACATCTTCACCCTCTCGTCCTCTTTCAACTCGTCGATTATCGCGTTGACCTCTCTCGCCGAAAACACGTAACACGTCACCCAAATCGACGCAAACTTTGTCCCTCTCGGACGCACCTCCACCTCGCACTTCGCCTCCCCGGCCTCACCCGCGACCGTATTAACGATCCACGCGCGAAAAGCAACGTCACCCGCGTCCGTCGCGCGACACGACACCTGAAACGTGTACTTGCTCGGAAACTGCGCGATTGACTCGAAAATCTCCCCATTCATCTTTTCCGTCGTTTCGTGTCGCACGTCGTATTCACCCCTCAACGCGCGCACGTACAGATCAAACCTCGTCGCCCCGAACTCGTTCAACGGTTTCCCAGTCGTCGCGTCGACGAGATCACCGCTCTCGTCGATGATTAAATCTTTCGCCCACTCGGGCGTCCCGGCGGGCCCATCCTCGTCATCATTCGGTGCGGCGCGCGCGAGCGTCGAGACGCGACCGACCGCGCGCGCGCCTCGAGTCACCGCGCGCGTCGCCCGCGTCCTCGCCGACGCGCGCGCGCCTCGATGCGTCGAGGACATGTCGACGTCGAGATGTGTCGTCCCGGCGCGCGCGAAGCCGCGAAGACGCGCGACGACTGAAAAAATAAATACTCGGCGCGTGACGTTACAAATCTCACGCGGTGACGAGGCCGGCGAACACGCGTTCGGCGGGACCGGTCATGATGATTCTGTTGTCGCGTTCGCGCCACTCGATTTCCAAGGGACCGCCCGGTAACTCGACGACGCAGTTTCGATCGACTCGACCCTCGAGCACGCCGGCGACGACGGTGGCGCAGGCGCCCGTGCCGCACGCGAGCGTGGCGCCCGCACCGCGCTCCCACACGTGCATCTTGACGTAGTTACGGTTGATGACTTGGGTGAATTCGGTGTTCGTCTTGGCCGGAAACGCCGGGTGCGCCTCGAATTTCGGTCCGTACGTCGAGAGCGCGAACGAGTCGAGCGAGAGGCCCGCGCCGTCGGTCTCGCCTCCGGCGCGACCGAACGTGACACAGTGCGGATTCCCCATTGATACCGTCGTCACCGACCACTTCTCGCCGTCGACGTCCAATTCGCCGCGAACGACGGCGCCGTCGCGCGTCGCCTCGAGCGTCGTCGGCACGTCTCGCGGCGCCAAAATCGGTTCGCCCATGTCCACCGCCACCTGTCCGTCCGCTCGGAGCTCGGGTTGAATCAAACCAGCGAGCGTACCCACCTTGTACGCGCGAGGCGGCGAACCATCGACGTCGCTGACGAATCTGGCGAGGCATCGAATGCCGTTGCCGCACATCTCCGGCTCGCTTCCGTCGCTGTTAAACATCCGCATCGAATAATCCTCCCCATCCGCGCTCGGAGGCATGGCGAAGATGATCCCATCGCCACCGATGCCAAAATTTCTATCGCACAATCGAGACGACGCCTCGGACGAGAGCTTGACCTCGGCGCTGTCGCGGTTATCGACGAGGATGAAATCGTTGCCGAGGCCCTGGTACTTGACGAATTCGATCGTCGTCGATCCCGCGGACGCGGTGACCGCGCGCGGGGTCGACGCGCGCGCGCACGCGCGGCGCGCACCGCGCGCGGGTCTGTGCGAACGCGAACGCGTCGTCAGTCGCGCTGTGTCGTCGAGAATCGACGTCGGGACGCGCGGGCCGAGATAAAGCGAAAAGATGAGATGCGTCGCGCCGACGCGCTCGCGCGCGCACCTGGACGTCGCGGACGCGGTGGACGCGTGTCGAGTGGCGAGCATGACGCTCGTGGAGTCTCTCGAGGGGCGCGGCGTCGACGGTGCGGGCGCGACGCGCGGTGCGGTGTGCGGAGAGCGCGCAGTTTTCTGACGTCGAGGGCGAGCGACGGCGGCGGCGGCGCGAAGGACGACCAAGGCGACGTCGGTCTCGGACCTAAGCGTGCGCGGAATCATGATACATCACGCGTTTCTTCTAAATCTATGCATCCACGCGCGCGCGCGCTGCGCGATGGCGTAGGCGGCGTAGGCGGAGACGGCCGCCGCGGCGTACGCTCTGAGCGCGACGTCGCCGACGGGGTCTCTGGTAATCTCTCGAGCGATGTCGAACGCGGCGTCCACGGGCGATAGATGCATCGACGGTGGTGATGCGTCGTCACGCATCGTCTCTTCTTCGCCCGGTCGGTCCTCACTCTCGTTCTCTTTCTCGTTTGTTTTCTCCGTCTCCGCGCCGCGTTCTTCGTCTTCGTCTTCGTCTTCGTCTTCGTCTTCGACGCCGTCCACGCGTTTCTTTCTGATGACGGTTCGATCGGTCACTTCATCGTACGTCATCTCGAACCTATACTTTCTGTTCGTCCGAGCGTCCGTGATCCAACTCTTGATCGCGGAGACCGTCGTGGGATCCAACATCGACGCCGCCTCCTCCAGCCACAGTCTCGCGCGCGTCTCGTCGCCGCGCTGTTTCGCGAGAATCTGACTCGCGTACAACCACGCCAGATTCCCCAACGCTTCCGACCACAACTTCCGCGAGTCCTCGTCCGGATTTTTCTCGGGATCGAGCGCGTCCGTCGACGCGGCTTCCTCGAACAACTCGAGCGTCGCGCGTTCCACCTCGCGTTCCTCGGGCGTCCCCGCGCGTTTCGCCTCGCCCTCCTCCCACTTCAATTTACACCACAACATGCGCATCTGCGGCCCGATCGAGCGCATCTCTCTCGGCACGCCCTCACACAGGAGTTCCACGTCCTCGTCGAACGTCTTCGCCAACCCCTCGTTCGATTTAAATTTACACTGCGTCCACAGACACGACGCCACCCACGGCGCGTCTCGCGCGTACGCGTCCTCCACCGGCCATCTCGTCTCCACCGATCGTCCCCGCGCCTCCTCCACCCCTCCATCTCCCTCACTTTCGTCCGAATCCGACGCCAACGCGAGATATTCCTCGGGATACCGTTCCGGTCGTCTCGCGCGTCTCGCCGCCGCCTTGACGTCTTCCAGCGCGTCCGCCTCCTCCTCCTCCTCCTCTCTCGTCTCCTCCTCTCTCGTCTCTCCCGTCTCCTCGAGCGACGACGTCGCCCGCGCGCGAAGAGGTCTCGGCGCGTTCGGATTCATCGCGTACGCGCGATACACCGTCTCACACATCGCTCGACACGCGCGAAAGCGCAAACACACGAAGAGTCTCTCGCACTGTTCGAGCGAAATCTCATCTCCGAGCGCCTCCACGGACGGCGTCGCGCGCGCGTCGTCCACCTCGACGTCACCGTCGCGCGACGCGCGGTCGCGGTCGACGCCTCGAACGCGCAGGCGAACGATGGGCATGGCGCGCGCGTCCCGAGGTGTCGTCAATCGGCGACGCGCGCGTTCCCGTGGACATGGGCGCCGCGGAGAAACTTCGGGCCAAGCGACGCGCCGCGGCGACGCGCGAGGCGGCAGAGGTGCGATGCGACGGGGAATCGCGCGCGTCGCGGGTTCGTCCTCGCGCGAGGGCGCGACGCGACGAGTGCGAGGCGCGCGGACGCGCGAACGAGGACGCGCCGCCGAACCCGCGCGGGGGCGATCGCGCGCGCGAACGACGACGCGGGACGCGCGCGCGAACGACGACGCGAGGGAGGAGGCGAGAGAGACTGACGAATAGATGCGCGTCGGTGCGTTTTCGCGCGCGCGCGCAGACGGCTCGCGCGCTCGAGGAGGCGGGAAAGTTTGCGAAAGAATTGGCGTCCCGGGCGAACGCGAAGAAATCGAAGAAATCGGCGGGGAAAACGCGCGAGGACGCGCGCGAGGACGAGGAAAACGTCGAGGTGGAGTACGTGCCCGCGCCTCTGGAGCTGGAGCTCGAGGGGGCGAGAGAGGAGGCGGTGGAGGCGTTCAGGGAGGTGTTTGAGGCGTTTCGCGCGCGAGGGTCGAGCGGCGGGGACGTCGGGACGAGCGACGTCGACGCGAGCGGGGACGGCGACGAAGGGGACGCGGAGGACGACGGGAAGGATGGTGTCGGCGGGGAGGACGAGGGCGAGGGCGAGGGTGAGGACGGGATGTCGAATAAACGGCGAAAAGAGTTGCGACGGATGAAGGTGGCCGAGCTCAAGCAATTCTGCGCGAAACCCGAGGTGGTGGAGGTGTGGGATTCGAGCGCGCACGATCCGCGGTTGTTGGTGTCGATCAAGGCGCATCGAAACACGGTGCCGGTGCCGAGACATTGGAGTCAAAAGCGTGCGTTTTTACAGGGGAAACGCGGTATCGAAAAGCCGCCGTGGGAACTTCCGGATTTCATTCGCGCCACGGGCATTCAAAAGATTCGAGACCACTACGCGGAGAAGGAGGAGGCGAAATCGTTGAAACAAAAGGCGAAGGACACGAAGACAGCAAAGCTAGGGAGGATCAACATCGATTACCAAGTCTTACACGACGCCTTCTTCGTGTACCAATCCAAACCGCGCATGTCCAAAGTCGGAGATTTGTACTACGAGGGTAAAGAGTACGAAGTCGCCGTCGGTCGAAAGCCCGGAAAATTGAGCGAAGAGCTGAAATCCGCGCTCGGCGTGACGGACAACGGTCCACCGCCGTGGTTGATCAACATGCAGCGGTACGGACCGCCGCCGAGTTACCCGCACCTGCGCGTGCCGGGTCTCTCGGCGCCGATTCCCGCCGGAGCGCAATTCGGCTACCACCCGGGCGGATGGGGGAAACCACCCGTGGACGAGCTCGGCGTTCCGATCTACGGCGACGTCTTCGGAAACGCCAAGACAAAGGCGAGAGCGTCGACGCCGTACGACGTCGCGGTGGATAGGACGAAGCTCTTCGGTGAGATTGACGAAGATTACGAAGACGAAGACGAGAGCGAAGACGAAGCCGCCGCCGAGGACGACGTCGACGCGACGCCCGCCGAGGACGCCGAGGAAGACGTCGAGGAAGACGCCGACGGCATCGAATCCACGCTTCCACCGGGCGCGGAGACGCCGGACGTGTTGGACCTACGAAAGAAATCCGACGGGCCAAAGTCTCTGTACACGGTGTTGCCGTCCAAGGAGAGCTCCGTCGGCGCCGACCAACTCGTCGGCTCGTCGCACACGTACGTCGTTCCCACCGACGGCGACGAACGGCCGAAGCGCAAGACCCGCGCGGGCGTCGAGGTCACCCTCGACGCCGACGCGCTCGGAGACGAGGGTTTACAGGACGAGGCGGCGATTCGCGCCGCGTACGAGGGCACCGTCGCCGAGGAGCGCGCCGCCGCCGCGGGCGAAGATTTTTCCGACATGGTGGCCGATCACGCGCGCGCGCAGAAGCGCAAGGCGAAGGACAAGAAAGGAAGCGACGCGAAAAAGTTCAAATTTTAGTGGAATTGATTCTTCAACCATCTCGTCGCGCGACTCGTCGTTCGTTTCGTTCACGAGGCGAAAAAGCGCGCGTCTCGTCCCGTCCCGCGACTCGTCGGTCGTCCTCACACGCGCGCGCGCGATCGACCGAGACCGCGTCGCGCGCGGAGGCGATGACGACGGTGGTGTCGCGCGCGTTCGACGCGCGCGGAAAACCGGCAACGCGTCCATGCGCGCGTCGCGTCGCCGCGAAGGCGCGACCGACCGCCACTGTGGCTGACGCGGACGACGCGTATAACGCCGCCATGAAGGCGTACAGCGAGACACCGTACGAGTACAAGCACGAGCTCGGTTTATGTGCGTGCTCGATCGCGCTCGACGCGCGCGGTGGCGGTGTTTTCGAGCACGAGCGGTGTCCCTCGTCATCTTGTCCCGACGGCGCGCCGGCGAGACGCCGAAGGACGAATGACGAACGCGACGACTGACGACTGGACCGACCGACCGACGCTCGACGTCGACGCAGATTATCACCGCATTCGCCCGAACCTCATCGTCGGCACGCAGCCGACGACGCCGGCGGACATCGATCGGTTGCGAGACGTCGAGGGCGTGACGTGCGTCTTCAACACGCAACAAGACGAGGACATAGAGTATTGGAAGGTTGATTTCGCCGCCGTCGAGGCGAGAATCGAGGCGCGGGACATGCGGTTGGTGCGATTTCCGTTCGTGGATTTCTCGGCGGATTCCTTGCGAGAGGGATTGCCCGAGGCGGCGGCGGCGTTGGACGAGGCGTGCAGACGAGGCGAAACGGTGTATCTGCACTGCACGGCGGGTATGGGTCGATCGCCGGGACTCGCGATCGCGTACATGTATTGGTGCTTAGACGAGTACGAGACTCTGGACGCGGCGTACGAGGGTTTGACCTCCATCAGACCGTGTGGGCCGAAGAAGGAGTCGATTCGTCTGGCGACGTGCGACGCGTTGGCGGCGGGACGCGACGAATGGCCGATCGAAACTTTACAAAGAAAAGTGCGCGACGACGAGGGAACGAAGTTGACGTACGCGCAAAAACAGAGCATTCGTCGCAAGCTCCGTCGCTGACGACTCTTTCGATTCGTTCCGTCGAGGGACGCCGCAGAGTTTGCCTCGCGCGAGCGATTGCGCGCGACGGGACATGCGCGTCTTTCGCACGTCGCGTCGCGTGCTGTGTCTGTTATCGCTCATATGTATTGCCGCGCGCGCGCCGAGCGTTCTCGCGGATCATGACGACGAGGCGCCACCCTTTGGACTGTTTGACTTTTCGAGCGTCTTCGCCGGCGTCTCGAGTGGCGCGGAAAACGCGAGTTTTCCAAACCTCTCGAGCAATTTCACGGTGCACGAACCGGATTTCGCGGGATTCATCGAGGCCGCGCGCGCGTTGGCGCGCGGTCAATCGGGAGACCTCACCGCATCCTTCATAGAAGCCACTCTGAACGGAGTCGAATACGGTTTGTTTCACCAAGGATCCGACGGCGCCGAGTTTGCGCCCGAGTTCCCGCCGCCGCTCCTCGACGACCACCATCTGGACGATGATTTCGAGCGCGTTCGGCGCGAGACGTTTGAAAACATATTCGAGACCGTGCTCAACGTAACGGCCGCGACGATGACGTCGACGATCGACGAGGACTCGGAATCCGGCGAACGCCTTCGAGTAAACGTCGAACGAGCCGTCGCCGACGCGCGACGATTCGCATCCGCGTTCGCCGACGCGTCGACCGAAGACCGTCGAAAGGAGGCTGCGCTCGAACTTTACGATCGAGTCGCATCGACCCTCGGTCGCACGCGCGACGCGTTACGACACGCCACGGCGACGAGCTCGAACGGCGTCGCCGAGGCCAACCTTCTCTTCGCCGGCGACGCCGACGGTCCGTTCACCGAGTCCAACTCGCGATGGGTCGTCACGTCCACGACGACGCGCGACGACGACGTTCCCACCGATGCATTCACTTTGGACGTCGACGAGACGACGTCTCGTTCGGTGGAGACACCCGTCGTCGCCGCCGCGCTCGGATGCGCGTGTACGCTCGCCGGCGTCTGCGTCTTCGTCTACGGACGTCATCACGACATCACCCGTCGACGCGCGAACGACGCGCGCGTCGCCCCCGATCCATCATCGTCCAAGCCGACCTCTGGAGACGCCTCGTATCCCGACCGCATCGATGTAAAGTGCATGGTATGACGCGCCGCCGTCTCTCGGCGCTCTCGGCGGCACTCCTCGCCATGCGCGAGCGTCCCTTCACCCTCCGCGCCTCGGCCTCCCCCGAACCGTCCTCGCGAGGTCTCTCCGAGGAGGACATTCGCGTTCTCATCGATGCCTTCGCGCGTCGTCTCGATCCGAACCTCGTGCGCGACGTCGCGGCGTCGTGTGATGACATCGAGCGCGCGCTCAAAAATCTCAACGACATGGCGCCCGCGCCCGTCGCTCGCGCGCGCGAGCCCGCGCACCCGCAGGTATTCGGTGGGAACGTTCCAGACGACGTGCGCGACGTCATCTTTCGATCGCTCAGCGCGAGAGACGCCGGCGCGCTCGCGTGCACGTGTCGAGAATTTCGAGCGCTCGTGTCGACGTGGCGCGCGCGCGCGAGACGGGCGACGTTTCCGCGCGGGCGCGGGTCGGACGCCGCGCGCGTCGGGGCGATGATGCGGTCGTATCCGAACGTGGAGGAGGTGAGTTTTAGGAAATTGGGCGAGACGTTGAAGCCGAGAGGGGATGAAGACGAGGAGGTCGCGGTGAGACGACTCTCGCGCGCGCTCGCGGCGGCGGCGGCGAATAATCCGAAAGAGACGGTGCGCGCGATCGATTTTGATGGGTGTGGAGGGTGGTTGAGTGAATACGCCATCGTGGAATTGACGGAATCGTGCGTCGAGATGTTTCCGTCGTTGACGTCGTTGGCGTGGCCTCGCGCGCGCGCGCTGACGGGACGAGGCGTGTCCCGCGCGTTGACGGCGTGCGGATCGACGCTTCGCGAGTTGACGCTCGCGGGATGCGCGTCGTTAACCGAGGAGGACGTGAAGACGGCGCTCGATCTCGCGCGTGATCTTCGAGCGCTCGATGTGACGGGATGTTGGGGCGTGAAGAGGCTCGTCGTCGCCGCCGTCGACGCGCCGCGTTTGGAGACGCTCAAGGCGGTGAATTGTACGTCCGTGACGACGCTGTCGATTCGTCGCGCGGCGGGTTCGAACGCGCTCAAGACGGTGAACGCGGCGGAGTGCGCTGCCCTGCGCGAGTTTCAGGTGCAGTCGGAATCGGTGAAGACGCTCAACGCGGCGGGATGTCGAACGCTCGAGACGTTTAACGCGTACGCGCCGAAGTGCGAGACGCTCGCGCTCAACAGGTGCGCGACGTTGCGCGCCGCGACGACGGAGATGAACACCGTGCGCACGAATATATCTGGCGTGCGCGCGTTGACGCTCGACGGGTGTAAACGCTTGACGTCGAGCGGTTTCGCGAACCTCCTCGACCAGTGCGCGTCGACGCTCGAACGTCTGAGCGCCGAGGGATGTTTCGCCGTCGAGCGCGCGCTCGTCGCGGCGCCTCGGCTCGAGCGGTGCGTCCTCAGCGGGTGTTCAGCGCTCGAAATCGTGCGCATTTCCGGCGCGGAGTGTCGCGCGTTCGTCGCGCGCGCGTGTCGATCGCTCACTGAGGTGCGTTTCGAACGCGGGACGCGAGCGCTCGACGTCTTCGACGCGAGAAATTCGGCGCTTCGCCGAGTCGTGGGCGTCGACAGACGTCGCGCGCGCGTCGTCGACGTCGAGGGGTGCGCGCCGTCGGTCGAATTCATCGCGCACGGGCGCGCGTAGGAGGAGTATTTTCAGCCATTCGGCGGTCGATTGATTTGTATTCTGTATTCTGTATTCAGTGTTCTGTATTCGCATCGCCGCGTCGTTTCCGCGTCATCCCGCGCGCGACCGCGTTCGAGCGCGAGGACGAGACCGCGCGCGCGCTCGCGAGTTCGCCTTTTTATCCAGCGATGGACAACACGCGTCGACGTCGACGCAACAATCGCCGTACTCGGCGCACGTGTCGTCGCAGCAACACGTCGGGACGTCGCTCGTCGCGTCGGGGTAAATGCACAAACCGCACGAGGCGTGACACGAATCCGCGACGCCGACGCCGCACGTCGACGGTACCGGCGACGGTACCGGTGACGGTACCGGTGACGGCGACGACGGCGTCGGGAAGAAGATGGTAGACGGCGGCGTCGGCGTCCACGTCGGCGGCGTCGGCGTCCACGTCGGCGGCGTCGCGAACCCGTCGGCGGGCGGCGACGACGCCATCGATTGCACGACGGCGTCGTAAATCGAGCGCAGCAGCCACAACGTCGCCTGTACGCGAAGAAAGCTCTGTACCAACGACGCCGCGTTCGGGTTCGACGACACGAACGAGCCGAGCGCGGCGTTGACGTTGACGGGATTGAACGCGCTCGTCTGCCAATTCGCGCCGAACCGCGCGTCTCGCGCCGAACCGCCGCACGCCTCGCGACACACCGCTCGCGCCAAACTCGACGATCTCGCGTCCACGAGACCGTCGTCGTCGTCGTCAACGTCCCGCGCGGACGTTTTCGAGCACACGCTCGTGCGACACAAGGGCGCGACGCACGCGCGAAACCGTCGTCCGTCGACGCGCGTCTTCGCCGAACACGCGAACGGCGCGTCGACGAGCGCGACGTCGCACGCGACGCTCAAAATCGTCTCATCACACGACGCGTCCACGCCCAAACTCGCACCTCGCGCGCGATCGGTGGCGTCCACGCACAGATCGATCCCGAGCGCGACCGCTCGCGCGCGAAATGTCTCGACGTCGACGCCGTCGCCGCGCGTCTTCGGCTCCACGCACGTCGCCGCGGCGCCGCCGCGTCCGAAAATCACCGCACTCGCGACGACGACGAGCGCCCGGGTCAAACCTCGCATCACGCACGCACACGCACGCTCGACGCTCGCTCTCGCTCGCTCTCGCGCGTCGCGCTCTTCGGCGCGTCCCGAACGCGCGTCCCGACCCTCGCGAACGCGAAACGAGACCCTCGCGAACACGAAACGCGCGTTCCAATCATCAATCACGCACCACCGAGTCGAGTCGAATCAACGAACGCATCAATTCATTCATTCATTCATTACACACGCACACACACACGCACACACACGCGCACACACACACGAAATCACGCATCCGTCCCCGCGTCTACTCGTACACGTCCGCCAGCCCCAAGACGGAAATCATCAACCTGATCTGATCGGGAAAATCCACCCCCGTCGCCAATTCCGTCATCATCCCCACGAGTAATCCGAACATCGTCCACCGTCCGTTGTTGATCTCGTTATCCGCGGTCCATCCGAACGTCGTCGAGTTCTCCGCGTCCTCCTCGTACGCGCGTTTTCGGAAATACCGCACCATCTCCTTCGCCTGTTCGCGTTGACGTTCCACCGTCACGGGCGCTTTTCGCGACGTCGAGGTGGAGGACGAACGCATCGTCGTCGCACCGCGTCGCGGTCGCGTCACCGCGGTGGAAAGAGACGTCGACGCGCGCATGATGGGGTCCGACGAGTGACGTCAGCCCTCGACCGAAGGGCCCGAGGGGATGACGTCGATGGATGACGTCTCTTTCGTCTAATGGTCGTGGGAAAACGTACTCTAGTATGTGTGTACACGACGTAGTGTGAGAGGAGAGAGAC
>Ga0208410_1000849_pt1 | contig 16934 bp, 15 predicted proteins | sample ETN02SmetaG_3_FD_185787 | JGI IMG/M metagenome (GOLD analysis project Ga0208410, IMG submission 185787) | Marine microbial and viral communities from oxygen minimum zone, Eastern Pacific Ocean - ETNP2014F10-02SV257 (SPAdes) (version 2) | ecosystem: Environmental > Aquatic > Marine > Oceanic ... | reverse complement strand
GATATGAAAAATATCATAACATTCATACTGCTATTTTCCATTAATGAAGCATCGGAGTTGGCCATTGGGTCACTGATGCCAGAGACCGACCATCAAATGGTTAAAACAAATGGAAAGAATTTGACCTTGTCAGATGCCAAGGGTGATAAGGGGACCTTGGTCATTTTCTCAAGTAATACATGTCCATGGGTAATTAGATGGGAAGATAGATATGTTTCCATAACCGAATCGTATTCTTCTAAAGGTATCGGGGTAATAGCAGTAAACTCCAATGCATCACGTTTTGATGATCGTGAAAGCCTTGGTAAGATGAAAAGTCATGCAAGGGAAAAGAACTATAACTTTCCCTATGTACAAGATCCTGAGGCTAAGCTTGCTATGGCATTTGGTGCTACAAAGACACCTCATATTTACCTTTTTGATAATAAGGATAGGCTGGTATATAGAGGCGCCATAGATGATAATGCCAGAAATGCAAATTCCGTAGAGGAACATTTTCTTTCCAACGCAATTGAAGAATTAATAACGGGGCAACCAATATCAAAGACTACAAGTAAGGCCATTGGTTGTTCAATAAAATTCCCCTAAGACATGGAACAAACATACTATCTGATCATAATGGGAGCCTTATTGGTGGAGTATGCTCTTTCAACCATTAGTTCCACACTCAATATGAATAGCATCACAGAGAAGATACCAGATGGATTTCAAGAATATTATGATGAGGAAAAGTACTCTAGTTCACAGGCCTATCTCAGAGATAAGACACGTTTTGGACTTTTCTCAGGAACCTTTGGTCTATGTGTAACATTATTTGTAATTCATTCTGGTGTATTTGGTATGCTTGATGAATTTGCAAGAGCAAACTCTAGTCATTATATCACAGCAGGTCTATTATTTTTTGGAGTTCTATTCATTTTCAATGATATTATAAATATTCCATTTTCCATATACAGTACCTTTGTTATTGAGGAGAAATATGGTTTTAATAAGACAACTTGGAAAACCTATGTCTCTGATAAGTTCAAGGGGTATGGTCTTACGATTGTTTTGGGCAGTATAGTCATTACTCCGGTCCTCTATTTTTTTGAAGCATATGGATCGAATGGTTGGTGGATCGCTTGGGCATTGATAACAGGTTTTATGATAGCTATTCAGCCACTTTTTGTACACGTTATAGCACCAATGTTTAACAAGTTTGAACCGCTTGGAGCAGGAGAACTAAGAGACTCTATCGAGCAATTTGCAAGGAATGTTGATTTTCCCATAGGTCGAATAGATGTCATGGATGGAAGTAGACGCTCTGCTCATTCCAATGCATACTTTAGTGGATTTGGAAAGTCCAGGCGCATAGCATTGTTTGATACGTTATTAGAGAAACACTCAACTGATGAGATCGTTTCAGTAGTTGCCCATGAGGTTGGTCATTATAAGAAAAAGCATGTTATCTCTGGAACAATTCTAGGAATATTAGAGACAGGGATGATGCTATTCATATTTAATTATTTCATGAGTGATCAGGCACTCTTTAGGGTCTTTGGTGTTGAGGAGATATCAGTATATTGTGGACTTGTATTTTTTGGAATGTTGTATTCCCCAGTGAGTTTGGTCACCTCGATATGTACAACAGCACTGAGCAGGCGAAATGAATATGAGGCAGATGCATATGCTCTTGAGACCACTGAGAAATCAGAACCGCTCATATCAATGCTAAAAGGCCTTGCTGCAAGCAATCTATCACACCTCACACCACACCCGCTCATGGTATTCCTTTCATATAGTCATCCGCCAGTAGCTGATCGTATCAATGCAGTGAGAAATTCATAGTTAAGATCATTAAAAGTAAAATAGTATTAGGTCTGGTTCTTTTAATTAGTATCTCAGTTGCTATTGCAAGTGATGTAGGTGGGGGAGAACAAATCAATTTCAATAGTGCAAATCCATTTTCATTCTACCACATAATAACTGATCTTGATGGACAAGAGAAGCAAGACGTATATGGTATACTACGAATGCCTGATAATGTTGAAAGTACAACACCGTTACCATTGATTGTTGGGGTAAATGGCAGTAAGAATTGGTCTGACCATCATTTAGAGTACATGAAGATGTTTAGAGATATGGGGTTTGCTACATTCGAGTTACAAAGTTTTAATAGTAGAAATGTAAGATCAACGGTTGGAGAGCAAATATCTGTGACTACTGCCATGATGATCCTTGATGCGTATAAGTCACTGGAGGTTCTTGCAACTGATTCTCGTATAGATACTGATAATATTGCCATAACAGGATGGAGTCTTGGAGGGGGTGTGACTCTTTTTTCTGCTTGGAAACCACTTATAGAGGCAATAGGAGTTAATATTGGTTTTGCTGCTCACCTTGCTTTCTATCCACCATGTTTGGTTGACATTGAACTGATTGAATTTTCATCTTCGCCTATCCATATATTGATTGGTGAGTTAGATGATTGGGTCACCGCTGAAGCATGTGAAGATCTAGTGAGTGATCTTAGTCTAGAGGGTGTTGACATTGGTATAACTATTTATGATGACGCACACCATGGGTTTGATAGAAAGGGTCCAATTAGAATGGAAAAAAGTGGTTACTCAACTACAGATTGTCATTTCCAAATGAGATCAGATGGTGCACTTCTGATGAATATCTTTGAAATACCCATGATCACTCCCTTAAGGCAAAAGTTAGCTCTTGCATGGTGCGCAGACAGAGGGACAACAATTGGTGGGAATCCTAAAGCAAGAAAAGCTTCTTTCAAATTTGCAAGAGAATTTATGGAAAAGCATCTATTTGAATAAGCCAAGTAAAATTTTATAGAATGGAGATTGAATTCATTAAAATATGCAGAAAAGCAAATTAGATTAATTTAATTTCACATATGGAAAATCCTGCAATTATTCTTTGGATACCGATTATATTATTATCGGTGGCCAGTATTTTGAAACTATTAAAAAAGGGTGACCCAAATGGTCAGCCTTGGATAAGAATAGAAAAGGTAGAAGAAAATGAGTAATCATCTAGCACTCAGGTCTGGAAATCCAGCCCTACAGTCATCAACATTTAGAAATCATTTATCATCAACAAGTGATGGTGCAATGACACTATCTGGGACAGTGAACAAGACAGCCTTATCGCTGATATTGGTCATATTAAGCGCAGGATACTCTTGGACCAATCCTGCCATGCATGGTCTAGTGGTCCCCGCGGCGATAATCGGATTTGTTTTAGCATTAGTAACAATTTTCAAACCAACTTTAGGACATATAACCGTTCCAGCCTATGCATTGGCGCAGGGTGTTTTTTTAGGGGTCATATCTATGATATTCAATGCCAAATATCCTGGGATAGTGGTGCAAGCTGTTTTTCTTACCTTTGGTACTCTTGGTGCGTTGCTTTTAGCTTACATGTCAGGATTGATCAAGGCCACCGAAAATTTTAAATTAGGTATTGTAGCCGCGACCGGAGGAATTGCAATCCTCTATTTTATCAACTTTGTCATGGGCTTTTTCGGATCAGGGATCAGTGTTATTTCCAGCAACGATACAATGGGAATTCTTTTTAGTGGGGTAGTGGTTGTCATTGCAGCGCTTAATTTAGTTTTAGATTTTGATTTTATCGAAGAAGGTGCCGAAATGGGAGCACCAAAATATATGGAGTGGTATGGAGCCTTTGGACTCTTGGTTACCCTGATATGGCTATACCTAGAGATTCTTCGATTGCTTGCTAAACTTTCAAGCCGCCGCTGAATAGAAAATAAAGTCACCAACGTTCATGCGCTTCGACCTAACTTCAAATCATGGTTGAACCTCTTTTTAAAAATGATGCCATTGTATTTGGTCTACTTATGGGAGTCCTCTATTTTGTTTTCATTACATCCAGTAGTTCCCATCCATTTTGGAAGAGATTCTATAAATACTTTCCTGCACTTTTATTGTGCTACTTCATTCCATCAGTACTCAATTCATTTGGAATTATTTCAGGAAAAGATTCAAACCTATATTTTGTTGCATCAAGGTATTTGCTTCCTGCAAGTTTAGTGCTTTTGACAATAAGTGTAGATCTGCCGGCAATAAAAAGATTAGGATCTAAAGCAGTAATTATGTTTTTTACAGGAACGATTGGAATTATTCTTGGTGGTCCTCTTTCGATCCTGTTAGCATCAATGATTTCACCTGATTTAGTAGGAGGCCAGGGGCCTGAAGCTGTTTGGAGAGGTTTTGCTACTGTTGCAGGTAGTTGGATTGGCGGTGGAGCAAATCAGGCAGCAATGAAAGAGATTTTTGATGTGGGAGATTCTCTTTTCTCAGCTATGATTGCTATTGATGTAATTGTTGCAAATATATGGATGGCACTTCTTTTGTATGGTACCGGTATGGATGATAAAATTAATAAATGGTTTGACGCAGATGTTTCTTCCATTGATGACCTTAAGCGAAGGATGGAACAGTATAAAGAACAGATTATGCGTATACCAGAAACCAATGATACAATGAGAGTACTTGCTATAGGTTTTGGGATTACTGGTATTGCGCATTTAGGCGCAGACACCATAGCACCTGCAATTAAGAATGCGGCACCCGAGCTTGCTCGTTTTAGTCTCACATCAGGCTTTTTCTGGCTTATAGTAATATCAACTACCATCGCAATACTATTGTCCTTCACCAAACTTAGAGAAATAGAGGGTGTAGGAGCATCTAGAATAGGTAGTGTCTTCATCTATATATTGGTTGCAACGATTGGAATGAAGATGGATATTTTGTCGATATTTGATAATCCGTCGCTTTTCATCATTGGCCTTATATGGATGACAATCCATGCCATTCTATTGATAATAGTGGCTAAAATAATTAAAGCACCATTCTTTTTCTTGGCCGTTGGAAGCAAAGCAAACGTTGGTGGTGCTGCATCCGCACCAATACTTGCTTCAGCTTTTCATCCTTCTCTTGCTCCAGTTGGTGTATTACTTGCTGTAATGGGATATGCCATTGGCACCTATGGCGCGTGGCTTTGTGGTATCCTTATGCAGGTTGTATCGCCTTAAATGACACTTTGCCTGTAAAGTAATTGAAGATTTAGATTATCAGATAATGATTCGTTCCATATTTATATCTTTCGTTTTCTCTACAATCCTGTTTGCTGAATTCGAGAGCGATCTTCAACTAAAGCTCATTCTTGCTGAACCGGGAGATACAATTCACCTTGAATCAGGTCTCTTTCCAATTCTTGGCACCCTTTCAATGGAGGGAAAAGAGAATATTATCATAAAAGGGAGTGGGACAAATGGAACGATTTTGGACTTTTCTACTCAAATTGAAGGTGCACAAGGTCTAAGTATAACCAACTGTAAAAACATAACGCTTGAGGACTTTACCATACAGGATGCAAAGGGTGATGCTATCAAGTGTCAGGATACGGATGGAATAACATTCAGGCGTGTAAAAACTCAATGGCTTGGTGGGCCAAAACCAACCAATGGAGCCTATGGATTATATCCAGTGCAGTGTAAAAATGTATTGATTGAGCACTGTGTAGCGATAGCTGCTTCGGATGCTGGAATATATGTTGGTCAGTCAAAAAATATCATTGTAAGATTTTCAGAGGCATATGATAATGTGGCTGGTATTGAGATTGAGAATTCTACCAATGCAGATGTCTATGGCAATAATGTACATGGGAACACAGGTGGAATTCTTATCTTTGACCTTCCAGATCTTGCTGTGAAAGAAGGTAGCCAAGTACGTATTTTTGATAACATCATTAAAGATAATAATCTAGATAACTTTGCGCCTGAGGGAAATATAGTAGGCAAGGTACCAGCAGGTACAGGTATCATGGTCATGGCAACGGAAATGATAGAGGTGTTTGAAAATACGATCATCGATAATAAGACCGCTGGCACAGCCATAGTCAGTTATTTTATAACTGAAGAAGAAACAAGAGATACTCAATATAATCCATACACCTCATCGGTCTATATTCATGATAACATATACCGTCGCAAACAGCAGATCCCAACACTCGATCATGATATTGGACTTTTATTATTTTTTCATTTTTTTAGAGATGTTCCTGACATCATATATGATGGGATGCCAGATCCTAGGTTTGTAGGAAATAATGGTCTTATTCCAGACCCTAGGCGACTATGCATAAGAGACAATGTTGATGCGAAATATTTAAATCTCGATCTATCAAAGAACTTTGAATCTTGGTATAGTCCATTTTTTGCCGATTTCAATACGGACACGAATGAATGTAATTGTACTCAAGAGCCTCTACCAGAGGTAGTATTGAAGATCGATCAATAGAATGAGAAATGGGAAAAGGATATTGACCGTTTTATTTGTGGTCTCTATTGCATTTTCCGCTCACCCTGTTTTCGATCATGCACTACCTAAACTGTCAGAATATGGATTCTTCAGTGAACCCATTAAAGATCAGATCCCAAAAGACAAGGTTATTCCCTACGTAATTGCATCTCCTCTGTTCTCTGATTATGCAGAAAAATTAAGATTCATTAAGGTTCCCAAGAATGGGGAAATCACGCATGATGATGATCTTATTCTTGACTTTCCAGTGGGTACTTTTTTGATCAAGACTTTTTATTATCATAGTGATGTAAGAGATAGTAACAGCGAACGTAGACTGATCGAGACACGTTTATTAAAGAAGATACCTGGTGAGTGGGTCGCGATACCCTACATTTGGAATGATGATCAGACAGATGCAGTATTGGCTTTAGCGGGTGGTAGGACAAATGTTTCGTGGATTCATAATGATGGGAATCCGATCAATATACTATATAGCATACCAAATATGAATCAGTGCAAGAGTTGTCATGTCTACAATAATGTTCAGCAGCCAATAGGGCCAAAGGTACGTAATTTGAACATAGATTATCTTTATGATGAAGATAGTGAGAATCAACTTGTGAAATGGATAGCCGAAGGTATTCTTAAGCCATTCAAGGAGTTGAATTCATTGCCAAGGACAGTTAATTATGAAGACCCGCATGATGGGACATTAGATCAGCGTGCAAGGGCCTGGTTAGACATAAATTGTGCTCATTGTCATCGAAGTGGGGGCCCGGCAGAGACATCAGGACTACACCTTGATCTAGAAGAATTGGATCCAACAAAGATAGGATTATTCAAACCACCCGTAGCAGCAGGTCGTGGATCAGGAGATAGGAAATATAATATTGTCCCTGGAAAGCCAGAAGAGTCAATTATGGAATTTAGAATCACCTCCATTGACCCAGGAATAATGATGCCTGAGTTGAGCCGTAAACTTGTTCATGAAGAAGGCGTCAAACTAATACAGGCCTGGATAAAAGCAATGCCTGAGGGAAAATAAGAAATGAGAATAAAAATGTTTCTTAATAATGTGATGTTGATCTTTTTTGTTTACGCCTGCTCATCGGATGATGAAAGATCTATTAGTGATGCGATAGGTATGGAAAACCTAACTGGATTGAAATTTACTGAATCAGAACGTGACAGTGCATTGGAGGGGATGTCATTACTTCGAGATAAGTACGATACCATGAGGACAATTCAAATTCCAAACCAGGTCCCAATGCCTCTCTATTTCGATCCCCGCATCATTGGTCAAGATCTTCCAAAAGGTAGAGAGAGATATCTTTTCCAAGAATTTCCAACCAAACGACCAGACAATATTGAGGATTGTGCATTCTTTACCATTGGGCAGTTGGCTTATTTGATACGCACTAGGCAGGTATCCTCCTTAGAGCTTACCAAGATGTACATAGAAAGATTAAAGCGTTTTGGTCCTGAACTTGAGTGCGTAGTAACTCTAACTGAAGAACGAGCATTAAAGCAAGCAAGTCGTGCGGATGAAGAGATCAAAAGAGGAAGATATATGGGGCCCTTACATGGTATTCCATACGGAGCCAAAGATCTATTGGCAGTCAAAGACTATAAGACCACATGGGGGGCAATGACACATAAAGATCAATTCATTGATGCAACGGCAACTGTCATAGATAAACTGGATAATGCAGGAGCCATATTGATTGCAAAATTGACACTAGGTTCTTTAGCTTGGGGAGATACTTGGTTTGGAGGTAAAACTAGAAATCCTTGGGATACTGAAAAGGGCTCTAGTGGAAGTTCTGCTGGTCCAGGATCTGCTACAGCAGCTGGTCTAGTTGCTTTTTCTCTGGGTTCAGAGACCTGGGGGTCTATTGTCTCACCATCCACTGTCAATGGAGTTACGGGCCTTAGACCTACGTTTGGCACTATAAGTAGGTCAGGTGCAATGGCCCTTAGCTGGTCAATGGACAAACTTGGGCCAATGTGTCGATCAGTAGATGATTGTGCTCTTGTGTATAGTATCATAAAAGGAATTGATGGCCTTGACCATTCGGTGGTTGATGTCCCTTTTCAGGTTCCAATAAAGAAGGAATTCCAATCGTTGCGCATTGGTTATGTTGAGAGTGCCTTTAATGACTCAAGTACGATTGATAATGATAGGAAAGTTCTTGAACGTCTTCGTGATCAAGGTTTTGATCTGATTCCAATTGAACTTCCAGATTTCCCAACTACTTCTTTATCATTTTTGCTGGATGTGGAAGCAGCAGCAGCATTTGATGATTTGACCAGAAATAATGAAGACGACGAACTGGTTAGACAGGTCAAACAAGCATGGCCTAATGTATTTAGAACTGCCAGGTATGTGCCGGCAGTTGAATATGTCCAAGCAAATAGAGCCAGAGTCATTTTAAATCAAAAAATGGCATCATTGTTCAAGGAAATTGATGTGTATGTGGTACCATCATTCTGGGGTGATAATCTACTTAGAACCAATCTAACAGGTCATCCTTGTGTTGTCCTTCCAAATGGCTTCAACAAAAAAGGCATGCCCACGAGTATTAGTTTTATTGGAGATCTTTATATGGATGGAGAGGTGATTGCTGTTGCCCGTTCATATCAGAGGGGAACTGGTTGGCACAAGAAGTATCCTCCAAAATTCAAATAGGCTTTGGAGAATAAAAGATTCTCCATACTTAGTATAAATGGGAGATGATTTTGGAAAGCAAAATTTGAAACAAATATTTTGAGAGATAAAAAAAAGGAAAAGGAACTCCTTCATCTTGGTTGGATTGTCTTAGTATTTTGGGAATGTGAAATCAAAGAAGATATTAAAAATTGTACCCATAAGATCAAGACAAGTATAAAGTGTCAATTAAAGTAGCAGAATTATTTGCAGGAGTTGGAGGGTTTCGTCTTGGTCTTCAAAAAAGTGACTTTGACATTGTCTGGAGTAACCAGTGGGAGCCATTGACTAAAACTCAGCATGCATCTATGGTATATGAGGCACGCTTTGGGAAGCAGAATCATTCTAATATTGACATCAATGTTGTTCCGATAAGCAATATTCCTGACCATGATATGCTTTGTGGTGGGTTTCCTTGCCAAGATTATTCTGTTGCTACAACATTAAATAATTCCAAGGGATTGAAAGGAAAAAAAGGTGTTTTATGGTGGTCTATTTACAGAATTCTAGAAAAAAAAGGTAAAAAAAAGCCGAAATACTTATTTCTAGAGAATGTCGATAGGTTGCTGAAATCACCAGCAAGTCAGAGGGGTCGAGATTTTGCAGTTATGCTCCAAAGTCTCAATGAACTTGGTTATGCTGTCGAATGGCGAGTGATCAATGCTGCTGATTATGGAATGCCCCAAAGGAGGCGAAGGGTTTTTTTCCTTGGATATCATAAAAGTACAAAGATCTACAAAGAAATAGTCAAGGTAGGAATAGATGATTGGCTTGTGAAAAATGGTATTATTTCAAGTGCATTTCCAGTCAATGCAATCTCAAAATCTGAAGAATTTGATTTGAATGGAGATCTTGTACAAATAACTAAAAATTTTAATAAAAACAAAAGATTCTCACCATTTTTAAATACAGGGGTAATGATAAAAGGTAGAGTCTCTACTATAAAGACTGAACCAATCTATGATGGAGAAAGAACACAGTTAAGAGATATAATAAAGGAAGATAGTGATATAAATGAATCATTTTTCATTGATGAAAATGATAAAAAAAAGTGGGAATATCTAAAAGGTGCTAAAAAGGAAACGAGGACCACAAAGAGTGGATTTGTTTATAATTACAGTGAAGGTAATATGATATATCCAGATAAGCTTGATAATCCATCAAGGACAATCATTACTGGCGAGGGTGGTAGGTCACCATCAAGATTCAAGCACGTTATTAAATCGGATAGAGGACTCAGAAGATTGACCCCAATTGAATTGGAAAGGCTAAATATGTTTCCAGATGACCACACAAAACTTGATGGTATAACAGATGCGAAAAGAGCTTTTTTTATGGGTAATGCATTGGTTGTTGGAATTATTGAAAAATTAGGTAAGTCGTTATTATCGAGTATGATAATAGAAAATCATAAAAAGATTACATAAAGAATAAATAATATATAAAGTCACAATTATGTCAGATAAACAAACAACTTTACAAGAAATACGGTCTCTGATTGATTCTTTTGCTGATGAAAGAGACTGGCAACAATTTCATAGTCCAAAGAATTTGTCAATGTCAATATCCATCGAAGCAGCAGAATTAATGGAATTATTTCAATGGCTATCCTTGGAAGATGCAAAAAAGGTTATGGAGTCAGGAAAGACTAGAGACAATGCAATTGATGAGATCGCGGATGTTCTTATCTATGCATTTGCTTTTTGCATAAGAAATAATATTGATATCTCAGATGCCATAAGGCAAAAGATGAAAAAGAACATCAAGAAATATCCAAAAGATAAATATAAAGGGCGATTCTAGTTTAAGGTCAGTTAACATGAATAGGATTCTTTCCATTGATGTATTCAGAGGGGTGACAATGTTTTTCATGCTCTGGGTCAATGACTTTTGGACCCTGACTTCAATTCCTAAATGGTTAAAACATGCAGCTTCAGGCGAAGACTATCTTGGTTTTTCAGACCTGATATTTCCTTGGTTTCTTTTTGCGATTGGCCTTTCCATACCCTTTGCTTTTGAGAGTCGCCTATTGAAAGGTGAAACGAGTTTTATCGTAGGAAAGCACATCCTCTCAAGGACAATTGCTTTACTGGGAATGGGTCTTTTTCATATGAATATGGAAATGTATAACCACCAAACATCATTGATCACCAAACCAATATTTGTAATTATTTCAACCCTGGCTTTTTTCATGATATGGAATGATCATTTCGGGCTCAATTTAAAGAGCCACATCTTTGTAAAGATCATGCCATACCTTGGAGCTGTAGTCCTTGGTCTAATGTTATTGATCTACAAAGGGCAGGACTATGATGGTAATGCCATTGGTTTTAGTATACACTGGTGGGGTATACTAGGGCTGATAGGATGGGTCTATTTGATCTCTGCCTCAACCTATTTCATATTTAACAAATCATTGGTGGCCTCGATAATTGCTTTTTTCACATGCCTAGCAATCAATGTTATGAGCAGTAGTGGAATCTCATACGCTATTTTTTCCTGGCAAAGTCCAGATTGGATTCCTGGTAGTGGAGGGCTCCAAGCTCTTGCATTTGGTGGTATCATCACCTCTCTTTATTTAATCAAATACAAGAATGAGGTCAAGACTTTGTATGGTATCCTAACACTAATAGGGGTATCGTCACTCTTTTTGGGAGTATTCCTTAGAAAGTATTTCATCATAAGTAAAATAGGTGGCACACCAACTTGGATATTGATCTCAATGTCAACTGCACTATTTCTATTTGTTATTCTTCACTGGTTGGTTGATGTAAGAAAAAATATCGATTGGTATAAACCAATAGAGACTGCAGGTACCGCAACTCTTACCTGTTATTTAGTGCCTTATGTCTATTATAGTATTAGAACATTGAGTGGTTTTCAATTACCATCGCTCTTGACAACGGGTATTGTTGGTCTTGCCAAATCAGTTATTTATTCTCTGATCATTATCACTATTTCTTGGGCATTGACAAGAGTGAAGGTACGATTAAAGATCTAAGTACTTGATACTATTTATATTAGTAGGTTTGGTCTAAACTCTCTGAGTACATGTTGAATCAGAATCGTTTTATCATCAACGCTTATAAAAATTCACATAAAAGAGAAAATCATATGAAATATCTTCTTAGTATACTTTTTTCAATATCGATCGTCTTGGCATCTGATACTTACCCAATCAATATCAATGATATGTTTAAATATTATCAGCATAAGCATCAGATATATAGTCTGGAAGACCTAGAAAGATCAAAATTTAAAACTAGCTCTAGGCCACCTAGGTCAAATAGAGAACGTGACCCATCCGATCTGATCGGTAATTGGGAGCAGAAAAAAATGGAAATGGGAATGTATATAACTGTGGATACGGATCAAACAGCACCTACCATGGGTAGCATGTCTGCAATGGATCCTGCTGAGGGTGGAATTATTATATCCAATGATGAATTTACCACGGAATTAAACTATCTAAGTTTTGGAGATCTATTCGATTTTAGGCAGAGGGATAGAGATGCAGATGCCTTACAACATGCGCAGGATTATGTTGACAGTGCAGCAACGCTACAAGGTCAGAGCCCTTTTGACTTAATGCTAGAATTTGAACTAGCCATCTCGGATACTAACTCTAACGTTGTGACAGGAGGCCTTGGGGGTGATGACCCAGGTAATTGTGACATAAACTGGCCAGAGGACCCTTACCATATGGCAGTCTATTCATTTGTTTCTGAATATGTACTAATGGAAGGAGCAAGCGTAGGTTGTTTTCTTGATGATTCTGATCTTGATCTGACCTATGGATATGTAGCTGAGGAAATTGAATCAAGCTGGGATGGTGATGGTGGTGGCAATGACGATGATGATAGTACTTCTTCTGAAGGTATGGTCTTTATGAATTTTGATATTTTTTCTCTATTTGCTATTATGTTTGGTCTAGATGTTGGAATAGAGAACCCAATGATAATGACACTTGATAGTGGTTACGTCATGGCTGCAGATTTGAGCGATACTACAGGCGGTTATTATGGAGGGCAATACATGGCTATGATTGATACCAATCAGGTCTCAATTGATTTGGAAAACTATGAGTTTATTTTTGCTGACCTTACAATGGAAAGTTACTATGGTACCAGTTCCATTAATGTCAATGGCACAATTGGTGCAGTTATGTATGAATTAGAGGCCGGAGTCGAGACTGAGATACCACTTCCATCCATGCTTTTAGATAGTGCTTTCAATGATGCTGGTGAGGCTTATTTGAGTCTTTACGAAGATGGATCAGGAATGACCATCAATGTTGAAGAGGATGGTTACTATGGTACTATGGTCGATACGAGTTTTTTTACGTGGAATGCGACAGAAGATTCGGTATACATACTTTCTTATGATGATGATTACGATTCTACGGTGGTTGATGTAATGGTATACTACTTCAATGATGACACCTTAGAAATTGTTCAAAGTATAGACCCTTGTGAGGATGGAGGATATTACTACTATTATGACTCTTATGATGATTGCTTTGAATATGGTGAATGGGGTAATTATGCATTTGGAGTTTCTGGAATACAAGATTTTCATCAAGATGTGATATCATACTTCGTTCCATATGATATGGTTTCAACATCTGATATAAACCCAATGCCACTGGATCATAAATTATATCCAGCTTATCCTAATCCCTTTAACCCAGTTATTACGCTCAGTTATTATCTTGCATCGGATGGTTTTGTAAATATCACCATTTATGATATGATGGGCAGAAAGATAAATATTTTGGAGAATGGACCCCAGACAGCAGGTCATGCAGAAGTGCAATGGAATGCGATGAATGACCGAGGCCAGGCAGTTTCAGCGGGTGTATATCTTTATAAGATCCAGGTTGGTGACAAGATGGATACTAGAAAAATAGTACTCTTAAAATAAGATCATCTAATATTCAATAAAAACCCCGTGCAAACGGGGTTTTTTGTTTCTAATTGGATAAGTAGATTGATACTCAAATAATACAGTTGAATAGTAATAAATATGTAAGGAATAATGATGGAGTCAAGCATACCGATTACTCACATGTTCACTGATGAGAGTGGGCACACCAGGTTTCAGAAGAAATTGTTGCCGCTAGAACCAAAGACAGGTCTGGGTTCTGTTGGACTATTTTCAGGTCTTTTCGTGAACCAGATCCTTGATGATAATTCAGGAGATATAAAAATGCAATTTGCCGTTACGCCTGTTCCTGACCAGAGCGATGGAGAAGGACCTAAGCTGGCGCACACTGCACCAAGAAGACAACTTGTCATTACCTTGGGTGGATACTTGGAATTCAAGAGCTGCGACGTTGACATTATGGATGAAGAGCATCAGACCATCATTACCAAAGGTCAGATACTTCTTGCTGATGACCTAGAAGGTGCTGGCCATGTATGGCAGTTTTTAAAAGACGAGCAAGGGAAATTACATCCATGGGTTCGATGTTATGTTCATTTGGGGGAGGAGTATGATCATCTAATGTCCAAGCTTAAGGGAGATGTGGATGAATAGACTAGAATTGACGCCAGCAGAGTCATACCTATTATTAGACATAGATAATAAGGATGGCAAGACCCTCATGAAATATAGTTTGATCAATTTGTTATATAAGAATGTCTTTAGCTCTGAAGTAAGAGAAGAAACAGAGGGCACTGTATTTAAAAAAGTTGTAAAAAGAACCTATCTATCAAAGGGAGATCGGTTTAATGATTTGGAACTTAAGACGCATGAGAAGATATTTTGTTCAGCGATGACGGATGATGAGATCGAACTCACTGAGTTCATAAAAAAAATATTTGATCAATACAATTACGATGACTACTATGAATTAATGATGAAGATGCAATCTCAATCGGGATTATTGAAAATAATTGAGGAGAGGGTGTTCTTCAATATATTTTCCAAAAAGAGGAAGGAATTGACTGAAACAGGAGAGGATGTTAATTCAAAGATCAAGGATATACTCTCCACTGGTAAGAAGAATCTAAATGATTGGGTATTGAATGAGCCTGCTCGGGCAAAGGCATATATGGCAGCATGTGGTGTGAATTTAATTTTATTGGAAGGACATGATATGGGGATGTTACAGTCCTATGAGAGTAAGCTAAAGGACATAGAAAAGCAGAAACATGATGACAGCGGTTTTATTTTTTGGGGAGACGATGGAAATAGAATCAGCGATGATCTGAATCTTCAAGATGCTGGAAGCATGGACTCGATTTCTAATGATTTCAACAGTGTTAGTGCGTTTGATTCATTTGATGGTTTGGATGCTGGTTTTGATGGTGCTTCTGGAGGCGATGGAGGAGGAGGCTGCAGTGGCTGCGGTGGTTGTGGTGGAGGATGACCAAGGCAACATAGAATATGCCAGAGACCCGATCTGGTTAAGGATAAACGGACTTATTTTTGATGACAACAGCCACTCACTGACCTTTTCCAAGCGATTGGCTCGAGAAAATAGGTGGGCACATTGGTATGCGTTGGATGTGATCGAGGAGTATAAGAGATTTCTATATTTGATGGCCGTAGCAGGTCATCCGGTGACTCCATCCATTGAGGTCGACCAGGCTTGGCATCTCCATTTAGTATATACTCGTCACTACTGGGATGATTTTGCTAAGCACATGCCATTTGAACCCCACCATGGCCCTACTAAGGGTGGTAGTAAGGAGGGTGAGAAATTCACTGACTGGTACTCCAAGACGCTTGATAGTTACAAGATCATATTTGGAATGAATCCACCTGTCAATATCTGGCCTGATCCAAGTGTACGATTTCGTGATGGACAGTTATGGCAATGGATCGATACCTCTCAATATGTTCTGGTGCATCAGTCCATGGGCTTTGTTATGATATTGATAGGACTCTTATTCTTTTTAGCGCTAGCCTGGTTTGGTACGGCATGAAAGACATACCCTCCAAGGTAGAGACACTGATCATTGGTGCAGGACCATCAGGTCTTGCCTGCGCAATACAATGTCAGAAAGATAACAAACCTTTTTTATTAATTGAGCAATCCGATAGGGTTGGAGGAAGAGTAGGCTCATTTGAGGAGGATGGATTTATCTTTGATCTAGGATTTCAAGTCTACAATACGTCATATCACGTGACGAATTCCCTGCTAGACCTTGATGTCATAGGCCTCAATACCTTTCGACCGGGAGCGATGATACACGATGGTGTGTCTTTTCAGATCATCTCGGATCCATTCAGAGACATTACCCAGGTCTTTGCAACATTATTCTCAGATATTTCCACCATAAGTGATAAGGTTAAGGTGCTAAGATTAAAGAATTCCCTCAAGGGCTATGAAATTAATAAAGACAGTCTGGAAGACACTGATACATACCAATTCTTATCAGAACAAGGGTTCTCGAATAGGATGATAGAGATGTTCTTTAGACCATTCTTTTCAGGTATTTTTTTGGAAAATAAACTTGAGACCTCATCAAAATTCTTTAAATATGTTTTTTCAACATTTAATACAGGCCTTGCATCCTTACCAAATGAAGGGATGCAGTCCATTCCTAATGATCTTTTAAAAAGAATAGATAGTGAACATGTTCTTTTTGATAAAAAAGTTGTCAAGATTGACCAAGAAAGAAACGTCTACTTTGAGGATGGTAGTTCTTTGAGTGCTGAAAACGTGATCTTGACCGGAGGCAATACTAATATTGCGACTGGTCCATCTAAGGAATACAATTCTGCCAAGACGATTTATTTATGCTCGAAGGTTACTCCGTCTAAAATGGAATATATTCACCTCTATCCTTGCGATGAGGTTATAAATAACATAGCAATACCAACAGGCATATCTAGCTCATACTCAAAAAATGGTGACCATTTGTTTTCTGTGACTGTTATTGATAATGGGA
>Ga0208410_1000848_pt1 | contig 16951 bp, 13 predicted proteins | sample ETN02SmetaG_3_FD_185787 | JGI IMG/M metagenome (GOLD analysis project Ga0208410, IMG submission 185787) | Marine microbial and viral communities from oxygen minimum zone, Eastern Pacific Ocean - ETNP2014F10-02SV257 (SPAdes) (version 2) | ecosystem: Environmental > Aquatic > Marine > Oceanic ... | reverse complement strand
AGAATCTGACATGCAGAGAGCAAGCCAGAACAAAATATGGATTCTTAAGGGAGGAAAGACCTAACTCAAAACCTTGTGATTATCAAATATTCACATCCGGAAGACACCATAATTAGAGTCAGTTGCATGCTCAGTGGCCTGCAGGGACAAAACCAGACCTAAAACCCTTCTGCTTTCCAAAGGATCAAGAATTCCATCATCCCAAAGCCTTCCCGTTGCATAATAGGGATGACCTTGATTTTCATACTGTTCTCTAATCTCTTTCTTGAAAGATTCTTCATCCTCAACTGACCAATTGGTGTTTTTTTCTCCAAGCTTATCACGTTTGACCTGGGAGAGCACCGAAGCCGCCTGCTCGCCGCCCATCACCGATATTCTTGCATTAGGCCAGGTCCAGAGCATTCTAGGACTATAGGCTCTACCGCACATGCCATAATTTCCGGCACCATGGGAACCACCAATGATGATCGTATATTTGGGTACATTGACACAGGACACGGCCATGACCATCTTTGCACCGTCCTTTGCAATCCCGCCATGCTCATATTCTTTGCCGACCATGAAACCACTGATATTTTGAAGAAACAACAGCGGGATATTTCTCTGACCACATAACTCGATAAAGTGTGCACCTTTAAGGGCTGATTCTGAAAAAAGAATACCGTTATTTGCTACAATTCCAACCCTATAGCCATGGATTTTTGCAAAAGCGGTAACCAAGGTAGTCCCATAGAGACTTTTGAATTCCTGCATTTCTGATCCATCGACCAGTCTAGCGATCACTTCACGAACATCATAACTCTGGCGTGAATCCGAAGGCAGGATTCCATATAATTCGTTCATCGAATAAAGAGGAGGGTTAATTTCTTCAAGTATGCTTCCGGTTTTCGTGATTTGGCTGTCTGTTCCTGAAATAATGTTTCGGGCAATTTCAAGAGCATGAGAATCATCCCTAGCAAGATGATCTACAACTCCAGAAATTTTCGCATGAACCTCTCCCCCTCCCAATTCTTCTGAACTTACCTCCACACCTGTGGCTGCCTTGACCAAAGGAGGCCCTCCAAGGAAAATAGTCCCCTGGTTCTCAACAATCACTGACTCATCGCACATTGCGGGCACGTAGGCTCCCCCTGCAGTACACGATCCTAGAACTACTGCAATCTGGGGGATTCCCTCTGCAGATAGTTTCGCCTGATTGAAAAAAATCCTGCCGAAATGATCCCGATCTGGAAACACCTGATCCTGAAGCGGAAGGAAAGCACCCCCAGAATCGACTAGGTAGATGCAGGGAAGACGGTTTTCCATTGCAATCTCTTGAGCTCTCAGGTGCTTCTTGACCGTCAGCGGGTAATAGGTGCCGCCTTTGACGGTGGCATCATTAGCCACTACCATCACTTCTCTTCTTCCCACTCGGCCAATCCCGCAGATGATCCCTGCTGCGGGAACTTCATTTTCATAAAGCCCATAAGCAGCCATCGGAGAAATTTCTAGAAAGGGCGAACCCGAATCCAGGAGCCGATTGACCCTTTCACGAGGAAGAAGTTTCCCCCTTGATTGATGGAGTTGCCTAGAAAACTCCTTCCCTCCCTCAGAGACCTTCGCCAAATCGTTCTTGAGTTGTTGTGCAAGATTTTGATGATACTGGAAATTATTTTTGAATCCTTCAGTATCTGGATCAATTTTAGATTTGAAAACCTTCATGTTTTGAACTTTCAAATGTTTATGTGATGCATTTTCAGAGTTTTGATAAGAGCTCATAGATAATTTATCTTTTTACCACAGAATATCTTGTACCTTCACGGGAATTTATGCAAAAAAGTTTATGATCAAATAAAATCAAGGGTTACATGAGAAAACAGGACGAAACCATGAAAGTGATTTACTATTCATGGGAAGAGTCGATCCAGGATCTTCATGAACTGGTCCGACAAATGTCAATTGATCGTTTCCGCCCCCAAGTGATTGTTGGAATAAGCCGGGGTGGACTTCCACCAGCAGTTATGCTCAGTGCTTATTACGACATCCCCCTAAAACCACTGAAAGCAAGTTTGCGGCATTTTCCTCAATGGGAGGAATACATGCCTTATCCCACGGATCAGGACATTCTAATCGTTGATGATATCTGTGACAGCGGTGCCACTTTCACCAAGATCCGTGATGATATCTTGAATCATACCAAGGTGGATGATGGCCCTAATGTTCGATTTGCCTCCCTCTATTCAAATGCGGATCAGGAATTTACACCGGATTACTATGTTCGTGAGCTGAATCAAAATCAGCAGCAGGTATGGATCGAATTTCCCTGGAAAGTATGGTGGAAAACTGGAATGCGTCTACCTTGAAAAACAATCTCGGAACCAAGATTTATCTATAAATAAAAGCCATGAGCAGTCTTAGTTCAAAAGGATTTTTCATGCCCGCAGAATGGCATCCCCATGATTGTTGCTGGATGGGTTGGCCTTGCCGTATTAAAACATGGGGAGAAAGGATGTATGAGGCCAAGCTGGCTTATGCCGAGATAGCCCAAGCAATCAACCAGTTTGAACCAGTCAAAATGACTGCCCGTCCGGAAGATGCTGAAGAAGCACGCAAGATGTGCGGGACTCAAATCGAAATCGTTCCCTTACCGATGGACGATTCCTGGACCCGTGACAGTGGTCCAACATTCATTATTGACCGGAAAGGGAAATTAGCTGGAATCGACTGGGAATTTAACCAGTGGGGTGCAGATTATCCGGACTGTGAAGATGATGCTGATTTTGCCAGAGCACTTCTGAATCACATATCCGTTGAGCACTTCAAGGCTCCATTTGTCCTTGAGGGAGGTTCGATTCATGTCGATGGCGATGGCACTTTAATGACCACAGAACAGTGTCTGCTTCATCCTAACCGAAATCCCGAACTTGACCAGGAGGAGATAGAACAACTACTCCGTGAACATCTGAATGTTCATAACATCATTTGGCTTGGGGAAGGATTGATGGATGACGAAACCGACGGTCACGTTGACAACCTGGCATGTTTCATCAAACCGGGAGCAGTCATGGCTTTAATCAGTAGTGACCCTGAAGATGAAAACTATGACGTGTTGCAGGACAATCTGCTCCGACTCAAGCATGCCAAAGATGCACGTGAGAGAAGTCTTGACATTATTACTGTCGAACAACCTGAAGCCCGATGGAAAGAAGATGAACGCCTGGCTCAGTCTTACATTAATTTTTATCTACCGAACAAAGGAATCGTGATGCCGGCATTCAATGATCCAGTTCATGACAATCAGGCAAGGGAAATTTTTGAAAAGGTTTTCCCTGATAGAGAAATCATTCAGTTGGATGCCCAGGAGATTGTACTCGGTGGTGGTGGGATACACTGTATCACCCAACAACAACCCAAGGCTTTTGTCATCAGTTAATCAACATAATCACAAACTGATTCATTAACTAATGAGCCGTAACCTTACCATTGCCGTCACGCAAATGGCATGTACTCCGGACTTTGAAGAAAACAGGGACCGTGCTGAAAAATTGATCCGTGAGGCTGCTTCAAAAGGTGCTCAAGTCATCCTGCTTCAGGAGCTTTTTGAAGGTCCTTATTTCTGTAAGGACCAAAATCCTGATTATTTTAAATGGGCACAACCTGCGGAAAACCATCCTTTGCTGGAACGGTTTTCAACTCTTGCAAAAGAACTGGAGGTCGTCCTACCTGTCAGTTTTTTTGAATCGGTAGAAAATGTTTTTTTCAACTCATTGGCACTTCTCGACTCTGATGGAGGTTGTCAGGGAATTTATAGAAAGTCCCATATTCCCGATGGACCGGGCTACCAGGAAAAATTTTATTTCACTCCCGGCAACACCGGCTTTAAAATCTGGGAGACCCGATATGGCAAACTAGGCGTAGGCATCTGCTGGGACCAGTGGTTCCCTGAAGCGGCGAGGGCGATGGCCCTTCAGGGCGCGGAAATCCTCCTCTATCCGACAGCCATCGGTTCAGAACCTCAGGCTCCCGAAATGGACACCAGTTCACACTGGCAAAGGGTGATGCAGGGCCATGCAGCAGCAAACCTGATCCCTGTTGCGGCATCAAACCGAATCGGTTACGAGGAAGGATCCGATGCATCAATTACCTTCTACGGCAGTTCTTTTATTTGCGGACCGACCGGTGAGATTTTGGTGCAAGCTGGTAAAAATGAAGAAAATGTTTTAACTGCAACATTCGACCTAGATCACATTTTAAAAATGCGGCAAGCATGGGGGGTTTTTCGTGACCGGCGCCCGGAACTGTATCAAACCCTGGCTGAGCACCCTAAAGACTAAACTCAGGCATTAACAGAAATTCTAAAATCAATCCTGCAGATATGAACTCTGAGGATCATTCGTCCTCAGTTTCGCAATAATTTAAATGTTTGAATTTTGAAGTAAATTCCATTCAAAGGATTAAATCCGACCTTTCATGGAATTCTCACTTTGATCTCACCTACTGAAATCTGATTATGATTCTTGATTTTACTGGGAGAAAGTATTTCAGCTTGCTGATCATCCACGAGATCAAGTTTTTGAATGAGCGCAACTAGTCCCGCCTCAGAAGCTCTTTTTTGACCATCATGACATTTGAGCGCCATTCCGAGTCCCAGTTCTGGAAAGGCAGCGCAGTACACTCCTTCGGCACCGGTTTTTACGAGGACCTTTCCCTTGAAATGGCTTAACACTCTTGTGCAGCAACGCCCCTGTCCTGCAACCAAATGTGGATGAAGGACCATTGCCTTGGAAATTATTTCAGAGGCCTCACAAAATTCCGGGTCAAGCTTTGATCCTGTTCCCCAACGCACGATCCCTATCGCTATGTTTTCAAGGGGCATCGCCCAGGTTGGAACTGAACAGCCATCAATAGCCGGTTCATTCTTGGTTAATTCAACATCACAGCTTTTTTCCAAGACCTCCTTTACCCGGAGTTGAACAGGGTGATCAGACTGGATGTAATTCCTATGCGGATGGCCCAATTGAAGGGCAAGTGTCAAAAAACCGGCATGCTTGCCCGAACAATTATTATGCTCGGCTTGGTGGAAGACCCCGTCTGCAATCATTCTTTGTGCTGATTCCTGATGGGATGGCCAGTGAGATCCGCATTCCAAATCTGTTGTCTGTAAGCCAACCTTTGAAAGCCAGTTCCTGACCCCTTCCACATGCATCCTCTCACCTCCATGTGAGGCGCAAGCCAATGCGATTTCCTGGGAGCTAAGATTGAATTTTTCTACCGCTCCGGAACTCACAAGTGCCATCGCTTGTAAAGGTTTGACCGCAGAACGAGGAAAGACCAACATTTTGGGATCTCCCCAACACTCCCCTATAGTTCCGTCAGGATGCATCAATACCGCCGAGATCTGATGTCGGCTTTCCACCAACCCTCCGCGTTTTATGTCAACGCTTATCGGATCTCTAAAAGAAGTTTTCATGGGTTAATCTTGGGATGAGTCAATATCATCTGATAAAAGGCTGGTTAATTCAGAAGAAGCTTCACGAAGTCGTGGAACATTCGCCAATCCCTCTTCCAAGGAAAGTCGACTGCTTGGAGCATGAAAAGAAAGGGTCGCAAAAAAGCGCTGTTGCTGATCAACAATAGGTACTGCAACACAAACCATACCCTCAAGAAATTCCTCTCTATCCGTTCCTATTTTCTCTTCCCTGATTTGCGCTATTTCTCTTTTTAATGCATCAACAGAGGTCAAGGTGTTCGCTGTATGAGCTTCAAACCTGAAACGACCAACCAATTGATTCAATTTCTTTTCCGGCAGTGTACTTAAATAAAGTTTACCGCTTGAGGTGCAATATAAAGGTACCTTGGTGCCTACAGGAAGCTGCATCCTGAGAGGCCAGTGGCTCTCTGCACGTTCCACGTAACGCATTTGAATACCATCCGGCACCGAAATATTACAAGTTTCTCCAATATCGTCGGATAATTGTTGGAGTATCAGGCTGCGTTCCAAACGGAACTGATCGTTACGAAAAACCCCCAAAGCAATCTTCCTCAGACGGGAGCCTGGAATCAGCCTTTTCCCCTCAAGAGATTTTTGAAGAAACTGTTCATCTTCCAGAAATTGACAAAGCCGATGGATGGTAGCCTTTGGAATTTGCAGTTCGTTATTGATTTCTGTCGGAGTCAGTGGTCTTTCAGCCAATGCTGCTTTTTCGATCACTGCCAGGGCACGTGTCAGGTATGATCCTTTTTTTTGATCAGCTTCCAAATTTAATCCTGAGTTTTAGAAAAAGTTCTATTTTTATCCCAATCAGGCGAAAACAAGTTCATCCAATGAGACTTTAAGTCTCACCGATGAGAGGAACTCAGTACAAGACAAGAAAAGCATGAACGAAATAATTTTGTTGATTGATATTTTACAGCATCTTCATTTTTTTGGCTTTACATGCAATTGCCAGATCAGCAAAGTTCGGGAAATCACATTCGAAAAGCAAATTTTCCATCAAAACTGACCATGGCTGATCGAGGCTATTTCACGAAAAAACTTGGAGGAGACAAGGTGTTTTCTGTAGAAGCCCCGAAAATTAAATTCGGAAACGGAGTACTGAATGAACTCGGGGAAGATGCTAAATCACTTGGGATGAAAAGGGTTGCTGTTTTTACCGACCGAATCGTGGCCGAACAGGAATCTTTGGAAATTGCAGTGAAATCTTTGGAAAAAGCCGGAATGGAATGTGAGATCTATGACGAGGTCGAAGTGGAACCTACCGACCGGTCATTCAAAGCCGGGTCTCGATTCGCATCAGAAGGCAAATTCGATGGATTTGTTTCAGTCGGTGGAGGTTCGGTGATGGATACCTGCAAGGCGTCTAATCTATATTCCTGCTTTCCATCTGAATTTCTGGACTACGTCAATGCACCCATCGGAAAAGCCAAACCCGTACCGGGACCATTAAAACCTCATATCGCCTGTCCGACAACTTTCGGCACCGCCAGTGAATGCACAGGAATCGCGATTTTCGATCTGCTTGAGATGGAAGCCAAAACCGGTATTGTCAGTCCAAGACTCCGTCCTGATTTGGGTTTGCTTGATCCTCTAAGTTTAAAAACCCTTCATCCCATGATCCGGGCAGCGAATGCTTTCGACGTTTTCAGCCATGCCTGTGAATCGCTGACCGCAAGGCCTTTCACCCACCGGCAGGTACCGGATCATCCCTCTCGAAGACCTTTAAGCCAGGGAGCAAATCCTTACAGTGATATCGCCTGCCTGGAGGCGATCCAACTTGTGGGAGAAAATCTAATCCAGGCCGTACACGACCCTGAAGACGAAAACCTTGAAGCCCTGATGTTTGCAGGCATGCTTGCAGGAATCGGATTCGGTAATGCAGGCTGTCATCTTCCCCATGGCATGTCTTACGCGGTTGCAGGACTTTGCAAAGACTATCAACCCGATGGATGGTCTTCTGATCATGCTCTGGTTCCCCATGGCATCTCAGTAATTGTCAATTCACCTGCAGTGTTCAGGTTCACCGGAAGCGCTTGCGAGGAAAGGCATTTTCAGGCCGCAAAGGCCATGGGTGCTGAAACACAAGGAGCATCGATGGAAGACGGAGGTTCCTTGCTTGCAGACCAATTGATCAAGATGATGAAGGACACAGGAATTCCCAACGGCTTGCAGGGCGTGGGTTATGGAAGAGAGGATCTTGAAGACCTGACTGAAAGATCCTACGCCCAGAAAAGACTGATAGACAATGCCCCATGCCCGGTCAGCAGGAAACAGATGAAAGAGCTTTTTGAAGACTCTCTTTCTTATTGGTGATTTTTATTTATATAATTATAACTTTTTTAAATATATGAAATATTATATTTGGAATTAATTCTTATAATTTTAAATAGATGTAATTGTAATGAAAGATACAAGTACTGTTTTGATTGATAAAAATCCTGGAAGAAATTCTCAAACATTTGGTATTGCTAGAGAAATAGGGACAGACTTAGAACTAATCCATAAACCATCTATAGGAGTAGTTGGAAATAAAGGTGATTCTCAATGCTACATAGGTGTAAGTTCAAAAGTTGAAAATATTCAAAAAATTCTATCTGATAATATAGGTGTAGAACCAAAGAAAATGCAGATGAGATTAGTACAACCTGAATATACCATTGCAACATCTGATGGGATAAGAAATGGCACAAAAGAAATGAGATATTCACTTATTGGTAGAGAAGTTACTAATGAGAGTTTATGTGAACATTTTAGTGCTACAGGTTTAGAAGGTATCATTGCAGTAGTAGCTTGCGATAAACCTCCAGTCGGAACCTTATCAGCAATTTTAGAACATAATAGACCTAGTATAATTATGTCTGATGGTTCAATAAAACCAGGGATTGATTCATTGACAGGAGAACCAATTGATATAATTTCAAGCTATCAAATAGCTGGAAGCAATGATGAAAACTTAAAGAAAAGAATAGCATTGGAGGCTTGTCCCGGTTACGGCAGTTGTGGAGGAATGTTTACCTATAATACTATGCAATCCTTCATTGGTGTTTTAGGCATGCAACCATTGCATATGGTTTCTCCAGCATCCGAAGACTACCGAAGGATAAAAGATTTTCCCAATGAATTAATTAAGTTTCTTAGAAAATTAATTGAAAAAAACATTACACCAAGGGATATTGTAACTAAAGATTCCATAAAAAATGCTTTGATAGTTTCAATGGCTTTAGGGGGCTCCACAAATGTCATGTTGCATGCACCAGAAATTTCTAGGGCAGCAGGCTATAAAGATTTTTCAGAGGAAATAATGAGTCCAGAAGAATTTAACCATTTATCAAAAAATGTAATACCTGTTTTAGTTAATGCAAGACCATTTGGTAAATTTTCAATGGTTGATATAGATAAAGAGGGTGGATTACAGGTAATTGTGAAAGAATTACTAGATGCAGACCTTTTAAAAGGTAATACCTTAACTTGCACATGTGAGACTTTAAAAGAACAAGTTGAGAGACTTCAACCCAAAAAACCTGATGGAGAAGTTATATATACTTTAAAAAAACCCTTCAAAAAAACAGGAGGATTAAGAATTTTAGGTGGAAATCTATCACCTGATTTTAGTGCAATATTGAAATTAGCTGGTGTTGAAGGCGGATTAGAAAACAATCTTTTCAAAGGTAATGCTAGGGTTTTTGATGGAGAATATAATTTACTTGAAACACTCGAAAATGAACCCAATTCATTCAAAGACAAAGATATGATTGTTGTTAGATATGAAGGTCCTGTAGGAGGCCCTGGAATGCCGGAGATGTTAGATTCAACTTCAAGAATAACAACTCTCTGTAGACAAAAGAAAATCACCTTAGGTCTAATGACTGATGGAAGATTTTCTGGAGGTTCTGTAGGACTAGTAATAGGACATGTTGGGCCAGAAGCAGCTGTTGGAGGTCCAATAGGATTGATTAAAAATGGAGATAAAATAATTGTAGATTTAAATAAAAACAAAATTGAATGTGAACAACTTAAAGATAACTCTGTTTATAAAAAAAGAAAAAATGAATGGGATAATTTGAAAAATAAAAACAATGGACTTCATCCTTCAATTGGTGAAGCTAATACTCGACTACTTAATAGAATGAGGTTAACCGCTGTTCCTGCATATCAAGGAGCTGGTATGCATCCAAATAAGAAACTTTGGGTTAAAGAACCAAGAGAGGTATAAAAATAATTTTCTCAAACAATACAGATCAATTAATAATTTTCACCAATTGCTAAAAATGTTTTCATCCCCCATAGTATCATTTTGTTCAAGAAAGTCAGATTCGGAAGAAAATCCTCCTTCCTGGATGATATTATCATCAACCTTCAGGATACCCTGAATTAGGTTTTTAATTCTCTCCGTGTTTTCAAGGTCATTGATTCGATAAGGAACAGGAAGTCCGTTGACTTCTTCTCCGGCCCTTACTCCTATCAAACGTCCTAACATCGCATCTTCCTCACGAGTCAATTCCACTCCTGGCGGCACAAAGAGGAGAACTGGAACATGGGCAATCGGGGAACGATTTCTCATCCTGAGGAATTCAATTACTTCCCTAGCCTGAAAATGCCGCATATCGATCAGGTAAAGTGCAAATTCAGGTTCCAACATTTCACTTCGCCCCGGCAAGACTCTGCCATAAACAAACCGGCTTCCGCCCATATCCGGAAAAGCAGCAAGAACTCCAGCTTCAGGAATATCTTTTTCATGGGAAATGGCATGGACCAGTGAACGCTGCAGGATCTCAGTAGAACCTTCTCCGGTTCGTTTGCCTTCTTCTTCGAGGTATTGGTAGGCTTTTTTATTCTCGGTCAGTCCCTGCCAACGGATTGAACAGGCCATCGCGATGACATAGAGGATATCCACTTGATACCTAATTATGGGCATGAACCAATTATTGTCTTCCTCTACTTTACTTTCTTCGACCATTTCCGTTTCAGCATCGACTCCAGGGTTAGAATCCTCTTCGACTCCTTCTTCTTCTTGAATTTTTTCGTTCCTCAGGGATTCGGACAAACGCTTCATTTCCTCTTCAAGTTGGAAGAGGTTATAAAGTCTTCCCTTTTTCACCCCCATCATCCTTCCTGATGTGATCAAATCTGCATTGCTGATCAGGTTTTCGAGCATGAAGACCACCTCTTGTCCCTGTTCAGATTTCTTTGAATTGCCTGCGGCTAGAGACTGATAAAGTTCATCACGATCGGTATCCAACAATTGGTTCAGGTTTCGGGAACCAAGAACAATATCGCGCGCTATGGATGGGGAATCCGCCGTTTCTTCCGGAGGTGGAGCAATTCGTAATTTGACCTCCAAAGACCCGTTTGTTTCAAAATTCCAGGCGTTGATCACGACCACTTCATAATTCGCAAAAAGCGGATCGTTACGCATGAACATCTGATAGGACTGTGCTGATTTGAGCTGGGAATGCTCGGCCTTGAAACGGTTGAAATGCTGGAACATTTCCAAAGAGGACATGTAATTCAGATTCTTCCGGGCAAATCTGCGTTTGACCAGATAATCGAGAATGGCAGGATTGAAATCATCCACGATCAAAAAACGGGTCAGATTCTTCATCACTCCACCGAAACGGCTTCCTTCATGAACCTGTTGGGTTGCTTCCATCAAAACCGTTTCTATCAGGGCATAATAGCCTTCAGCAAACTGTTTCAATTTCAGTTGAAGCTGGTTGATCTGCTGGATGTTGTTGTTTTTGTCGAGGATAAGTTTCCACTGCTCCTGGTACTTGTCCTGGAGAAAAAGGAATTTCTCGTCCTTTTTCCTTTTATTTACTTTTTCAATGATCCTGAGGTATTTGTCCTCCAGGGCATTGCGGATGTAAAACTCCCTGGAACGAATTTGCGGAAGTTTCGCCGGGAGTTCTCCATCAAAACGGTAGATCCTCCGGGCAATACGCTGGAATTCGCGAAGCTGACGGAATTTTTCCGGAAATCCACATTGCACCAGGACAAAAAAATCAAACTGCCTTAGTTGCTCCGGCCTGACTTCATTTTGTTGACGGACTTCGACACTTCGGAAATGAAGGGAACTGAGTTGGTTCCAGATCCTCTTGGCATGGGTATCATAAAGACCGGGGTGAATGATGACGAGCAGGTTAAAATCCGTCTGCAGAGCCTGAAGTCCATCCACATGCTCCTGCAACTGTTGCTGCCTTAGTTGAGACTGAAGTTTATGAGTGGTATGCGTCTCCTGCAGGTAACTATGCATGGTCGCCTGTGAGGTCAGTTGCTGAGCCACCATCCGGGTGATCGTTCCAGCTTTACCCACTCCGGAGGTTTCCTTGCCGATATCAGACCACTGGGCAAAGAGCGGATCCTTTGAAAGTTTGAATCCCGGTTGGTCACTGACCGCAATGATCATGGCCGTCGGATTATCTTTTCGATACTGTTTCAAAATCAAAGCCCCTTTGGCCGTAAATTTCTTGCGTTCTGTGGCTTTGATCCAATGTGGTACCGAGAAACAGATAAAAATGATATCTCCATAACGGAAAGGAGAAGGCTGGATTTCTGTACCGTTTTGCCAGACTGGGTTAATTCCTAATTTATTCCAGAGGAGTCCTTCATTTTCGAGAAGGTTCAGGATCGTTTCTTCCTCGCGTCTCATTGCACGGTCAAGTAGATCAATATCGATACTGCGCTTGTTGAGTTTCCATTGATTCGGCGCATCACGTTCCGTGGCAAGTTCGAGCATTAGGTAGCAGACCCTGAATTGAAGCCCTTCCTCACCCTTCCTCCAGGATTCTACCTGAAGTTTGTGAATTGCTTCTTCAATCGCCGCATCGGACGACTGAGACTCCATATTTTCTGACGGAGATTCCGACATGATCTTTACAGGAAGTGTATTTGAGAGAAATGTTTGAAAGAAGATGAGCTTTCAAGCCAACGATCAACCAATGCAAAATGCTATCAAAAGCCTTGCCAAGATACTATTTTTTTGTATTTAAAACGGAGGGATACTATTTTTCAGTGTTATCTTGGGCTTCGGTCTTTTTCTCTTCTTGGGTTTTGCTGGTTGCCGGTTTTTTCATTTCATCAAGAACAATCCGAATGATTTTCTGAAGATGCATCGATTCCACAGGAGATTCGAAGATTAAGAGACCTTTTTTCACCAATCCCTGGGTCAGGGGGAATACCAGCACTTCAAAGGGAACTTGCTTTTTTAACCGGAAAAAATCCTGGTCTTCCTTTTTTGATTGGGATCTGAGTTTAAAAAAATTGTAAAAAGCTTCTGTATTGAACTGTCTCATCTTGTAAGCAAGATTTCCCTGTTCCCGTTCTTTAACCCTGTAGGTAAGTTCCTCCTGCAATTCTCCTTCAACATCTCCTGAATTTTCCCGTGATGTATTGGAAATGATCCCAATCCCCCGGGCAGTAGGAGCAATACAACGTTTGTACAACTGGTCCAATACAACTTCCCAGTCCTTACGTTTGATTTCATGTCTTTTCTGAGATGCCATTCACCACATTCTATTGAAGATATAATTGACTAAAAACTGAGCAATTTCTAAAAACGGGGGAAACCTTAATTCAGGTGAGAAAGGGATGACAGCATAATCAACTTTCATCCCGTTAATGGGGCTATCCCTAAATGCCGGCCATGCAGAGGTATTTCACTTCAAGGTATTCATCGAGTCCATACTTGGAACCTTCACGGCCGATCCCGGATTCCTTCATCCCGCCGAAAGGTGCTACTTCGGTCGACATGATACCGGTGTTGATGCCTACCATTCCATATTCCAGTGCTTCAGAGACCCTCCAGATTCGGCCGATATCCCTGCTGAAAAAATAAGACGCGAGCCCGAATTCAGTGTCATTGGCCATCCTGATCGCTTCTTCTTCGGTGCTGAAACGGAATACCGGTGCCAGCGGCCCGAAGGTTTCATCATGGGCAACCAGCATATCCTCTTTCATGTTGCTCAGCACGGTCGGTTGGAAGAAATTCCCGCCAAGATCGTGACGCCCTCCGCCACTCAAAACCGATGCTCCTTTTTCGACCGCGTCCTGAATATGACTTTCAACTTTGGTAAGTGCGGCAGGATTGATCAAAGGGCCCTGCTGACATCCATCTGAAAAACCATCACCGACTGTGAGTTTTGACGCCCCTTCAGCAAGTTTCCGGGTGAATTCATCATAAATCCCATCCTGTACAATGATCCGGTTCGCACAAACACAGGTCTGCCCCGCATTTCTGAATTTACAATCCAGTGCCCCCTGAACCGCTGCATCCAAGTCTGCATCATCGAAAACTATAAATGGCGCATTCCCGCCAAGTTCGAGAGAAAGTTTTTTCATCGTCTCGGAACACTGTTTCATCAGCAGTTTCCCGACTCCGGTGGAACCGGTGAAACTCAGCTTTCGGACGATTGCGTTTGAGGTCAGTTCTCCACCGACCGCAATCGCGTCTCCTGGAACCACACTGAGGATACCTTTAGGAACTCCGGCACGTTCTCCCAATTCACAAAGTGCCAATGCAGAAAATGGTGTATCCGGTGCAGGTTTGATAATCATCGGACAGCCTGCCGCCAGTGCAGGCCCCGCTTTACGGGTGATCATCGCCGCAGGAAAATTCCAGGGAGTGATCGCGGCCGTGACCCCGACCCCCTCCTTAACGACCAGCAACCGACGGTCAGGCATATGAGTCGGAATGGTCTCACCATACATCCGTTTTGCTTCCTCAGAGAACCATTCAAAAAATGACGAGGCATAAAGGATCTCCCCATGTGATTCTGCCAGAGGCTTGCCCTGCTCTGCCGTCATCAGGATGGCAAGGTCTTCCTTGTTCTCAATCATCAACTCATACCATCTCCGCAGAATTTTCCCCCGCTCCTTGGCAGGGGTTGCCTTCCAGGCTGGCATAGCCTGATTCGCCGCTTCGATAGCCTTTCTGGTTTCCTGCTGCCCGCAACGAGGAACCGTCCCCAAGACCTCACCTGTTGCCGGATTCAGAACATCATCCTTCTCACCACTGTCAGCGTCTGACCAGTTTCCTGCGATGTAGGCCTGTTCACGAAATAAACTGAGATCTTTCATCCCCAAAGCTTTTAGTGTTTCTGCAGACATTTAATTACCTCTTTTCTATGTCAATGAATCAATTAGATTGATGCGTCTTGAATTGTTCTTTTATTTTCAATACCTGAATATTGTTGAGTTATAAAAACCCTTCAAGACATTAATTACATTGAATCTTCAATTTTATGAGGAAAGAACAATACTTTCCTTGTCTTTTATCCAATCACCCTCATGATTTTACGTGAGTGATGACTTATTTAAAAAACACGAAGATTTACATTTACTTTCAACCATTGAAAAAAACTCACGGACAGTAGCCTTACTCCAATGAGGATGATCAGAAAAACCAAGGAACCTTATGTATGACTTAAGACTCGATCGCAAATTGACCAAAAGCATGTTTGCAAAATGGGACAAGGAAACCAAGGACTGGGTGGTGAATGCAATTGCCAGCCTGGTGGTGGTTGACCAGGTGGTGGAAAGCCATGAAATGGTGGCCCTTCAGGAAGCGATTGAACTGCTGGATTCAAGGAATGAGATTGAGAACCTGATGAATATGATCAAGCAAAAAAAGATGTTTAAAATCGATAATTTGAACACTTCAATGAGTCAGGCCGGTGAGATCTATTTTTATCTGGCAGCAATTGCCTGTATCGACGGCAAGATGAAAAAGGTCGAAGCCGACCTGCTCAAGGAACTCGGACAAAAACTGAACCTTCCCGTTGATTTCCAGAAAGCGGTGATGAAATGGGGAATTAATCAGATGAACCACAATCAGCGCTGGTCACAGGAACAAAATATTTTGAATCAGCAAAAAGATGTCCTCCTGAAGGTACTTTAGATGGAAAAGTTCCGGGTCCTTTTCCTGATCCTGTTTTTTGTGTTCTCAGGAATTTTATCTCGAACCCCGGTTTCTGATTTTTTACGGATGGTTCCGGAGATCCATTTTTCTCGTCCTTTTATTCCAACCTTAACCGCTGCAGAAATCAGAACTACTGGTTCCAAGCGAAGTCTTGGTGCAGGAATGTTTCTGGTAGCCACTCCGGAACTGTTGCATTCGGCCTTTGACCAAACCGTGATCCTGCTGCTTGACCATGGAAGCCAGGGTGCAGTTGGAGTGGTGATCAACAAACCGAGCCCCATCTCTTTTTCCCAGGTTCTGGTCGACCCTCCGGAACAGACAAAATGGCCTGAAAAACTCTATTGGGGAGGGCCGGTTTCCAGCGGAACCCTGCATCTGCTTCTGAAAACAAATGAAACGTCGGATGGAATGCGCAAAATGGTCGAAGACCTCTACTGGGTCCATGATTCGGAAAGGTTGGAAACCATCCTGAAACAAGGTTGGCCCGACAGCGTAGCCAGGGTCTATGCAGGCTATTCCGGATGGGCACCGGGACAACTGGAGGATGAGATCCTCAGAGGATCATGGAAAATTCTGGAAGCCGATGTTGAATCCGTGTTCGATCCTGAATCCGGAAAAATATGGAAGGAATTGTTTTTCCTCAGTAACTCACACTGGGGGATGACCCGCATCAAGCAACAACAACATCATGCCTCAATCCCTGCTCTTCCGAGAGGAATGCCTGAGGGCTGAATTTAGGTTCAAATTGATCCAATTTCACTGCTTCAAACAGAAACACCTGCCCTGTCCAATCGCTTTTGAAGGATTCTCTGGACCTGGTTCTGCTTTGAATCTTTAAAACGGTACGGAATCAGGATCAGTGAAGAGAGGATGAGAAAGATTCCCACCCCGGGTCCAAAGAACCAAGCCAGGGCCAGGCTTACTTCTTCTTCCTGAATCTGGTTCGGCACGAAGCCGATCCCTGAAAGTAAGATTCCTGCGGCAAAAAAGGCAGAGGCACGGGAAAGTTTTGAAGCAAAACGCCAGATCCCGAAATACATTCCTGCCGCCTCTCCTTTTCCCCTGACCCGGTGGAGGTCGATGACATCCGTCAAAATCGAATCCAGTAACACCACCGAACCCACCAAGATTCCCAGCAATCCGCCTGCGACCCAGAGGGGAGTCCAAAAGCTGCCAGGTTGGAACAATAGATAAACCACCGAGGTTCCAATACCAAGCCCCAGAATTCCGTAGCGCAACGGAATGAGTTTGCCGAAGCGCTTTGAGATCCAGACCCAACCCATCAGCGACATCGTCAGGAAGATCATGAAGGAGACCAACAGAATCCCCACTTCCGACTCATCCATCATCAGGCGATAACGGTAATAATAACGGGCCAGGGATGAATTGAGACTGACACCGAAGGTGGCAACCGTGTACGCAATCAGAAGCGGCCAGAATGCCTGGTTGGTCAAAATACTTTTGGATTCATCAAACCAATGTTCTGTTTCTTCATTCTGAAGCAAATGTTTCTTTCTTCGAACGGTCAACCAACTGGTGAAACCTGAAATGATGATCAA
>Ga0208410_1000847_pt1 | contig 16955 bp, 16 predicted proteins | sample ETN02SmetaG_3_FD_185787 | JGI IMG/M metagenome (GOLD analysis project Ga0208410, IMG submission 185787) | Marine microbial and viral communities from oxygen minimum zone, Eastern Pacific Ocean - ETNP2014F10-02SV257 (SPAdes) (version 2) | ecosystem: Environmental > Aquatic > Marine > Oceanic ... | reverse complement strand
GGAGTAAATAATTGTTGATTAAAAGGACGGGACAACTCATGGTGTAATTTTTTTTCTAATTGGTCGTAAAAACTTTTATCTACTGAATAATTATTTTGTTTTAAATATTTTTTTAATCCTTCATTTAAAACGTCAATGAAGTCTTCTATTTCTATATTCATGAGGAAAATATCTGAACAATGATTAAGCCTAGTGGTCCTGATACAACACCAATGCCCATTCTCTTAAATTCATTATCTAAAATTGTATTTCTATGTGACTCAGAATTCATTAGACTATTGTGTCCTGAACGCACAGAGGATGAAAGAGCAAGGTTTTCTCCAATGCTTATAATTCCTTGAAAACCCTTTTTTGCAAGTCTGTCTTCAACTAAATCTCCATTATTTGGATTTTTATGACACCAAAAACCTTCTGTGTACATTTCGTAAGCATACTCTTGAGCTACATCGGATAAAATTTTATTTAGCTCTAAAGATATTAAATTTTCATCATTCCTCTCAATTAAAATCAAGTTATACAACTCTTGACTTAATTCATTATTTGATGATAAATTTGATAATGCATAAGATGGAATTTCAATACATCCTTGTTCGCTAACAACTACAGATGGCTTACCTGTAAGATCTTTTATGCGACTTACAACTTTGATTAGATCTGTTCCAGTTACAAGCTCTAGAGCTTGCTGGGGTGTTCCTTCTGTGTTTGTGTAAAGTAAAATCAAACTTGAATCATCTAAAGTTGTTTCTAAGAACTTAGGGAGAGTCATGAGAGATGCTGTTGTGAAAATTAATGTGAGTATTAAGTTACTAACTAAAATTGACACTAAGGACCCGAGAAGCTTATTACCTACATCTCTCTGTTTCTGATTGTTGACAATAAAATTTTGAAAAAAAGAAGCAACTGTCAGAATCGAAATAAATATCAAAACACCTCCAAAAATTTCAGAAAGCTGAATGTTTGAATTAAACCAACTACTTATATAAGAACCAAGTTGATATGAGTATCTAAAGCTCAATGAAATTGCTAATAAAAGGGTAACTAAATAAAAAAGCTGCAATAAAAAGCCTTTTCTCCATCCATAAATAAGAAAAAATATTATAAAAAGATAGATAAATAGTTCTATATATTCAATACTTCTTAGCTCAATAAGTAAATTTGTTATTAAATTATTCATTATTTGTTTAAATTATTTAACTCTGCTATTGAATAGTACTAAAAATCCGCTATTGTTTGATAATTCCTACAAATTAGTAGGTTTTTTTAATTTCAGTGACTGAAAGGAAATTATATATGAAGAATCGCAAAGCTTTGGCTTTGATTGCGATTTTGGCACTTGTTGCTGTGGCATGTGGTGGTTCGGATGAAGTAGTTGAAGAAGTAGAGGTTGAAACAACCGAAGCTCCTGCTACTACAGAAGCTCCTGCTACTACTGCTGCCCCTGCTGCTGATCCATTAGTCTTGGCATCTTTGATGCCATTATCTGGTGATCTAGCATCTCTGGGACCTGGTATTGCACTAGGTGCAGCTCTTGCTGTTGAGCAAATCAATGCCGCTGGCGGTATAAACGGACAACCTGTAGTCCTCATTGAGGGTGATAGTGGTTGTGATGGAGCTGTTGCTCTTACAAGTCTGAATGATGTGATTGCACAAGGTGCACAAGGTGTTATGGGAGCTGCTTGTAGCGGTACCTCACTAGCAATACTTGACACTGCAATTGCTGCAGAAGTTGTAATGGTATCTCCATCAAATACAAGTCCTCAATTTACAAAAATTGATAAAAAAGGATTTTATGCAAGAACTGCTCCATCAGATCTTCTCCAAGGTGATGTTTTAGCATCATTATTAGTTGAAGACGGTGTACAAACAGTTTCTATTATTTCAAGAGCTGACTCTTATGGTAGAGGTCTTGCTGAAGCCACTGCTGCTGCATTTGAAGCAGCTGGTGGAACAGTCAAGACTATTGTTTATCATGCAACTGATGCTACAGAATTTACATCTGAAGTAACTGCTGTTGGTAAGGGTGGCGCTGAAGCTATAGTTGGAATTTTATTTCCAGAAACTGGTTGTGGAGTTCTACAACCTGCATTCGAACAAGGCCTTCTTGACACTCCTTGGTATATGACTGATGGTGTTAAAGATGCTGGTCTTGCTTCATTATGTGGTCTAGGTACTGCTCTTGATGGATTCAAGGGAACAGCTCCTGGTTCTGCAGCAGGTGAAGCTAAAGATGCATTTGAAGCAGCCTATGCTGGAGTATCAGCTGATGGTTCTCCAACATTCATTTTTGCTCCACAAGCTTATGATGCTGTCATGTTAATGGCAATATCAGCAGCTGCTAATGGTGTAACTGGTCCAGAAATTGCTTCTGGCTTAGTTGCTGCATCATCTGGTGGTGAAAAATGTATCGGAGTTGCTTGTATTGCACTTGCAGCTGACGGAGTAGATGTAGACTATGTTGGTGCTTCTGGTGAGGTCGAATTAGATCAAGCTGGTGACCCAACTGCTGCTACATACGATATTTGGACAACTGAGGGTGATACTAACCCTGTCCTTAAATCAGTGGACTTCGGTTCATAATCTTTAATTAGATGTAAAAAAAGGCCTGTTAATTCAGGCCTTTTTTTTATAACTTACCAAGATACAGGTCAATAACTCTTGGGTCATTTAATAAATCTTCACCTTTTCCTTGATATGCATTTCTGCCTTGATCAAGAACATATCCTCTATCACTAAAGCTGAGTGCTCTTTTTGCATTCTGCTCAACCAGTAATATTGAAACACCAGATTCATTAATATCATTAATAATTGAAAAAACTTCATTTATGGCTACGGGTGAAAGACCAGCTGATGGCTCATCTAGTAATAATAAAGTTGGTTTGGTAATTAATGCTCTCGCTAAAGCTAAAATTTGTCTTTGTCCTCCTGAAAGGTTTCCAGCTTTGTCTTTTTTTCTGTCTTTAAGTAATGAAAATTGTTCATAAATTTGTTTTAAATTTTCTTTTTGCTGTTTGTTTAAACTCCAAGAACCGATTTCTAGATTTTCTTCAATTGTTAAAGAAGGGAATACATTTGCAACCTGAGGAACGTACCCAATGCCTTCATTTACAATTTTATGAGTTGCAAGATTAGTTTTCTCAATACCATTTATATAGAACCTGCCACCTGATACATTTATCAGACCCATTATTGCTTTAAGTAAAGTTGATTTTCCTGCTCCGTTGGGACCAATAATTGATACAATTTCCTTTTCTTTAACAACTAAATCAACTCCTTGAAGTATATTTAAATCCTTTACATATCCAGCAGCAATTCCATTACATTCAAGTACGCTTTTATTCATCATCTTTTCCTAAATAAGCTTCGATAACACTTTGGTCATTTCTGATATCATTTGGACTTCCATCAGCTATCAAAGTTCCTTCAGAAAGAACAACAATTCTCTCTGATATTTTCATAACTGCTTCAATATTATGCTCGACCATCAAGATTGAAATTCCGCTTGATGCGAGCTTTTGGATTAAATCTAACAAGTCTTCAGCTAATTTTGGATTAACTCCAGCTAAAGGCTCATCTAAAAGAAGGGTTTCTGGATTATTGATAATTGATCTTGCTAACTCAAGTAATTTTTTTTGCCCACCTGAAAGCTCTCGGGCATATGAATCTGCCATGTGCGAAATGTTGAGATCTTCCATAATCTCATAAGATTTATCTTTTAGTTCAATTTCATAATTTCTTTGTTTTTTAGTATTAATAATTGATTTTGTAAACGAATCATTAGTAACTGAGGATCCAGAAAACATTAAGTTTTCTAAAACAGTCATTCTGTCAAATACCTTAGTTAGTTGGAATGTTCTTATCATTCCCATTCTTGCTATTTGATAAGGCTGTGAATTTGAAATGTCATCACCATTTAAAAATATATCTCCACTATCTGCTGTCTGAAAACCTGAGATTAAATCAAAAAAAGTAGTTTTTCCTGCGCCATTAGGTCCAATAATTGAAGTTAGTTGATTTTTTTTAAATTTAAGTTCTTTAATGTCGACAGCTTGAAGGCCTCCAAAAGATTTTTTTAAATTTTTTACTTCTAAAAGATTACTTGACATCGAGTAATAGCTCCTCTTTCTTCCCAAGAAGTCCACTAGGCCTAAAAATCATTAATAACATTATTAACAAACCTACAAGTAAAAATCTAAACCCTGCAAGTTGTTGACCATTTGCATTTTCAAAGAAAATATAGGCTAGCCTATCAGTTTCTGAAATAATAACCCAAAAGATAATAGATCCAAAAATTGGACCAGTAAGACTTCCCACTCCTCCAAGAATCATGATTGCCCATACATAAAAAGTAAGCAATGGAACAAAGACAGTCGTTTCTAAGGATCCATAATTAAACGCAAGAAGAACTCCGGATAGTCCAGCAATTCCAGCACCTAACATGAAACTCTGAAGCTTTAACCATACAGCATTTTTTCCCATTGCCCTTACTGCATCTTCATCCTCCCTTACAGCCCTCAATGCCCTACCCCATGGTGAACTATTTAATCTCTTTAGTAAAAATAAAGTTAAAATAATTGAAACCCAAGCAATTATTCCTACCCAAGCCTGAGATGGTGCAAACTCATAGTTTAAAGATAAGCTATTTATGAATTCTGGCCTAAATTTTTGTAGATTTTCTGTATATGAAATTATTCCATATACACCACCTGTTATGGATTCTAAATCCCTAACTAGTAATCGAAATATCTCTGCAGCAGCAATAGTTACAATTGCTAAATAATCTCCTCTAAGCCTTATAGCTGGCAATCCTAAAAGTAATCCGAATAGAGCAGCAGCTGCAATGCCTACAAAAACAGCAATAATTATTGGGAAGCCTGTAGTCGTTACCTCTCCTTCTCTTCCAGCTGCGTGTGGCATCAAAAGCAATGTAACATATGCTCCCATACCCATGAAAGAGGCATGGCCAAAGTTTAAAAGACCTGTCCATCCAAAATGAACATTTAAACCAATTGCGCTTAATCCATATATTCCAGCGAAGGTTAGTAGATTTATTAGTATTCTTAAAGCACCCTCAGGGTTAAGAAGAAAAACTAAGTAAATTGAAAATGAGGTAATAGCAATAGCAAAAAGAACCCTTTTAGAAATTAGTAAAGAACTCATGATATTCTTTCTTTCTGTCCAAATATTCCTTGTGGCCTAAATAATAAAATTACAATCATTATTCCAAGAGCGACTGCATTTTTTGCCTCAGTATGTCCTTCCATAAATGGAAGCCCAACAGATACCTGTACTAGAATGCCAATAATAAAACCACCTACCATCGCTCCAAAAGATGTACCAATTCCACCTAAAACAGTTCCAGCAAAAATTAATAGAAGTATTAAAAAGCCCATGTTCCATCTAACATCATTTATTATTGCTTGAAAAACTCCTGCTAGGCCAGCAAGCATGCTTGATGAGATCCAAGTAATTAGAATTATATTGTCAGAATTAATTCCAGAAACACTAGACAACTCCTCGGAGTCTCTAACTGCCCTCATCGCCTTACCGAGTTTTGTATATGTCAATAAAAGGCCAATTAAGATCATTACTAGTATTCCAGCTATCAGTACTTTTAAGTTTCTTGGAGTCATGTCAAAAAAAAGGTAAGTTTGTCTCCTTTGAAGCTCTAAAGGGAAATTTTGCACTTTTCCTGTAGCAAATAGCAAATACAAGTGTCTTATAAAAATTGAAAGGCCTATTGTAACAACTAAAACGGCTATATTGCCAACATTGCCTTTTCTTAAAGGTCTAAATAAAATTAACTCCAGCAACCCACCAAATAAACCACAAATAATAACAGCTAATATACACGAAAGGGCAAAATTTAACCCTAAAGGAGAAAATTTGTCTAGAAACAAAACTCGATAATCTATTGGGCTTGAAAAAAATAATGTAGCGATTGCGCCCAAAGCAATAATTTCTCCATGTGCAAAGTTAACTATTCTTGTGACACCATATAGCAATGAAAGAGCAACAGATGCCACTGAAATAATTATGCCAAGTAAAAGTCCATTACCTAATTGGTCTAACACCTAATTACTCTCCTTCTTCAAAGACAACTGTTGAGCCATCCTCAACAATTACTTTTAAATTATAACTTCCACTGGTTTGATTTAAATATCCTATTGTAGCATTAATCCAGTTTGCTGGTACATCTGCATTACCTATAACAACAATTGGAAGTTTTCTGTCTACAGTTATATTGAATATGCCACTTATGACAATATCTCCTGAACTCAAACTGGGACCCAAGAAAATTTCCCCAGTACCTATAAATTTTGATTCACCTAAATTAGGACTATCTAAATAATAATTAGAGTCAAATGAAAGAATATCAAGTTCCCAATTTGTTTTATTTCCTAAATCTAATTTCCACCCACTAACCTGTAATAATCTATCAGTTGATACCTCTCTTAATCTTATCGGTTGGGGATTTCCAAGATTTGCTTGTAATGCTTCTGGGAAGCCAGTTTTTCCTGGTCGGTTTAAAATATCAACTTTGTAACCACTGCCTTCAAAGAAGCCTAAACTTATAGAACCTTCAATATCAATAGTCATCACATAATCAACTTCTTCACTTAATTGAAAATTTTTGAACTCAGCATCAAATGAGTTAGTTGTTAAAACATTAGATCCTGTCAAAAGAACAATAGGAAAAGTAGTAAAAATAATAATTAAAATTCCAAATAAATAGTTTTTCAATAATTCGTTTTTAAAATAATTCCTGTTAATTAGTAATAGAGCTATCGGCAATATTGATATTGGCCAATTATCTAAATAGTCATAAATTATTGATGGCCTTAAGTATCCAAATAGAAATAGTGATACTTGAATTGCAATTATGAAATAAAAAATATTTCTAAATGTTGTTTGATAATTATTCAATTAGAGCCGGAGAGGGGATTTGAACCCCTGACCTGCCGCTTACAAGGCGGCTGCTCTGCCACTGAGCTACTCCGGCGAACATTAAAATAATAGCAAAGAGAAGAGTGAATAAATCTATTTTTTTATAAATATTTGATGCATAGCAATCGCAGCAGCCACTGAAGCATTCAACGATTCAATGCTCTCTGACATATCTATTTGTGCAACAAGATCAAGTTTTTTTTGAATTTCTAAACTAATCCCATTTTGCTCTGATCCTAAAACGAGTGCTATTTTTTGATCAACTAAATTAATTTCTTTAATTTTATTTTTTGAACTCATGTCCAACCCAATAGTCCAATAATTATTTGATTTAATTTTTTTTAAAAGCGAAAAAATAGAATTATATAAAACGATATCTATATATTCCATTCCTCCAGAAGCTATTGTAAAAGTCCTTTCAGTAATTTTTACTGATCTTTTTTTTGGAATAAAAATGGTTTCAAAGCCAAATGCTGCTGCACTTCTCACTATTGCTCCAAAATTGTTTGTATCTTGAATGTGATCAAGAATTAGAACCTTATTTTTTAATATTTGTTCAAAATTTGTTTCATTATAAATTTTTTTTTCATTACAAATTCCAACTATGTTGTGCCTACTGTGAAAATTCCACTTACTTTGATCTTTTACAACTTCAATTTCAAGATTTTTTTTTCTAAGTGTTTCCAATATGTTTTTATATTTACTTGAAGTATTGTTAGGCGATTCTAAAAGATAAACTTTTTTAACTCTATTAGTATTTAAAGCAGCTTCAAGAGCATTTACGCCTTCAACTAGTTGACCAACGCCATCCACTTTCAATCCCATCTTCAATAACTATTCCAATGCTTTCAATATCTTTTCTCATATTATCTGCTGATTCGTATTCTTTTTTGTCTCTTAACTGTTGTCTTAATGCTATAAAGTTTGACATTGAAGAATCGAGGTTTCTGAATTTAATATTGTATTTAAGGAAAAATTCTTTAAATATTTCTTCATTTTGACTTTTATCATTAGGTGTAAAAACAAATCCTAAAGTTTCAAATATATATCTAATTGTTGATCTAATTTTTAAAGTTTTTTCTTCGTTTTTATTTTCACTTAGATTCATATAATTAAACATTTCTCCAACAAATTTTGGTGTATTTAAATCATCATTCATAGACTCTTCAAAAAGTTTAATTAAATGTTCATCTACTGGGTCTGAGTTAGCGTCTCCTATAAAATTAATAATATTTTTAAAAGTTTTATCAGACTCTTGCAAGAGATTCTCTGAGAACTCTTGTGGTTTTCTATAATTTGCTCTTAAGAAAAAATATCTAACAGTGTTGCCATCAAACATATTGATATAGTCACTTAGTAATTTAATATTTCCTTCAGATTTTGACATTTTCTTTCCTGAAAGATTTACCATTCCGTTATGAAGCCAAAAATTTACAAATTTTTCATTAAATGCTGCTTCAGATTGTGCTCGCTCATTCTCATGATGTGGAAAAATTAAATCATTTCCACCACAATGAATATCAATTCCCTGATTTCCAAACAACCCATGAATCATAGCGGAACACTCTATGTGCCAGCCTGGCCGTCCTAATCCCCAAGGTGATTTCCAACTTGGTTCATTTTCTTTTGCAAATTTCCATAATGCAAAATCCTCATTATTTTTTTTATCTTCTACTAAATCCACTCTTGTTCCACTTATCAAGTCTTCAAGTGATCTTCCTGATAGTTCTAAGTAGTTATCATACTTACTAATATCAAAATAAACTCCTGAGCTTGTTTGATAAGCAATTTCTTTATCTTCTAGTAATTTAATTAATTCTATAATCTCATCAATAGATTCTGTCGCTTTTGGTTCATGATTGGGTGTTTTACAATTTAATGCTGTGTATGCTTCATTAAACTCTTGTGAAACCTTTGTGGTGAGTTCATTGTAAGTAATACCTTGTTCGAGTGATTTTTCTATAATCTTGTCATCAATATCAGTAATATTTCTGGCAAAAACAACCTCTTTTCCTATATAGTTTAAATACCGAACTAAAAAATCAAATACAACCGCTGAACGACCATGGCCAATATGTGGTGACGACTGTACAGTTGGACCACATAGGTAAACCTTAACTTCTTTAGATGGAAAATTAGCGAACTCTTCGGATTTTGTGAGAGTATTGTATAGTTTAAGCATTTGTAAGTGAGATTATAACTTGGCAAGAAGAAGCAGATTGATTTCCTATAATTCCTAGATTATCCGTAGTTTTTCCTTTTATATTTATTTTTGATGAATTTATATCTAATAATTTTGCAAGATTTTCGATAATCTTATCTCTATTTTTAGATACGTTTATAACCTGCGAGATAAAAATTATATCTATATTATTAATTTCTAAAGATGGATATTCAATTACAGATAAAACTTTTTCAAGTATTTTTAAACTACTTATGTTTTCTGGTGTTTTTGAATTTGAAGGAAAATAGTACCCTATGTCTTTTTTTCCAACCGCGCCCAAGAGTGCATCGCAAAGAGCATGAAGTACAATATCCCCATCAGAGTGAGCTTCGAAACCTGAACCATCAAGTTTGAGTCCTGCTAAAAATAGTTCTGAATTTTCAGAGTGCTTATGTATATCAAAACCTATGCCGACTAACATATTTACCTTATTTAAGATGTTTAATTTTGATTATAAACCGTCTTCTGGATCTTCTTCTGGTAGATGTTGATTAATTTTTTCTATCGCAGTTTCTTCATCTACATTAAGAGCACAGGCAATTTCACTTGCTAATGTTGTTCGTGCTTTTGCAAGCATGCGTTTTAATGCCGGTGATATACCTTTATTTATTTGAGCATGAGTAAGATCACGAACTACTTCAGCCACTTGAATTACGTCCCCAGATGTCATTTTTTCTGTAAGTACTTTGTACCATCTACTCCAATTAGTCCCAGCTTCTTCAGGTTTTTCTTTAAATATTGGATACACTTTTTTAGAGACTGCATTTTTTGAAATAACCGGTCTTATGACTTCATCAACACTTTCAACAGGAACCATTACTAATAATCCATCTGTTAAGACTTCTATTTCAAAGTATTGTATTCTTTTTGATTTAGGTTCACCATCAACAAAAATTTCAACATTTTTATTTACTTTTCTTATAACTTTTGCAGCTCCATGATGTGGATGAACTACAAATTGATTGGGTTTATATTTATCTTTTGGGAGTGTTTTTGTTTTAGTTGCCATAAATTACAACATTAATACAGATATAAAAATACTTAATGCCCATTTATATAGGAAAAGCCAATGTTTTTAAGCAAAGTGTCAAAATAATCTCGAAGTTGTTGTGCTCTACCTCTTCCAATGCCTTCAATTTCATAAAGCTTTTCAGGTGACGCTGATAGAAGCTTCGGTAATGTTTTAAATTTTTGAATTATAGAATCATGAAGGTTCTCTGGTAAGTTGGGCAGTCTTGCAAGGACTCTATAACCTTTAGGAGTGGATAAATCGTCAAGAGGTAGTTTGCCTAAAACTGAACCTAAATAATCAATATCATTTAACTCTTCATAAGATTGACGTGAAATCTCATCAATTGCTTTAGCGATATTCCTATATTTTTTTGCAGGTAAATGATCTTTTAATACAAGATTTAAAGTATTTGTCACTCCAGACTCTAAAGAATCTATCTGAATTAAAACAAGACCTGCCTCCCCGCCTAAGCGTAAAGCTTCGGATCTTACTTGTTTTGCTAGTCGAGTAAGGAGCTCTCCCCTTTGAATAACTTCAAGTACTTGTTGATTAGTTAATGAGTTTTCAATTTCAAGCTCACCGAGTTCAGCAACAGCATCATCAAATCTTCTTCTCATTCTATCCACTGACTGCAATGACTCATTAACTCGACCTAAAATTACTGAAGGTTCCTCTAGCTCAGTAGTCTCTGAATTAGTAAAAACCTTAACTAATGAAGATTCTTCGGAAACAGTAATTACTGTTAAATTTGTCTCCTCTGCAGCTCTTTCGGCAGTCCTGTGCCTTGTACCGGTTTGTGTAGTACTTAATGTATCTGAAGGGTTTAAATGAACATTGGCCTTTAAAATTTTCGTTACAAACTGGTCAACAATTATTGCACCATCCATCTTTGCTAACTCACTAAGCATTTCTGGTGAATATTCACAATCAATTAAATCAACCCCACCAGAAGATATTTTATCTAACTTAGCTGATGACCCTATAACAATTAAAGCCCCGGACTTTTTATCCGCAATTAAATCAACACCAATTCTTAAAGGTTCTCCTGGTAATAATTGTGTTAATTCACTATTGTTATTTTGCATAATATCTCTTTTATATATGAGTGATTTTTTTATTTGAATGTTACTGTATTATTTGTTTATTAGGAATTAGTTTGTAATTATGGAAAAAATAGAGTGTAAAAGTTGTTCAGCAGTTGTTGACAAAGAATTAGAGTTTTGTTCAAGCTGTGGAGATTGGCTGGGATTGAGTCTTAAAGATATGGAGGGTAAAGATTCCAATCAAAGTGATAAAATTGAAAGAACTAAGACAGCCCCTGAACAACTATTAAATAAACCACTATCTACTTATGGAGCAACTCCATTGCCTTCGAGGAAAGAAGTCCCTGGAATGAGAGCGGTTTTCTTTCTTACTGTATTAATCCCAGCAATTGCTTTAGCTAGCTATCTGTATAATTCAAACATTGCTGAGGAAGTAGTTGAGGAAACACAAATAATCCAACAATCTACAACGTCAACTACCACAACAACCGTTAAGACTACTTTAGAAAAACAAACTCCGATAAGTTGCTCCGCTTCAAGTTCATATAGTAATGGTGATGGATGGTCATGCGAAAATATATATGATAGAAGTCCGGCAACCTGGCAAGACAATAGTTTAGCCTGTAAAGATGGATGGCTTGAATTTAACTTTGCTAAAGAAATTTATATTGAATTTATAGTGTTTCAAAATGTAGAAGACACAAAATCATTTAAACGAAACTACAAAGCTAGAGATATTTTAATTACAACAAATAATAGCGATTTCTTACTAAATAAAGAATTAGAAAATGAAAATACAGCATCACAGTGGATAGATATTAATGATACAACGTCTTACCTTAGAATCGATATTTTGAGTGCTTATCCAGGGGAAGAAGTTTCTGGAAGTCAGCCATTTGATGAATGTGCCATTCAAGAAATAACTTTCTACGGAAGAGGTTAGTTCAGTTCACCTTTTTTATATGGAACTGCAAGTTTTTCTGGCAATTTAATTCTCTGATTTGCAAAAGATAAAACAATTAAAGTTGTTATATGGGGTGTAAAGTAAACAAATTCATTAGGAATTGTTGTTGAATTCATAAACCATATAAATAACGCTGAACTCAGTAAAAATGATACAGCACTAACTTTATATTTCTTTTCAAAAAATGCTTTAATAGTTAGTATCAATAAAAATACTGCAGCAATAATTAAGAGACCATGAACTGCTTTAGGTGATCTCAATTGGAGTGCGTCAGCAAAGCCGAATAGGCCTGAACCCATTAAAACCCCAAAAGGTTTGTAATTTCCGAATAACATTGATGCTAAACCAATAAATCCCCTACCTCCAGTTTGGCCCTCAAGGTATGTTCCTGTTCCTGCAACAACTAAATATGAACCTGCTAAACCTGAAAGTGCTCCTGATATTGTAACTCCAATATATTTCATCAAATATACGTTTACACCAAGTGATTCGCTACCCGCTGGATACTCGCCTACACTTCTCATTTGTAATCCTAAGGGCGTAAACCACAAAACTAAAATAGATACAGGTACTAAAGCTAATGCAAATAGGGTCAGATAAGATATATTAGAAACAAATCCAAGTAATAATCCAGCAAAATCAGATACTAAAAAGAAATCAAGGTTTTCTAAACTTCCTAGTAAATTAAAAGTATCTGTTTCTCCAATTTTACCTCCAGCTAAAAAAGGCATCGTAAAAATTCCTATATCTCCTTGGATTCTTGGTGAGGCAGTAGAAGAAGCATAGGGAACTCCTTTATAGGCAATGACATTTAAAAATCTTGCCACTCCAGCAGCTAAAATATTTATTGCAACGCCAGAAACTATATGGTCTACTTGGAATGACACAGTAGCAATTGCGTGTATCAAACCAAAGAGCGCACCACCTAACATTCCAATAAAAACACCTTGCCATGCCCCAAATGTATAACCTCCCCAAGCTCCAAACCATGTACCCATTATCATCATGCCCTCAAGGCCTATATTTACTACTCCTGTCTTCTCAGAATATAATCCGCCCAATCCAGCTAATAATATTGGAATAGCTAGACGAACAGCAGCACCAAAGGTCCCACTAGTGGTAAGTTGTGAATAAGTTTCTACCTGAGCTACTACAAGAACTAGAAGAACAGGCATAAACACCATATATCTTTTTGTTAATGATTTAAATATAATTTTCATTTTTTATCCGTACTTTTTGAAGCATCTTTAATCTGTTGTTTTACAATAAATCGTCTAATTACCTCATAAAAAACAACAACAATTAACAAAATAAATGCTTGCATCATTTGTTCGATTTCTTTGGGTACATCATTCAAATCTAAAATTTGAGCAGAACGTTGTAAAAATGCAAACAATAAAGCTCCTATAGCCATACCAAATGGATGATTTCGACCTAGTAAGGCCACTCCAATTCCAGCAAATCCCAAACCAGTTGGAAAGTCAATCGTATATCTATGAAAATAACCTAATAGTGGAGCAAGTCCTACAAGTCCTGCGAAACCTCCTGAAGTTATCATTGCAATAACAATGAGTCTATTTGGATTTATACCACTAAATTTTGCTGCAATTGGATTTGAACCTGTAATTCTTAAATCAAATCCCAAAGTTGTTTTCCAAACTAACCAATAATAAAAAATACCAACTAATACTGCAATAGCTAAGAAGCCATGCAAATCTTGTAAATCTTCAATGTTAAAAAATTTATTTAAAGATGGCATTTTTCCAGTTTCTGGAAGTTCTGTAGTTCTTGGAAGGTCATAATTTGAATTAGGTTCGTCAAAAAATGTTTTAAGTGAGTATGCTATTAATCCAGTTCCAATGTAATTTAACATTATTGTTGAAATTACTTCATGTATTCCTTTTTCTACTTTAAGGTATCCTGCAATAGCGGCCCACATAGAAGAAGTAGCAACAGCAATGATAATTATAAACAGTATATGCAATGGTGTAATTATTGAAAATTGAGCACCTATATAAGCAGCTATTAATGAACCCATCAAATACTGTCCTTCGACTCCAATATTAAACAATCCCATTTTGAAACCCACTGCTACAGCAATTGCAGAAATATAAAGCGGAATTGATCTATTTATAATTGATACAATCGATTTACCCCGAATTCCATATTCAAACATAATCTGAAATGTTTCATATGGATTTTTACCAATAAAAAGTAATATTAAAGAACTTAATCCAAACGAGATTATTAATGCAACAATAGGAGCTGATAAGCTAACAAGTCTAAATTTCATTTTCATTTTTTTAAACCAGTCATATAACCACCTAATTCCTCTGGAGAAACTTTTTGAGCATTTAGCTCCTTGACTAGTTTTCCTTGATAGAAAACAATTATCCTGTCCGATAAACCAATTAACTCTTCTAAATCTGCAGATATTAACAATACAGATAGACCTTCATCTCGACTATTTCTAAGTTTTTCCCAAATCAAGGCTTGAGCTCCAATATCAATTCCTCGTGTGGGTTGGGATGCAATTAATAGGCTTGGGTTATCTTCTAACTCTCTACCAACAACAAATTTCTGTTGATTACCTCCTGAAAGGGCTGTTGCTATAGTGCTTGTGCTTGGTGTTTTTACTTCAAAAGATTCTATTACTTTTTCTGACTCTTGAACCGCATTTTTCATTTTTACGGTACCCAAACTACTTTTATATTTATCAATATTTTGTCGACCAATAATTACATTGTTGGTTAAATTCATGTCCATAATCATTGCTTGAAGTTGTCTATCTTCAGGTATAAAACTAATTCCAGATTCTAGTCTTTCTCTTGTTCCTTGGTTTTTAATATCCCTTCCTTGAAAAATTATTTCTCCCATATCTAATGGTTGAATTCCAATTATTGATTCAACAACTTCTTTTTGCCCATTACCTTCAACCCCTGCAATGCCTAAAATTTCAGACTTATGAACTTTAAAGGTAACATCTTCAAATATACTCCTTCCACTTTCATCAGTTGAAGATAGTTTATGAACACTAAGAACTTCTTCTTTGTCTGAAGGTTTAGTTCTTGGCGGAGGAGTTGGTAAGCTTTTTCCAATCATCATCTCTGCTAGTTGAACCTTGCTAACGTTATTATTATTTACAGTATCAATCATTCGACCTGCCCTCATAACAGATATTCTGTCAGCAATTTCTAAAACTTCATCTAATTTGTGAGAAATAAATAGTACCGTAACACCATTGTTTTTTAAATCTCTAAGATTTTCAAATAATTCTTTTACTTCTTGTGGAACTAAAACAGCTGTCGGCTCATCGAGAATAAGTATTTTTGCACCTCTATATAAAACTTTAATTATTTCTACACGCTGTTTTTCTCCAACACTTAATTCTTCAACATATTGATTTAAATCAATTTTTAACGAATATGTATCCATTACTTTTTTAATTTCTGATCTATATTTTGATAATCTAATATTTTTTAAAAAGGGTTTATCAATACCTAAGATAATGTTCTCTAAAACTGTGAGGTTTTTTGCTAGCATGAAGTGTTGATGAACCATGCCAATCCCTAAATTTATTGCGTCTTTTGGTGAATTCATATTTGCCGTGGATTGAAAAATTTCAATACTACCTTCATCAGGCTTTACCATTCCATACAACATTTTCATCAAAGTGGACTTGCCAGCACCATTTTCACCAACAATTGCATGAATATCCCCCGAGTTGACGATTATAGAGACTTCTGAATTAGCTAATACCCCTGGGTAGGTTTTAGTTATTTTTTTTATATTTATTGCTAATTTCATATGTTTAAAAAAATATTTGTTCCGAGGTTACCCTCGGAACAAATATAAAATATCTAGACTTTATTAAGGTCTAACTGAAGGAGGAACAATTTCCCCACTCATAATTTTTTCTTTATAGCTATCAATTTGATCTTTAATATCGTCAATGTAGCCTCCAGAATAAGACAAGTAGATTCCACCTGTTGCTAAGTTGTCAACAGTTGCTCCACCTGTAAAGTTTCCTTCCATAGTGTCTTTTGCAGCATTATAGATAGAAACATCAACTGCTTTCACCATAGATGATAGTATGTATTCTTGAAGTTCAGGTAAGGCGTTACCGACTTGATAATATTGATCAAAGTCAACACCAATACCCCAAACTTTAGATCCAGTACTTTCTGATACTTCTTTAGCAGCTTGGAACATTCCAGTTCCTGTACCACCAGCAGCGTGATAAATAATATCTGCACCTGCTTCATACTGAGCAAGAGCAATTTCTTTACCTTTTACTTGATCATTGAATCCAGAAAAATCTGGGAAAACGCTAGCGTATCCAATTTGAATTGTGATGTCTGGATTGATTGCTTGAACTCCAGCAATAAATCCCTGTTCAAATTCATGGATAAGTGCGAAATCTACTCCACCTAAAAATCCAACATTGTTTGTTTGTGTTTTCAAAGCTGCTGCGACACCTGCTAGGAAAGAACCTTCGGCATGGTTAAATAACATACCTCTTACATTTCCTGGTTCTGCAACACCATCAGTAATTGCAAAATTAGTGTCTGGATAGTTTGGTGCAACTTCATTCATTGATGCGTCAAATAAGAAACCATTTCCAATTATCAAATCATTTCCTGCTTCAGCACAAAGATCTAGAAGCTCTCCTCTATTTTCTCCACCACCGTCTGGCTCTAAGAATGTTCCTTTCATGCCAAAGTCAGCGACAGCTTTTTCATATCCAGCGTAAGCTAGATCGTTAAA